>Ga0307515_10000431_pt1 | contig 100464 bp, 141 predicted proteins | sample 17_EM_MG_FD_194513 | JGI IMG/M metagenome (GOLD analysis project Ga0307515, IMG submission 194513) | Populus trichocarpa ectomycorrhiza microbial communities from riparian zone in the Pacific Northwest, United States - 17_EM | ecosystem: Host-associated > Plants > Roots > Unclassified...
CTCATAAATTACCCGGCTCTGGCTCAACGGGTTCGAACTCCACAGCGGTGATGGGACACTTTCGGTCCTTGACGTCAGGTCGAACAAGACCACGCCATTTGCCCAGTCAGAGGATCAAGAGGACGAGATACTATCCGCCGTGACCATAAAGGGGTCAGTAAATCTTATTCGCGATGTCCTATTAATATAAACTCCGTTGAAGTGGATCGAAAATCGTGGTCGGAACCCAAATGGGCATCTTGTCAATCTTCAACCGTAAAAATGGCTGGGGAGACTGCGTTGACCGTGTCCCAGGGTATGTAGCGCATGCTCACCCCAACTGCGTTCGCTAACCTCAGCCAAATGCGTTTAGACACCCGCATTCGATCGACACCCTGTGTGCACTCCCATCCTCCTACCCGTCATCCCACTCAACCATCTTGACCGGTTCGTCAGATGGTCTCATTCGCGTAGTCCAGCTTCTTCCTACTAAACTGCTCGGAATCGTCACCGACCACGGAGATTACCCAGTTGAGCGCATCGTAATAGATCGCGCTGGAGAGGGACGTTGGGTTGGCAGCGTGGGTCACGAAGGTATTCTTAAATTGACGGACCTCAAAGAGATCTTTGAGGACGAAGGCGAGGATGATGCAGTAGGTGAAGCCGGCGAGGATGTGGATGGTGAGAATGAGCATCCCGGTGTTGCTGCTCCTGAACTGGTGGAGGAAAATAAAGAGGCCGAGGACCCAGACAGCGACGAGCCAGAACCGGAAGAGGACCACAAGTCTAAGAAACGGAAGAAGAAACAGACCAATGACCCGCTGGCCAAAAAGAGGGAAAAGAAAAGCAGGAATCAGATCGTCGCTGACCCCTCGTTCTTCTCCGGCTTGTAATGAAGTGCTTGTGTCACTGTATCCGTTTCCTTTCTGTTGTATGGGACGAATAGATGTCACTCGTTTGGATGCGATGTAATCAGATGTTCCGAGTATGGTCGATGCGACGATGGAATGTACATGAATAAATAAAGTCAAGATGTCTGAGGGAAAAGTCTAACGCTCACGCGTTGACGGAGAAATCCACTCCCTGCGCCAAAGGAGCAGCATCCGAGAAGTTGACGGTGCAGGCACTCCAACGGACGTACTGCTTCCAGGCATCTCCTCCGGACTCTCGACCCCATCCAGTACTCTTATTTCCACCGAAGGCAGCACCAATCTCAGCGCCGCTCGTGCCCACGTTGACATTGACGATGCCTGCGTCAGAGCCAGCGGGTCCAATCCACTTCCCGACGTTCCTGATATCCCTGGTCCATAGACTACTCGACAGGCCCTGCGGTACATTGTTGTTCCATCCGATGGCCTGTTCAAGCTCATCGAAGATCCCGACGTTTAGCACGGGAGCGAAAGTCTCCGTTCGCCAGATCTTGTCTGCGGTGTTGGCGGATTTCGGAATAGCAATGGTGGGTTGCACAAAGTTCCCCTTGTCCAGGGGCGAGTCCAGGTACCTCTCACCCCCCGTGAGGATCTCCGCTCCAATAGAACGGAGGTGATTGATAGCGGCACGGTATGTCGAAACAGCCTTTGAGGTGTGAAGCGGCCCAAGGAGGGTATTTGCAGCCAAGGGATCACCGACACGGACGGAAGAGTAGAGTTTCTGGAGCTTTTCCAGGAACTCATCCGCGATCGACCTGTGAAGGTACAATCGACGTGTGGAAGTGCAACGTTGGCCTGCTGTGCCAACCGCGCCAAAGAATACGGCAGGTAGTGCTAGATTCATGTCGGCATCGGGCATGACGATGGAGGCTACGGCAAAGACATAAGGATAGGAGCGATGAGGATCGCTTCGTAGGGTGCGTACCGTTGTTCCCACCAAGCTCAAGGAGGACTTTTCCAAAACGAGACTGAACAGCCTTGCCGACAATACGGCCAACGTGCTCACTTCCGGTGAATGAGACTGGAACCGAATTATCGGTTAAGATTTCAGGGTTATGAGCCGGGGTGCTCACCTAAGTCCACACCCCTGCTCTCCGTGATGGCCTCTCCAACACACTTGTCGCCAGTAACGAGAGCTGATACCGCACCAGGAATACCATTCTTTTCAAGCACCTGTGCGATGATCTTCGTCACCGCCACAGCGCATAGCGGAGTAGTATCCGAAGGTTTCCAGATCGTCGCGTTACCAGCAGCCAAGGACAGCGCAAAGTTCCATCCGTAGACAGCTACCGGGAAGTTGAATGCGGTCAGAACCGAAACAACTCCGAGGGGGTTTGCAACTTGAGAAAGAATCGGCTTGTGGGTCAACACATTTCACAAACAGCTATGAATGGCGTACCTTCTAAGATCGAATGACCAGGTCGTTCTGACGCAACCACCCTCCCGTTCATCATTCTTGATAAACCGACACCATAGTCACACTAGGTACATACGATATTTCATACATCAGCGGATGTGCCACGGTGCAGTAGCACTGGCGGGGGAAGTAACTCACAATGTCAACGAACTCTTGCACTTCACCCTGACCTTCCGTCTTAACTTTTCCCATCTCCAAAGATACAAGCGCGCCAAGCTCATCTCGCTATACTTTCGGTTAGTAGGGGGTCAGGATAGGACCCGAGCGCATATATGCAAGTACCTTGGCTGCAAGTGCTTCCCGAACCTGCCTGAGAATCTCGCCCCGCTTTGGTGCGGGGACGTTACGGATGTACCGGTAAGCCTCCCGCGTCTTATCGAGGGTCTCATGCAGCTCTTTGGGGGATGCCTACATGGGTTGGATGGTAATTAATCGAGACTCTCTCCCTTGGTCGTGAACGTGACCGACACACCGTCTTAATTCGGCCCAATACTTCGCCGGTGGTAGGGCATTTGCTCTCGAGCAGATCCCCTGAACCTCCCCAAGCTCCGTCGTAAACTCCTGGGATCTCAACACCTGTCGGCAAGTCCAAGGCATTCAGGACGGTGGCCGCCCTGGTAGATAGGTGCCGTGAAGAAGTGGTCCTGGTGCGCAAGAAAACTCGGGCAGCGAGCATGGTTCGTCTCTAACCTTTGTTGTGGATGGTAGTGGGTTGTGAAGAGTTCAGGCGTCAAGTTTCATATGCTCCGTACCGAGGTTTGCAATGGTTTGTGGCTCAGCGCTCGGTAACGGACCAATCGATCATGAGCGCCATTGATGTCCACAATGACCACGGGGCAGTGGAGTGGAGGTATCCCCTGCGTTGAAGGCAAAGAGAGGAAGATGAATTGTGCTAATGGTATACAACAGAGCGAATATATATGCGATACATGGATATAACATAATATTAAAGATTGCGGTTAGGCCGAAAGCAAGAGCAGGAAAACACGGAGGACACCAAGACAAACGCAGAGGCACAGGTCAGATCGGTTAGTGCTCGTTCAAGTCAAAATAAGACCTGAACATTGCTTCATATCGTAAAGCAGAGGACTCGATGACACTGTGAACATGCATGAACAGCAGGGGGAAACGACGAGTGAAGTACGCGAGATATCCCTCGGGCACTGGGTGCAATTGCCTTCGGAGATTCTCTGGCAGGTCCTGATAATGGTGTTTCTGCAGATTTTTGTTAAACCTTCTGCATACAAGTACCATCCCAACATACTTACTTTGTTTCGTAAGGCTCTGAGGAGATCCTGCACCGACTTGCCATCGTACTTCCTGAATTTGCCAAGGTTTTCTTGGAATGACTTGTCCAGTCGTGCCCGCCAGTCCTGACCAACTACGTTCGAAGCATTTGCCTCAAGCCCAATGAGCTCCTTCTCCCGTGGTTCTCGACACATGATCTCAAACCTGTCGGAAGCATCTTGTAGGAATGCTAGTCGTCGTTCCGCATCCCAGAAGAAGGGGTGAACCAAGCACGACGTGGTGTCCGGTCTAAAAATACGGTCATAATCATCTCACAAGCAAGAGCGACTGTTCTAGATACCGTAAGGACGCTTGTGCGTTCAGCATTTTCTCGATAAGATCGGTCACCTCGGTACCCTCTTCGCCGAAGTGGTCTAGACCCTCCAGACTTTTCGTGTCTTTCATGATGTTGACCTCCCTCTCAAACCGATCACCATATGGATGACCACCTCCAGTAAGGCAGTAGTAGAAGAGGCACCCCAGAGCAAAGATATCCACCGCCTTTGTTAGTTTCGTGGGCTTTGCGCTGCTGGTGGGTGTGTTATTGCCGTTCGAGGTTGCAACACTACCGCGCGATGACTGCGATGCGTCCGAGTCGTCTAGCCTTACTTCTCCCCGCAGAATTTCGGGGGCCCTCCAACCAACCGTTCCGGCAGCCATCGCCCCAAAGGCTGTCGGCATAAAGCTCGTCTGGTCAACCTCCAGCCGCTTACATAATCCGAAGTCTGATATCAGCATCCTATGGTTTTTGCCGTTCTTTGCGCTGGAAACCAATATGTTTTGTGGTTTGATATCTCGGTGGATAATCTTGAGAGCGTGAAGGTGTCGAAGGCCGGATGTGATCTGGCGTAAAGCGCGTCTAGGATCAAATGTGACCGCAATGTCCATGAAGTTATCCGGACGTTCGATAATGTCGGCAAGGGACGCAGGACAGAGTTCGATAGCAATATAAAGGAAGCTTGACTGAGCCTCTTGATAGAAGTACCGGATGACGTTGGGGTGGTCGTCGGATTCCTCGAGGATGCTGACTTCGCGGGTGGCCAAGGTGACAAAGTCCTGGAGGAGACGTTTGACTGCGACAGCACGGCCCTGCAGTGAGCCCTTAAAAACCACAGTTCCATGGGAACCAAAACCTAAAGGAGTGGTCAGGGGTTAAAACGGAAGACTGGGACCTGACGTACCAAGGATTTCGTCGCTAACTATTAGTGCAGGAGACGTAACAGCTGCCAGGACAGGGGTTGGAACGACGGGCTGAATCTTTCCCGGCGCCTCGGCGATATCAGCGGCGGCGTCTGTTTCGGTCTCGCCTTCGGGTTCGTCGTTATCGGCAGGGGCAGCGAGGTTCGGGCCTTTCTTCTTCTTCCCCCTGCGTCTGCGTAGCGGCTTCTTACGCATGGGTGCGGCGGCTGGGTCTTCCCTCTCGGATTCCCCGGCGTCTTCCACCTGCACAGGTTCCCGAAGGGGCACATCGCCGTCGGGGATGAGACCGTTGTTCGTCTCGGGCAGTTCCGAGCGACTGGGAGGTTGATTTGGGGCAATGCTATTAATGAGCAGTGTTCGTTCGACGTGTTTTGGCTCAACGTCATGAAGAACACTGATAGGCTGTGCGGGAACCTCAAGCTGGACTGATTTCCATCTCCCGCGGCCAACCATGATCCACCCTAGGACGGAGCTCAATAAAACGAAAAGCCATAATGGCAGGTTAGATTGCAACCTCTGCCCGGGTGTTTGACCATGGGGCCAGGGTGAAAGTATATTCACGAGGGATCTGTTGTCTCCTGGGCCCTCGATGCTGGAGGGTGTGGGGAAGGCGTCCGCGGTTGACTGTGGTGCCTGGGCAACGGGAGCGGCATCGAGTAGTCGACTCAATCGGGACCGACTGGAGGATTCCAACTTCCTGATTCCGGTTAAGCAACGTGGATCAAAGGCACCTTTATCGCAGAGTTCCCGGAGTTTCCTCGCCTTTATAATTTCATCAACGCTTGACTTGGGAACGGTTCCGGTTGGAAGAGGGGTGCCAGGGGGTGGGTCGATCAGCGGGTGGATGGAACTGGGATTAGCGTCGCCAAATGCCACGAGGGGGAAACGATCCGAACTCATCGCAAAGAGTGAGCCGGTTTCCTCTAAGATTCCCACGTAAGCGGAATCGAGGTTTGGAAGTTGGTGGTTGAGCTTTGCCGTATTGGAGAGGTCCATAGAAGGGAAAACGTCCTGGAGGCGGGGACTGGGTTGAAGCAGTACCAAAGGATTTTGCCGGCCGGGGGTTTTGACGACGTCCAGTACGGTCACTCTATGGAACAAATTAGGCGCTTGGATCGATGACGGAAGGGCGCGACCTACATCGGCTTCGAAAAAGACATTCCCCACTTCCACGTTGTAGAATCGTGCTCATTCGGTGGGATTTTGAAGGACATGACCATCCCATTAGAGGAGGGCTGGATATACATGTCGTCTGGGGTCTTGCGGTAGAGCATCTGATACCCGTTGTCCTGGTTGTTTGGGCCGTAAGTAGAGAACGATAGATGTTGCTCAGGTGGGCGAGATGAAGAACCCGGAAGCTTGCTGGTACGAATGGTGATGTGGTAATCTGCTGCATGTCAGAATTGAGGTAGTAACAAGGTGTGGCTGGCTCACCTGTCCGCCCCACGAACACGTCGGTAGGTTTACGGGGCTTAGGCGGTCTGGCACCATCCTGGTCGTCAGAATCAAGTTCCTCCTCTGCTTCCCTCAAATCTTCAAAGGGGTCCTCGTATTCGTTCCATGGACATTCGGAGCTGATCGTTTGTTTGATTCGACCGGTTTCCAGCTCGATCAACAGCAGGGAAGTTTCCTTCCTTCCTATGAAAGTTTTGGAATCCTCTTCGCCCGAAAGCCTGAATGGGGTCATGTCGACGAGGGTAGACATGGAAAACGGAAGCCGTTGCAGTGGTTCCGACTTTGATGACATGATGTATATGTCACCGGATTGTGGCTCTATCACGTAGTATTCTTGCTGGAAGTCATCGCCTTCGTCATCGAGAGTGACTGCCTGCTTGGTGCGCACGAGAGGGCCAAGGGCGGACGGGGAGTCGGGGGAGTTGGAGGACATAGACCAGAGAACGGTTCCGGTCGATCTGTTGAGTGCATGTAGGTTACCGTCGACGGAAGCTAGTAACACAATGTTGAGGATTTCCAAGTCGTTGGAACCTTGGCTGCCGTAATGCTGGCTTCCAAGAGGGGGTATGAGGGGGTATTCGTCTTGAGAGCCCGGGGCGGTGCGGAGTTCCCTTCTGGATAGAGTTGCAAGGGACTGGACGGCGATGGAAATGAAAACAAAGGCTGTTGCGAGAAGGCTATAGGCGAACGCCATCTATCATCGCCCCCTTCAGGTGAATGAGGTCGAGGACAAAGGTGAGGCCGCTAGGGTCGGATATGCCTTGGGCGGGAGTGTGGTGTTCAGTGTTAGGTACCTTTCTCACGATCCATGACTACCTACAGCCATTCGGATGCAATCCTGAACGAGAGACATCGCATCGCCTTTCACTACTACTTAAAATCCGCCCACTCCTTTTTTGTTCTCGACGCGGACGTGTTGCGGACGTGTGCTTCCAAAACTGAGGCTGGTGAGCCCAGCGCGCGGACCGCCTATCAGCTGTCATCGCCACATGAGCACGACCCTACTATGCTTTGCCACACTGGGATACACGCGTGATTCAGTTCAGCGGCCAGGGTACATGCGTAATATTGGTTGCGAACATATATAACTCTGTCCTCCGGCGGTCCATACTCTTTATCATCATCTTCCCGCCCACCACCTCCGTAACTCTCCAGACGATGCATCCCCCACCGTCCGGGCAGGCGGCCGTTTCCTCGCCACTGTTTCCTTCGGAACCCAAATCTAGAGGTGTTCACTTCTCAGGTTCGACGCAACTCACGGAATCTCCGGAATCGTATGAAAAACCTCTCCCATCCGAGACCGGTTTCAAGATTCTCGGCTTGTCCGCGCTCCCCAATTCCCCCGCCCACCCACTTCTCGACAGAGTACCCATGGTGGATCCGCGATTACAGATGATTAAACGTCGCTCTCAGTGTGAGATGAAACTTTCTCCTCTTTGCAGCCTCAGGCAGACCATGAGGGTGCCATTCCCTGAGAGCAGCCCCTACGCGCCGACAAACTTCACGCCCAATTGGACACCCTTTCCCGTTCGTAGCCATCCTCTCGGCTCTGGGAATTGTTTATTAACCGTAGTTAACAGATGGGAGCTGAGTCCAGCACGATGCCTCATCGATTCAGCGTGGATTACTCTCAAATATATATGCCGACCTTGGCTCCCGTGGCGCCCAAGTCCCTTCCACCGATTTCTGGATCTGATGGAATTTACTATGCTCGCTCACGATCCTGCGCTCATTCTGTGGAACCAACCCCCGAAACCAATGTCCCCCGGAACCCTCCCTCCCGGGGTTACTCTGGAATGGAAACTCCGCATAATGCTCCATGTGATGAGTACATCGCCGACATCGAGCTTAAACGAAAGAAGCCCATCGATCCCATCACCGGAAAGCCACAATCTTGGTTTTCCATCGCCAAATCAAAATTTCTGGGGAAATCAAACTCGTCTCACACACCACTCTTGCTGGGAAAACAGCCTTCCAGAGCTAAACATACCACAAAGTTGGATGAGGTTGTCCTCCGACCCACCGTTCAAACCACCGAAAGCTGGCGTTTGCTCTTGCCGTCGTCCTTCCATCACAATAAAAGGACGTGCATTCTCCCAGCGTACTATCAGCCTACCGGTACTCTTCACATTATCAAAGCCTCAAGGCGAGGCACCTGTGCGAATCGCAAGCACGCCTCATTTCTCCTGAATGAATGGAAGATCTTGGAAGTCTTGAGGCAAGAGGGCAGGAAAAGGACACCATACCTACAGGGCCCATCCAAAGAAGTAAATCTCTGGGCGTGGAAAGACGAAAAAGCACTCTACCATGTCACGGTGCGTGACCTCCTCCTTGGAATGGACCTTACCCTTTCTCTCTTCGTCTAAACAAATATCACAGGACTTTTGCGAGATGGGCGACCTTACTGTTTGGGCAACCCACCTAGGAGAGAATAGGATGAAGCTAGTGGCGGTAGAGCTTGTGCGTGCCCCTTCAAAATCAAAAATATTTCCCTCACCTCTTTCCAGACCGTGGGGTTGCGCGCCCTCCATTCATTAGGCATCGTCCACCACGACATCAAGCCGGGTAATGTATTCGTCGGCAACGATGGCCACATTCGAATTAGCGACTTCGGGGGTTCTCAATTCCTCCATGCGGGACAGAGGCTTTCCCGTCATCAGCGAGAGCAAGACCTGATCGCTGACATCGAGTACTGTGCGCCAGAGATGTTCATGTACGATGCTCACGGTGTCGCTTATTACGACGAAAGTATGTACCTTCTCAGCACAGCACTGCTATTCATTTACCTTGTCTGTGTAGGTGTGGATTGGTATAGCCTTGGGGCCATGCTGTTCTTCCTCTCGACTGGAAAGGTATTTCAGGTGCCAGGGTCTGATTCATGTTTCCTGAACTCCGTTGATTAGCCTATTATGCCGCCTACGCCGGACAGAACCGCGGCCGTCCAGATGATCCGCAGGGGCCCTGTTCACGCTTGGACCCGTCTAAACGGCCCCACCGAATTCCGCAACTTTGTGACAGAGGTAAGGCCAAAACCGCAATCTACCGCAGACTTCTAAGAAATGTTATCGCAGCTACTCTTAACAAATCCTAACAACCGTCTCAACGACTACACCGTCCGCAAACATACTTATTTTGAAGTCTTGTGAGCGGAAATAACCCATATCCCCACCGCGTCCACTCATACCGTACACCCAAGCACGATCAGGAGTTGGCATAAGATCAAGAGGGGGCTGTTCACAGCTCGTAGGTTTTGGTTCACGTTTCTGTTAGGACAACATCTGAGTTATGATTTCAGCATTCTCCGACTGTTCTCCAAAGACCGCGAACAAGGGATACGATGTTTTCGATACCCCAGCCCTGGCCCTCTCGCATCCTCTGAACCCTGAAGAAGCGACGAACGAAGAGGAAAAGACATCCCAACTCACTCCGGACGTCGTTCAAAACACTCGCCAAGAATCCGAAGATAAAGAGCCAGACGTCGTTCCTCAGCGCATCCCACAGGCAAAGGCCAACCTTAACACCATCTTCAATCCCACCGGGAACTACCGATTATCTCCGCCATTCGAGCGATCTTTCATCGACCTCGGGAGACTGATGGTGGAGGAGGGTTTTGACCTTCCAACCTACACTCAAGTCGAGGGCTTGCTGACCGAAGACTGGAAACTCGTTTGAATTTGTATTATGATGACTACATGACCCGACGAATGTTTTGTGTGGATATTCTTGTTCGGTATTTACTGTTGTAATTTTATTGTGCAATGATGCTCAGATGGGTACTGCTCGTGTGCGCGTCACATGATCGAGATGGGGACGAAGACGCGCCAGGGTGAGATTGAAGTTCCATCAAACGCGTCCACAAGCCCAAGTCCCCACCATCATGTCTGACGCAGAGGCGGCCTCCATCGCGCCGCGTCGTTCGCAAAGGGACAAGAAACGAGTCGAGAGATTTGGTTCGGGTGCGTACCCCCAGTCGCGTTTCTCACCCTATGGCGTCTCAGTGTCCTGGATCCGCTAGACAACACGAAGAAGCGAAAACGAGCCGAAGATTCCGATAGCGACACTCCAGAATCTGCGTCTGATTCGGATGGTCAGGATGTACAAAGTGAGGAAGAGGAGGAACCCCGGAAAGCCAAACCGAAACGCAAGGCGGCATCCACCGCTAAACCAAAGCCCAAGGCGGCCAAATCGAAGGCTCCTCCACAGAAGAAACCTCGGATACCCAAGACAACATCTGCGAAGCCTGGGCCTAAGGCCACCAAGCGAACGCGTAAACCAAAGGGCGGAGACACAGTGGAACCGTTCGATGCCGAGAAGTTGGCGAAGGATACACACATTAGCGGAGACAACCCACTCTTCAGTATGTGGCGGTTTTTTCAACCTGAGTGGTACTGACCTCTGTTGCCCAGACGCCATTGTGAACTCATCCGCAAATCTCCAGAGCACGGTCGAAGACTTTCTGGAATCACTCTCACAATCTCTAGAACACTCCCTTGCGGAACTAATCAACTGCATACTGCGGTGCTGTGGTTGTAGTGATACCGTGAACTCAGATCAAGTCACGGATTACGACGGAATTGTCGATGTACTGGAAGATGTGACAGAGGCCTTGAAGAACGTGAGTATTTCGAAACTTAGCCTGGACTAAATTGACTATTTTGCTGGGGACAGGATGATAGTTCGGTGGTGTACCCTGCCTCGTCCAAACTCCCCATGTTCAAGAGATTTCGCAAGTCCCTCACAGAGTTTTTCGAGCGACTCATATTCTCGTCCGCGGAATCCGACCAACTATACAACACTGAATTGATGCGGTGTATACAATACTGGGTCACTCCCATGTCTTCCTCCCAGATTCGTGGCTTCCGGCACACATCAACCATTATCGCTCTCGAGATCGAGAATGCACTGGCGGACGTTGCTGCTTCTGTTGAGAAGGAAGCTGAAGTCATTGCACGCCAGCGGAAGGGAGAACGGAAACGAAAGGGGGGAGCTGGTGGCGGAAGCAAGGAGTTGGACGCCAAAGCGAACGCGATACGAGAAAAGCGAACCAAAGTCGCCGAATACCTGAAAGACTTCGTGGATGGGTATGTGCGCCACATTCTCACGTGCTTGTCGCTCACTTGCGGTGGTCAGGGTCTTTATGCTGAGGTATCGAGATACCGATTGGGCAATTCGCATGGAGTGTGTCCACGCCTTGGGGAACTGGTTCCAGAAGCACCCCAGCCACTTCCTAGATTCCACCTACCTTCGTTATATCGGCTGGGTGTTCTCAGATGAAAATATGCACGTCAGGCTCGAAGCTGTTAGGGCCCTAGAAGATGCCTACGAACAGGAGGACTATATCAGTTCTCTTCAGAGTTTTACGGGCAGGTTCAAGACCCGAATCATACAAATGGCCACCTCCGACATCGATGTCTCCGTTCGGGTCTCTGTGATCCAAGTTCTGAGGTCAATCGACCGCCACAGTTTATTGGAGGATGACCAGAGGGGGAAACTCTGTTTGCTGATCTTTGACGAGGATCCAAGGATCAGGAAGGGCGTTAGTGGTTTCGTTAAAGGCGTTTGGGAAGACGATGTTTCGGAACGTTTGGCTGGGAGGAAACTCTCGGGCGGGGAGGAGCGACAGGCAGAAGTGAAGTCCCTCGCATCACTACTGGTCAGGTGGGGGAAGGCCTTGGACAAGCTGACGATTCGAGAGGATAGTTCCGAGGACGAGGAGAGTCCTTCCAAGAAGATGGGAGGGGTTGCATCTGTTATGGACCCGGAGAAGAAGGGTAGAACCGCCCTTGCGGTCGAAGCCCTCTGGGACGAGATTGACCCAATCAGCGACTGGGAGGGACTGCTCAACCTGTTACTGCTTGATCATTCTGCTGCCGTTGAGGAGGAGGAAGATGAGGCACCCTCGTCCTCAAGTAGTCCCAACGGGAGAACCGTAGTAGATGCTGCATGGCGTCTCAGTGAAGCCGAAGAGGCAATCACCCTCGAACTTTTCACTGGTTCGATCCGAAAGGCAGTCGGCGAAGCAACCGCTGCAAAGAAGGTTTGTTGTTCACCCGCACCGGATATCGGAACAATTCTAATTTGACTTCACCTACAGGGAGAAGACCAAGTCGTGTCCGACATCACGAGGGCCCTAATCAAAGGCCTCCCCCGTCTCTTCCTTAAACATCAAGGGGATGAGAGCCGAATCGCGGATGTCTTATTGTTGCCACCGTTCATGAACCTCGAAACATATCTAGATATGCGAATGATCACAGTAAGCAGCCCTCGAATTCTCACTGACCTCCTGTGCCTCATTACCTCTCCAGGCTTACGAACACCTCTGGGGCGACGTTACAAAACAACTCCTCATACACTCCTCACAGACAGTCCTAGTGCCCGCTGTGATGGCGATCCAGAAATTTATGAGCGTGACATCCCTGTCCAACACAAACAACGCGAAGATACTCGAACTTGAGGAAGAGCTTTCGACTTCACTACGAGACGCCATCGCCGGAAGGGACGAATTGGACATCGCTGCGTTTACCGAGGATGAGTCACTTGCACTCGGCCACATCTGCACCCGTTTCGCCGTCTTGGCAAAGGTTCGGAACCTCGCCCCGTGTCTCGAGGAGGACGAAGGCGGGAAGCAGAGTAGTGCGTATGATATCCTTACTGCACTCGCTGACCGCGGAAAGCTTGGTTACAGGGAAGAGGAGACAGTGCGTCCCCTCAAAAATATGTGTTGTATCTTACTTACGGGTGGTTCTAGATGGTCTCGGAAACATTGAACCTGTTGGCAATGCATATAATATGGAAAACGAAGGCCCTCCCTTCCCAGGGAAGCCGGACGCCAGAGGACAAGAAGGCAGCAGAATCCCTCCTAGAGCAGCGCACAGCACTCGTCCAAAAGCTGATTGAGTTTGCTGTTGGCACGCAATCCAACACCGCCGAAGCGGTGAAACGAGTAGTGAGTTCTAAATCCAATCTCACCCCATTGCTTGCCCCCTGAACGCTTGCATCTGTAGGCCTTTTTGAATTTAATGGATCTTCATATCTTATTCTCTCAGAAGCCAGAAGAGGGCGCGGAGGCCGACGCCCCATCTCTCTCGCTGCACCTGGATGACGAAGTCCAACTCCGCTGTTCTGAATTTGTGCAGAAGGAGATCAGCCGATTCAAGGATCACCTCCAAGAGTCGTACCCACAAACGAAAGGGGTCGAAACCGACGGTAGTGGTGCGGAAGAATCAGAAGGGGACCATGCAAAGAAGGGAAAGAAGTCGAAAACCCAAGCTGTGGATGTGGATAGGCGCAAACGTGAGTGTTCCTAACGCCCACAAAACTGCTCGCCGCTAATTCTCCTGGTAAAGTACCGAAAACGGCCTCCGATCTCCAACGGGAGCATGTCTTCATTCGTGTCATGCTCACCTTCTTGAGAGCAATTCACGCTGGCGCAATGCACTACAAACACTCCATCCCTTTCCTGGCCAACTACGCGAGGCTGATAGAACCATTCGATATATGCTCAAAGACGATCGCCGAAATTCTCCGGAATGAGGCGATTCTCGCGGAACATAGCGAGGAGGTTTGTCAGGTGATAATCGTTGCGCTTCAAGATGTGAGCCTTCTTACTCCTCCCTCGTCTCTCTGTTCTCTGACACATACCATAGGCGTACAAACTCGTGTTAGAGGGCGAGGAGAATTCGAAAGAACCGTCTATCGCATTGGCAAAACTTCTCGCTACGTGTTTCGTCATTCGCGGCGCTCAGCTGTCCATCGTCGGCAAGATCGATCCCAAGGTCGTCGTGAGCGTCCACACCACATTGCTCACTTGGATCTGCCAGTACATCGGGACGTACGAGAAAAACGGGAACAACAGACAACGAAATGTCGCTGCTGGTTTCTTCAAAGTCCTACTTCCGCTGCTCTCTAGCATCGAAAGTCGGGATGCCCTGAAAATGTGAGTCTCCCCGGTCTGCGATCCCGTAGGACGATCAATGACCATTTCGGTTTCCAGCAAAGCGCACATGGAGCAAGTGCTAGCTCAGGCGAAGGTCAAGATCACTCCGGCGTCCAAGATCTGGGACGCTCAACGTGCGTACGAGAAGCGTCTCACCACTACGATGTCGAAGGATAAAGGTAATCATATCCCCCCCCTTTTCCGAGGATGTGTTCGGTCAGCTGACCTCTTACCAGCGTTCGCCCCAGCTAAAGGTCGAAGAGGCAAACGGAAAGACACTGGAGCAAGCAGCGGTGCAGAAGAGGTGGAAAGCGAGCCGGAGCCTCCGGCGCCGAAGAAATCACGGCCGCAACCCAAGCGAAAGTCCAGACGCCTCACACGTGAATCAGAACCCGCTCCACCCTCCGACCACGAAGGAATGGAAACAGACACACTTTCGGATAAGCTCACAGACCTCGAGGATGAGGAAGAGAAAGCGGAGAAAGATGATGATGAGGAAATCGAGCGAGACGAGCCGGAAACACCGAAAGCCACGCGGAGGACCGGATCTTCACGAAACAAGGAAGCTTCACAAACTACATCCAGTCCCAGTCCATCGAGGAAGAGGTCTCGAGTGGAAGAGGAGGACGTCGAGATGGAGGATATCGAGCCGGCGCCCTCTCCTGCCCCAGAACAGACACAGGATCCCATCGTTGAGGAGGTGGTAGTTCGACGGAAGCGATTGAGAGCTTGACCCAGTATTCTATGTGGTGGATCGCGGTGCACTACGATTGTTTCCATGTACAGTCTTCGCTCTACATGTTTTCTATGTTGTCTGGATTTGCTTTCAATCTACCTACCGTAGTGGACACGTTCCTAGTCTCGCTTTCCCTACCACGTGTTCCACATGCTTGAAGCTACATATATATATATATACATTATGTCTGTGAGTACGTTGAACAAACAAGGATGATTGCAGAGGATGCGCATCGTAAAACAAAAGGCGAATAAACAGATGACGTGCACTGAGCGGAATGAGGCGGTTGGAAATAAGTTACGTGAGCTGTTCCGGCACGGTAAGACTAGCCAAAGTTAGTTCCCGCTAGGACGAGGTGTAAGCGCATCCTGTACGTGAGTAAACAAGCCGGACCCACATCATATGGAGAGAGGAGATAATCCCGATATTGTTGACTGTACCCCTTTGAGGTCAATGGTTTTGTGTCCGAGTTGCATCGCGCCAATCCAGAGAGAGGACGTCCATTTGGATGAGAAATCCTAGACATCGACTGTGGACGAGACTTGAGTGCGTTAATTTCCGTCGAGTTGATTCCGAGCATTTCGCAAAGTTCCCGTTGTGCTTGCGCCATCGCGCGGGTTTCGGTGGTCGGCGTCATCTCAGAGTACAAACCAGCTGTTACGAAGCTCATGAGATCAGGACGATCAGGTTCAAATGCAGAAAACGTACCTGACATAACCTGTTGCTTGTCCGAGATCGGAGGGACGGGTGGGATATCCCCTGAAGACTGCATGGAAGACGAAGCACTTGGCGAACGTTTCGGTATTCTAGGGCTTGGCTTGCCGACTATTGACTGCCTCAAACCAGACTTCGAAACCCTGATGCTCGACTTCCTGACAGCACTGACACGACTCGTCCTACGGCTGCTGTTTGCACTCGAGGGAGCGGAGCTGATGTCCCGTTCCAGCTTGGTCGAGAGGTTGTCGAACTCTTGTGCAACGTTTTCGGCCTGCCTCCATGCGATATCTCGCTCGGCTTCCAGAGCACCCACCCGCTCCCGAAGGAACTGGTTCTCCGCAGCCTGGCTTAGGAAGCTCGTGTTCAACTTCCTCAAGGACACGGCCAATGCGCTGCTGGAGTGAACATCCCTCAACCTCTTCAGCTGGGCAATCTGATCCGCAACGGTATAGAGTTCATCGCTCTCTTCCTCAGCTGACCGTGTGATATCACCTAGCTCTTCCACAACTCTCTCAAGACTGTGGTGGTCCAGTGTCTCGGTACCTGAGGCATGAGCGGTCAAAGCATCCAGTAGTTCCCTCCTAGCCGTCGCGGTTGCTCGAATCCTCGTCTTTAGGTCCGTTGTCAACAGTTCCAACCGGTGCAATTCCTCGGGTAACTCCGTGTCCAAAGTCTCCAACTTCAACAACCGTACATAGTACGCCTCCGCAGACGCCTGGATCGCTCTCGATGAAATCTCCTGTAGCTCTTGTGAGGTGAATGTCCACCTCGCAACGTCCAAGGTGCGGCCCCTCCACTTAACAGGGACTGTCGGGAATCTCGGTCCGGTTCTTCCGCGGCTGCTGGCTGTAGAAAGCTTCCTGGAACTCGGCGGAGCCCCGAGCCCAACTCCAGCCCGTAAGGCATGAGGGTAGACCGGAGAGGCTGAGTCCTGACGTGATCTATCACTTCTCAGGCAAGAAACCCTGCCCGATCCTTGGGAGGTGCTCAGCTTTCGGGGCCCCAGTGGCCGGCTCCTCGGAATCCTTATATCTGTGGCTGATCCAGAGCGCTCGCGTACCACGCTCCCACCGACCGAGGGGACATTTGCGACATTACGCTGACCCTGAGCTTGGGGAAGCTGAGCAGGTTGCGTTGGCTGCTGTCCGCCGCTCTGTTGGTTTGGCGGGGTGCGGATATAGGAAGGAAGTGACGAGCCCGATCCAGCAGGAGGCTCATTTTCCCCATTCACGGAAACAGCCTCGCTAAGGATTGCAGTTTGATATGGGGGAGGAGGATGGGTGGTAATCAACTCCGTGTACGACTGGCGCAGGAATGACGCAAACGAAGGAAGATCGGGCGAGTTCGATCGGTCGTATTTGGATGAGGCGAGAGTTGGGGGTGGGAGGGTTGGAGATGTGCATTGAACTTGTGGTGTCGAAGAAGTGGGAGTAGGATTGGGGTCCGGTGGCGATTCCGTAGATGACCTTTGAGGGGGAGGGTGAGGTGAGATAGCGGAGACATTAGGGCTTGTGTGTGAAGAGGGGTTAGGGGATGGATGGGAGGAAGAGATGTCTGGGGATGAAAGGGCATTTACGCGCGGCAACGACTGCTCGGAAGTATTTGATGGACAGATGGAGGCAGCGGGGGAGAGCCTGGCGGGTGTACCAACTTGTGCTGATACGAACGAAACAGCCCCAGTGTTTGGAATAGTGTCTATCTGAGAGGAAGGTCCGACACTCCCCTGTTCCTGATGCACCCCTGACGATTCACCAGATTTGACATTCGCTGTCGGATCGCCGTCAGAGCTGATAACGGGGAGATCCAGGAGTTGGGGGCGCTGTTTTGGACTGGAACGCCGTACCTGGCCGCTCGACTGGGCGGATCCTTGAACGGGAAATTTCGATGCGGAACCGGCACTAGGATTATCCCCGTCTTTGTCTTGAGGATCGGGGGTAGAAACCCACCCTTCACCCTCTGTAGTACTCAGATCAAGGAAGCTGTGGTTGTGGCCCTTCTCCTGGGGCGCCAGGGTCGATCGTTGCGAGGGAGTGCCTTTTGAAGGCTCGGCCTCCCTCACTTCAGGAGTAGAACGGGAAGCTTCCTCAAGTAACTCAATCCGACCGACAAGCGTTTCGAGGACCCTTGGAACGCGTCCAACAGGATCAGAATTCCGTCTCGGAGCTGGAGTGACAGATGATGAAACGTCCCCGGGAGCGCTGAGGGATGTCGTTAACAAATTTGCGGCAGCCCGCGACTGTTGCGCCTCGAACTTTGAGCTCTTTCGCACGTTATTAACCTTGCGGACCTCTGGAGATTGAGGAGTTCCAGGCACTGAGGGTATGGGACTCATCAGGGCCCGGTTTGAGTTGGACGTCGCCTGCCTAACGTACAGAGTCGCAGCACGTTTGGTCGGAGGATTCGGGGTGACCCTCCTCTGCTTCCCTCTTATGTGAACAGCGCTGAACGGTGTCACTGGAACGCCTACGGACGAAGAAGGCAGAGGAGGGACCCCGGGCGTACCGACGTTGGCGGAAAGCAAGGGAGTGAAAGCTTGAGGGGTTTCTGGGAACGTCTGGCGAAGCGCTTCAACAGTTGTGGGAGATCTGTCCGAAGTGCCTTCAAAAGAGTCCAAACTCTGACGAATAACCTTGATGGGATGGGGCCGGGATGGGATTGAAGGGGCAGACGGGATAAACATGAAATCGAGGATATCAGGGGAGGAGATTCCGGATGAGCGTGAGTTTGACGCAGCGGGACTGGCATTATCCGTTGACCGGCGCGATTCGTTGGACTTGCGCGAAAAGGGAGACGAAGGGACCTGCAGGGAACGCGGGCGATCGTTTCCAATCGGAAGAAGACCAGATCGCAAAGGGCCGGATTGCCTCTGGCCAGGCACATTCGGTTCTGCAAATATACGCCTCATGTCCAACACGCTGAGCCCTACAATTAAAAAGCGTCAAACCTGAGGAATTTCGGATATACAGAGAGAAACCCACCGTCTCGGCACCCTTTGGTCGCAGAACTCGGTGTCTGAGGGAACGAGATGGGACTGCTCGTGTCGGTCCTGCGGGATCCCAGGTCGCCAGACCACGGAGATAACGAGGGCGTAGACGGGTCTGGGGATTGGTGTAAATGGAACGGGAAGGTCGACCTCAACGGAGAGCCGAATCGATAGGCTGTCAATACCTTTTCGATATCTTCACCAGAGGTAGCGGAACCCACAGTCCTTTCCGTTCGTGTGGTGTTTGAACTAGCGCCAGTTCGTTGGGGTTCATTCTGATTTTCACCCGGGGTTGGGCAGGGTCTTGAACTACCTTCACCATTCGTCACTGCAGAGGGGGAGGAGAGGTTGAGAGAAGGTAGCAGTTGGCTACGAGGGATGGTTACAGCTGCTGGATCGGAAGTTGCGTTAAGGTTTGGAGAGGAACTACGAGGGGGGCTGGGTGAGTTATGGTGGGATGTAGATTGGTTAGGTGGTGGTAGGGGTACGGGCGGTCTAGGATTATCACTAGGCGCGGGTTCGTCCGCAGGTGCAGGAACGAGATCACTGGATGGACCAGTAGCGGAACGCGTCAAAGACGGGGGCTCGGGCTTTTTTGACACTCGATTAGACAAACGCAAAGATTGGGTCCTGGATGGTGGTTTTCGGGCTACCTCCCCCGACAGATGACGGGTATTGGACAGAGCAGAAGACAAGCTCTGGGGTATAGGTGGGACGGGAGGGATGCGCGAATCGCCCCCAGAGTCAGGCGAATGGGCAATCCCTCCACCGCTTGTCCTCTTATCCTTCCAATAAGGTGATATCAGAACTCCGGTTTCGTTGGCACCCGGGAGGGTCGCTGAATCCTGCCGAGCAACGGTACCGCCACTCCTGTACCGGTTCCTACCAGGGTTATCGTTGGATAAAATGAAAGAGTTGGCGATCAGTGCTCGAGCGAGGGTGGTTCCCGAAATGGCTGACGAGTCATCGTTCAGTGAGGGGACTGAAGACGAACGAGCGGTTATGGGCCGCAGAGTGTTCACGGGGAGCAGCGCGTCAGTTTCCTTGAGGGCGGAATAGCTCGTGGACACGGAGTGCTGTATCTTGACCTTTAGTGAATGATTAGGTATTTTAATTGGCGCCGGCGCCGGCTTCCGTGACATGGGTGGAGTGGTGGCCTTGAATAGTGATGGGATGGTTAAAGTCAGCACACACTAGCATGAAACAAAAGCCAACATACATCGTGTCCTGGGTCGATTGGGGAGGGACAGTCACTGACTGGCAGGGGAGGGAGTGCCGGGCTGGGTCTCGGCTTGAGGGGGGACTTTGGCGGGGGTTAGGATAAGCGAGGCGTGGGGAAAGAAAGAATGATGCTCACTTGTTCAGGGCCAATAACCACAACATCGTCGTACGTAGACAAAGTACCGCTTTGTGGGACTGACTGTACGAAGAGGTCTTCGTCCTCGTCGTACGGGGCAAGAATCTCTTGCGGGAACCAATCGTTCGAGGAGGAAGGGATGAAATCTAGGTGAACTTTCGGGGAACTCTGCCTGTTAAGGGCGGAAGAACGGAGAGCGGTTACTGCTGAGGCTTGGGCTTTGGGGGGAGATGGCAGTTGCCTGGACCGAGGGCTCTCGCGGTCCGAATGTATCTCCGAGGACGGAGAAGACGGGGCGCGCCTAAGTGCAGCATCGAAGAGCGAGATTTTCTTGACCTTGCGCCGGTTTATGAAGGAGGACAACATGCGCGGGCAGCGGGGAGGAGGCTGTCGAGAGAGAAGGGGGGAGAGGGAAGACAGGGAAGTGGATTGATGGCCTACATTTGGGAGAATTAGGTATTGAGAGATGAGGACGAGGGTGGCTGTTCTGTTACGATCATCTTTCCATCACTACCTTGAAGCCCTCTCAGTTAGCTTCCATCAGCACGGATCTCTGTCCAGTGTCCACCCTCAGCTGCTGCTCACACCCCTCCGTGTATGATCAAGCCTCTTGACGATCCTTCGGTCCAGTTGACCCGTTACGACCGAGCTCACGATCACTCTTCGGTATACCGCTCAAGATATCTTTACGTACTCGTCTTTCGCGATAACATTTTACATCCGTCGCCGCCAGACCGATTGTCCTATTCCCCTCAACCCCCGACAGCTGTTTCACACAAACCCTTCAAGCTTCAATTCTGCAACCTGTCGCCCTCCCTGTCAATCATCTCTCAGCGGGGCTTCCGCTTTCGAATGTCTTTAGCTTGGCCAGAATTTCCCGCATATTCGGGGTCCACTGCCTCAGCCTCTCGTAGTCCCCCACATCCCCTCCGGCTCCTAGCATTGTGTCCTCTCGGTCCGCGTCGCCCAGCCTTGCTTCGTGTGAGGTCTGCGCCGCAGGATCAGATGTCGACGATGGTGACACCAGGGTCGCCTCAGATCCCTCCCTCATAACAGGCGAATCGGGAAGCTCACTTCCGCGTCTATCAATCTGTCTGAGACTCGTCCCGTTAATATACCGGCTCCAATCCTTGTTGTTCCGTTTTCCATCAGCTTCTCCTGGCGCCCCCGGTCGTTTTTCCCAGTCCAGGTGGCCATCAGGTAGAGTGTTGGAGCGTTTCAAAGAGCGCGAGTAGCTTCCAAAAGTAACCGCCGGAGAAAACACCGAAGATCCCAAATCAGGAGTCTGCGTCATAATCGCCGCGATATCTAGCCAGAGAAACACAAATTCGAGCGCGCTGAGATCAACAAGGTTCTCCATCCTGACAGGGCTGCAACTCACCAGGTTCCCAGTAAACCCTCCCCGAGTCCCTGAGCGGAAGCATCGATTGCAAATGCTTAATCACTTGTTGCTGTTCTTCAACAAGACGCTCGACATCCGCTAACCTCCCCACGAGTTCCTTTTGCTCCTTCTCGTTCTCCTCGACGAACACCTGAAACCTCGATGCCAACTCATCGAGTCGCATCCGTTGCGCGCTCGCTTCGACGCGCAACAGAGTTTGATCCCGTTGATCAGTTGTCAAAGGGTTCTTACGTTCTCCCCGCTTTCTGCTCGACTGCTGGAAAACCATGCGCTCGTCCTCCTTAGGCTCATCCGAAAAAACCGCCCTTGGCCGGGTCCGAGGTTGAACCAAGGTCAAAGAACTCGTAGAGCTATCGATTAGCAGCTTGTCGGTGGCATGGTCATCAGTGTCGACCGAAAACACCGAGGGTGGGACGGGAAGTGGAATAGATGGCGGTTGGGGGACCCTGACGCCCCGACCCTCGGGCAAGAGCTCTACCCCAGGGCCGTTATGTAATGAAACCTGTGTTTTCGAGGCTGTTGAATGGGCTTTGCGCAAGTTCATTTTTCTCTCTAATGGTCGTAGCGGGGAAAGATCCAAGCTCGTATTCCTTCCAGTGTTTCGAATAGTACAATCCTCTCTTCGTGGAAATGAAAAGTTAGCATTAAATTCGGGTGGCCTGCCATGCAATAGGGTATCGTCGGGAAATGAACTTGATGCAGTGATGTTCCCCTGAGGAGGTGGGATCGGGAAACGCAGAGGGCTGCCGGGGGCCGAAGGTGAGAGAAGAGACGCTGGAGAACCATCCTCTGGGGGAACCCTCAACTGAGGTGGCGTAGGTGCTGATCGCGGAGATGCGAAGACGTCCTCGTCCGCTTCGTTGAATCCATTGCCGGGCGGAATAGTTACGGTGATAAGGGGTCGGTTAGAGTGTGTTTTAACAGGTGAGCTGCGATCGCGGGGATTGATCCCGCCCGAGGTAAGATGCTTACTGCCAAGACCCGCTTGATTGCGAAACGAGAATGGAGACAAAGAAGTAGAGAAGTCGAGAGATGGTGGGGATACATCCAGAGGCGGGAGTTTCGAAGGTAGCCTTGTTGGTGTAAGATCGTGGCCACTATCCATACCCAACGGGTAAGCATAATTCCGAGTCGGTGGATAGTATATACTCGCCTGGTGGGCAGTCTTCGGACTGTCCTGTGCGGAGAAGCAAACGTCTCTCCGGATTTCCGGAGGAGGTTTATAGAATCGCCAGATGGCCTTGCAGATTGAGACGGAGACACAGAACCAGACTTTCTTCGCTTGCCCCAGAGAGCTAGCCTCCGCTTGGGTTTGTTGGAATCAGGAGTCGCGAGAGACGGAACAGGAGGGACCAGGTCGCGATCTTGTCTAGTGCGATCACGAAAGAGATTGAGCTCCGACGTTTTAGACCTCAGACCGCGTTGCCCGGGAGATACTCGAGACATATCTAGGTTAACCGACCAGCACGAGTACCAGAGGTTCAGTCACTGAGTCAGTATCGAGGATGAGGGGAGCTGCAAGAGATTGGTTGCGCGAGCCAGTTCAGGTTGAACCTGGTTTCGGCTTTCCCCGCACGTCCTACCTGACGTCAACCTGCGACCGTGCTCAAATACCTAAAAGCCAGATTAGGCGTCTATCGCAGACGATCAGCCTCGCCCTTGAGTACGTTGAAGGGTGGTTCTACCAGGATGCTTGCAGACTTTGTGTCTCAGACGAAGAACCGTTACCTCCAAGACGTCAAGGATGGTAAGGGTGGGGACTGGACCGTCGCCATGGGCAATGAAGCTGGTGGTGAGTAGCCTGTTGGACGTTCCGCCCGAGTCGTCTCTGAACCTCGATTTCGAAGATCTTGATTCCATGGCTAGTGCCATCGCGTACGCCTGGTTCGCAACCGTGGTGAAGAAATCGACCACAGTTCCGTTAATCCAAACCCCACGTCCTGATCTGCGACTCCGCGCCGAGAACCTATATGCCTTATCCGTTGGTGGTTTCGGGGACGAATCAATCGATCTGGAAAAACTTGATATCCTGTGTCTCGACGACTTGCCGAAATCGCAGCCATTCCCATCACACAAATTCTCCCTCGTTGATCATAACCGCCTCGGGTCGCAATTCGCGAAAGACAATCCCAATGCCACCGTCGTGTCCTTCGTCGACCATCACGAGGACGAACAGTTGTACAAGGACACTGCCAATCCTCGCATCGCCGAACCCACGGGAAGCTGCGCATCTCTCGTCGCGGACTTGATCCATTCCCAGTCTCCTCCGGAGGTCACTATCATCCCCGAATTGGCGAACCTGCTGATCTGCAGCATCGTCATTGACACGGACGGGCTAAAACCAGATGGAAAAGCGGTGGACTCGGATCGAAAAGCAATGTCATACCTCCTCCCACGTTCTACATTTGCCCCTGCCCTTCAAACCCCCCTGGCCGATATCAATCCTGGGACGAAATTCAGCGACAACCCCATATTGAAGGATCTCAACAAGAAACTGAAAACCAAGAAAGAGGACCTCTCCCGTCTGGGAACCAGGGACATATTACGCCGTGATTACAAGGAGTACACACTTGTTCCCTCGTGGGCGAAGGATTCGCAGATCCAAATCGGTCTTGCCTCCGTCCCAATCGGTTTAAAATCTTGGATATCTCGAGATATGGACTTTTATACTGCCGTCGAGGGATGGGCCAAGGAACGACAGGTCGCGGCGTTGGTCATACTCACATCCTTCAAAAGCGAAAAGGAACCCAAGAAGAAATCCAAGAAATCCAAGAAGAAAGGCGAGGAAAAGCCCAAGGGAACACGCAAACGCCAGCTCCTCGCCGTCGTTGACAACAAGGACCTCGCGCCCACGCTATTCCTAGGCCTCCAAAACTCTCAACTACAGCTGAAAGAAAGCTCTTTCAAGAAGTTCGGGGCGAAGAAGGCTACTGGGGATTTCGGAGGGGTGTTGGAGACGAAAGTGTATAAACAGGGCAACGTGAGTGCGACACGCAAGGTCGTCGCTCCAATCATCAGGGTGGTCGTAGAGGGATCACCAAATGCAAACCTATAAGCTACATGCGAATGGATATGTATACCTCGGTTACCGCATATGTGCATACTCTCTGTTTCCGGTATACGGCGGTCATCTACCATCGTATAAGCGTCCCGCGGCCTATGGATATCTGACACAATGATTGGCGTGAGATGTCCAGTCCCCGATCGGAAAGGCCATTCCCGATCATTGTGATCCTGCATCCAACGAATACCATCGTTGCTCTCTTTGAGTCCTTTGATCATCATGGCCAGTGGCGACGTTATCCTTGTTACCGGTGGCTCCGGGCTCGTCGGAAAAGCCATCGAACACGTTATCAACACCGAGCCCGAGGGTTCACGATTCGGGAAGAAGCCGGGCGAGACCTGGGTCTTTGCCAGTTCCAGAGATGGAGATCTAAAGTCGAGTCTATCTCTCTACATGAACGCTCGTATTGACGAGTCGCTCTTAGGGATGTCGAGGCCACTCGCAAACTGTTTGAAAAGCACAAGCCTACCCATGTTATCCACCTCGCCGCCTTAGGTGATTACACATCTCAGTGATCCGATTATCACGCTGATCGTGGCGCAAACAGTTGGAGGCCTTTTCAAAAACATGAAGTACAAGGCATGCCCGTTTGGTCGGTCTCTCGACTTGACTTGGAGGTGTTGACATTAGGTTCAATTCAGGCCACATTCTTCCGTGACAACCTCGTCATCAACGACAACGTCCTCCACACTGCGCACCTCCAGAAGACCAAGAAGGTCGTGTCCTGCTTATCGACGTGCGTCTTCCCAGACAAGGTCGCATACCCCTTGGACGAGACCAAGATCCACCTCGGGTTGCCCCACGAGAGTAACTTCGGCTATGCACATGCAAAGAGGATGGTGGATATCCAAAATCGGTGTGTGCGGACTGTTAGCAGCGAGTCCGTGGAACCAATAAAGTATCACAAGTGCCTACAAGGATGAGTTTGGGGACAACTTTACGTCCGCGATCCCAACGAACGTCTTTGGAAAGCACGACAACTTGTAAGTTGAGGAACACTATCGGGTATGAACCGCGATGTTGAATCAACCCATAGCGATCTTGAAGATTCTCACGTCATTCCTGGTCTCATCCACAAATGCTACCTCGCGAAAAGTGAGTACCCCTCATCATCACCCTGAAGACACAGTATATGGGTATTTACGAGGGCTGCAGAGAACGGCACGCCTTTCGTGGTTTCTGGAACCGGAAAGCCACTGCGCCAGTTCATCTACTCGGAGGACCTTGCCAAGCTCTTCATTTGGCAGCTGAGGGAGTACGACGACGTCGAGCCAGTTATCCTGAGCGGTATGTCTCGACCATCGTTTCCCACTTCGCCCGAATGCTTACACCCCGTGAAGTCGGCGAAAACGAGGAGGTCAGTATCAAGGAGGTCGCTGATGCGATCGTCAAGGCTGTTGGGTTCGAAGGAGAATATACGGTAACCTACCCCCACGCGTGATCATTCCTCACCGAGGCTAATCGAGGATTGGTAGTTTGATACCACTCGTGCCGATGGACAGTTCAGGAAGCCGGCTTCGAACAAAAAACTGTTGAGCCTCATTGGCGACTTCAAATTCAAACCATTCGAAGAAGGTATGGAAGACAAACGGATTTCGCATCCATAGCTAACGAGGTTTCTCTTAGCCCTTAAAGAGACTGTCGAATGGTTCCTCAAGAACTATCACAACGCCAGGATAGGGGATGTCAAATTTTAGCTGTGATCCCAATGGCGTCCCATGCCGCGTTTCGAGTTGGCGGGAAACAAGTCGTGATCAACCCATAATCAGTGTTGTGGAACAATCGTAGACTTGAAAATTAAAGTGTTTCCATTTCCAGTGACCTCCATCTAAAACAACGACCGAAACATGGGCGAAAAACAGTAAACCAATACACAAGTCCGTCTTTGAGTGGCCAAAAAACGGTCTAATTTTGATCCTCAACGAGACTCTTAGCAACCTGGAGATCTGCCTCAACCATCTCCTTAACGAGAGTGTCAAAGTCGACCTTGCGTTTCCACCCGAGAAGGCGCTCAGCCTTGGCGGGGTTACCCAGCAACAACCTTGGGGGAATCATCAGTATTTGTTACACGGTTTGTTGGAAAGGAACGTACTCGACTTCAGCAGGGCGGAAGTATCCTGGGTCAACCTTGACAATGGTCTTTCCGCTCTTTACGTGAATACCCTCTTCATGAACGCCAGTGCCTTGCCAGCTACAAAAGAACGTGATCAGTATTCTGTGGGGAGAAGTCGTGACCGAGTGGTTCTTACCGGATCTGGATTCCAAGAACACCAAAGGACTTTTCGACAAACTCGCGGACGGGATGGGTTTCTCCAGTGGCGAGGACGAAATCATCGGGAGCGTCCTGCTGGAGCATCATCCACATACCCTCGACGTAATCGCGAGCTAGCCAAAAATCAAAATGGCGTCCTCAGATATACGATGCCTATGGACTGACCGTGTCCCCAATCACGCCTGGCGTCGAGGTTACCGAGGTAAAGACATTGCTGCTTGCCGAGGGAGATATCTGCCGCGGCCCTAGAAATTTTACGAGTGACGAAGGTCCTTCCTCGTCTAGGGCTCTCGTGGTTAAACAAGATACCGTTGCAGGCATACATCCCATAGGCCTCCCTGTAGTTGACAGTGATCCAGAATGCGTAGAGTTTGGCGACACCGTAGGGAGAACGTGGGTAGAACGGGGTGGTCTCGGACTGCGGAGTCTCAACGACCTTCCCGTACAACTCCGAGGTAGAGGCCTGGTAGAAACGGACGTGCTTCTCAAGTCCACACGTACGGATCGCGTCAAGAAGACGGAGAGTACCGAGACCATCGACGTCGCCCGTGTATTCGGCCATCTCGAACGAGACCTTGACGTGCGATTGAGCACCGAGATTGTAAATTTCAGTAGGCTGGACCTGGGCAATGATGTACACAAGGTTGGTGCTATCGCTCAGATCACCATAGTGAAGCTTGAACTTGTTAGGCCCTGGTTATCATCAATTGGTGACTGTGAGCTTGCGCAAAAATTGCAGGATATAGATGGGAACGCACTTTCGTGCTGGTCGGCGTACAGGTGTTGTAACCTGCTAGTATTGAAACTGGATGAACGACGGATGATGCCGTGGACTTCGTAGCCCTTGGAGAGAAGGAATTCAGTCCTGGATCAACGATGGTCAGCGATAATACAAGCCTAGAGTGTCATGTAGTCGTGGCGTACAAGTAAGACCCGTCCTGGCCAGTAATACCTGCGCGCGGTGTAAAACGTCAGACGACCGAACACGGTGGCAAAACACGGAAACAGCGGTGGGCAGACTTTGCATCCGCAGCGTCACTGACCAGAGATCAGGGCAACCTTTCTCTGCCGATACTCCTCTGGCGATGGGAGCTTGATTGAGAGCAAGGGAGAGAAAGAGGGGACGACGTCTACGTGTTGAGAGGACATGTTGGTAGCAGAGAGGAGGGTAGAGTAAACTTGGTAGTGGTAATCCGATTATATTTTATATTTCACCGAAGTGGCACGGTAGTGCAGATGTTTGCCAGCAGTACGGCATCTTGCTGGCAACCAGTCTTTCAGCCTCCAGTGTATTCTACTGACCGATAGTACTGTCTCATAAAATACAATAGACAAGTACTCAGGTTCGTGGAGTGGGTTTCAGTGTGGTCGATGCCCACGCCAGTAAATGGTCCTCAGATAGAGGTGTCGGCGCCCCCTTGGTCCTTTGTACGTAAGCGCGTTGCAGACGTTCTGTTGCAAGCTTGTCAACCAGTTCAGCATTGGCTGGAGGGGCTGTCTTAGATTGCGATTGTGTGTCGAGTGCCAGACGACGTAGGCTCTGGGGAGGTCATGAGTTTCTTATCCCTTATTTCGCGTGTGTGGCGCACCAGTTTGACGCCATACCATGCTCGAAGGGTGATATCCGTCTGATGGGAAGTGACGGGAGTATCTTCATCGTCCGTCATATCAACCGCCATGAGGAACGTTTTGACCGCAAGGGGCATGTCACCACTCGCGTACGCGATCTCTGCGAACTCGAGCACGTAAAATGGATTTTGGGGTGCCAGAAGCAACGCGTGTGAGAGCGCTTGTAGCGCATAATTGTATCTGAAAACTGCATGAGTTCCGGCAGAAGATTGCGGGGTAAAGCCGTACTGGTTGCAGAGGTAGTAAATCTCTGCCAGCTCGACCCAACCATCAACCTCGTTGTAGAAAGTGTCCAATAGTGTGGTGAGTTCCTCGACTGATTTGTCTACTTTGCCCATATTTCTGAGTGCGTAAGCCTTCCGCCTCCATGCTGCCTGTTACATCACATTAGAGTGGATGGGTATGGCATAGGAAGTGCTGTACTCACAGAATTTGTAGGGTCGTTCTCCAGTAGCTTGTTGTAGTATTCAACTGCAGTTTCTGGCTTTTCCGTGGCCTCTATGCGAATGCCGGAGAGAACTTCCACACGGGGAGAGTCACCAAATTTATCGACGAGGTGTTTGATACACCGCTGGACCTCGTCATCAGAAGGAACACACGAGCGACAGGAGGCAACGTACATCCGAGATGTCATATCGTTCAGAATCCAGAGCGGCGAGTGCAAGGCCCTCTAAGAATTCCCAACCTGAAGTATGCGCATGCACTTGGGTCCAGTGTGTTCGTCATCGCTGTGAAACGCGTGCTTTACCGTCTGCCCGTCTCTTCCATCCGTTGTTGTCTAGGAGGGGTAGCCCGTCGTCGAAAGTCTTCTTGTATGTTGGGTTCCTGCGTGGCCGATACGAGGCCAGTTTCTGGAGGGCAAGAGTGAAGTCCATCCAGAAAGTCGGTAAGACGCGGTCCCCTCAACCCGGATGTTGATGCGACGCTTTGGTGTCCGTACCCGGCTCCGCCTCTGCCAGCCCCTCCCAAATCCCACAGTTGTATGCTCTCTGAGTGAACACAGACATGGAGCCCCGAGTTCGTTGCGGAGGTCTGTTTATTTTTTCCTCTTCGTTCCTCGTTTCCAGTTCCCACTAACACCTCACAGGTATCACAAATTTCCTCCACCGATGAGGGCTCCGGATACCATCCGAATCAACGACCTCACTCTTATTACAAAATTGAAGGATGGGACGCAATGGTCGACACCAGCTCTCCAGATGGTCAAGCTTTCCCTCTCGATTGCCTACGACATTCGAACCTCAGGGGAACTTGATGACCTTGGCCACACGCTCAACTACGCCTCAATCGTTAACACCCTCACCGACTCAGTCAACGCCGGTACATTCGAATCATTAGAAGAGTTGACAGACTCCATATTCAAACAATGCTTCGAGACCTACTCCCAGATTCAGTCTCTCTCCGTCAAGGTGACAAAGCCCAAGGCACTGCTGCGAGGAAAATCGGTCTCTCTTCGGGTCTCTCGGTCGAGAAACTCTCCATCTGATGCCATTGAATCCTTCTCGCTTGAGGACATACAATTCCCGGTTTTAATCGGTGTCAATCCCGAGGAGCGCACAACCAAGCAGATGATTCAGATTGGTCTGACCTTGCTTGGGCGGACTTCTCCCTCCCCCGTCGACTACCGCTTACTCGCAAAACAGATTTATGAAGTAAGCCTGTTGCCAGTTTTTTTATCCCGGGAATCTTGAACTAAATTCTGATTTTTCAGCATGGCGATTCTGCATCTTTTCTCACCGTCGAAGCATACGTGACCACGCTGGCTCGCACTCTTCTCATCAAGAATCAGGAGAAATGGACGTCGGTCAATGTTCGAGTGGCAAAACCGCATGCATTGGCTCTTGCCGATTCTGCAGAAATCGAGATTACGCGCGACCTTGCCGACTATCCATCCTTGTCGACGGCCGATGCAACAAGGACAAGAAGGGACTCTCGCTTGGCCCAATTAATCTCGGACGTCCAACCCCCAAGGGATGAAAAACTTCACTTCCACAAGGCGGCCATCGCCTTTGGTTCGAACCTAGGTGATAGGTTTGCGAATATCGAGCACGCGCTGCGGTTACTGGAATCCCCTGGTAAATTTCTAGCCGTCGGTGATGATATCAATCAGAAGAAGGCGGAAATCGCAGTAATCGACACAAGCTTCTTGTATGAGACCGCGCCCATGTACGTAACCGACCAACCCAGTTTTGTAAATGGTGCCTGTCTAGTACGTGCCTCCATTCATCCTGCCATGGAACGATGATCACTTACCACGTTCTTGTTTCAGGTCGAGACGAATCTCCCGCCCGTTACACTTCTCCAGGTGCTCAAGAGGATTGAAGCCCACGTAGGAAGAGTCCCGTCGTTCAGAAATGGGCCACGAGCCATCGACTTGGATATCGTTCTCTACGGGGATGACGTCATTGATACCCGGCCACCGAGCTCTCGGACGCATCTTGAAAATCTCGAAAATCAGTTGATCGTCCCTCACCCGAGGGTCGCAGAGAGAGAGTTTGTGCTAAGGCCTCTAAAAGAGTTAGCCGCTTTTGACCCCTTACCCCTTGGAGTCGCACCCGCTGATATTTTTATCCGGACAGCATGATACCGGAATATATTGTTCCGACGTTTAAACGGCCAATAAAGCAACTGCTGGACGATTTAACGGACACCTTGACACCTGGAATCCCACCAATGCGGAAGGTGATGCCATTCCCGCGATATCCCGTCTCGAATCCCAGCTCGGTGCCTGGGGAATCAGCACCTTTGACAACCGCATACTGGACATTCACGTCTTCCGGCGAATCTGTTTGCAAAACGTATATCATGGCCACGTTAAACGCGACACCCGATTCGTTCTCTGACGGGTCCGCGAACAACGAGCTGCCGGCTGCTCTCGAGTATACATCCCAATCGGTTACTGGCGGTGCTGACATGATTGACGTTGGGGGATATTCTACCCGGCCTCACGCAAAACATGTAGAGACCGATGAGGAGATTCACCGTGTCGTCCCTATCATCAAAGGCATCCGAAGCATGGGGAATTCACCGTTGATCAGCATCGATACATTTCGGCCGGAGGTGGCCAAGGCGGCAGTCCTCGCTGGGGCAAACTGTATCAACGATGTCTATGGATTCACCGGACCGGAATACCCATTGACGGAGGCGGGTGCCCGGCAGTTCTTGGAAATGCGGAAGGTCGCAAGAGGTCTTGCGGTGCCTGTCATCCTCATGCACTCCCGTGGCGAGGCATCGGCAAACAAAAACTACGGTCACTTTAGTCATGCGGGTAAAGGTAAAGGTCAAGATGTTGTGGAAGGAGTCAGGGTGGAACTTGGCGAGAAAGTGGACGCAGCTGTGCGAGGGCGGGGCGGACTGAGGCGATGGCTCGTCATCGTTGACCCGGGAGTCGGTTTCAGCAAGACCGTCGAGGGGAACCTTGCGTTACTGAAACGAGCATCGTCGCTGACCGCAAGGAAGGAGGACAACGTTTTAACAGGCTTTCCTCAGCTGATCGGCGCATCAAAGAAGTCATTCCTAGGGACGATTTTGAGTAGCCGCGTGGACTCGTACCCCGGCAGGAGGACAACACCGGAGGAGCGTGGATGGGCGACTGCAGCAGCCGCGTCCTGTGCGGTGCAGCAGCGGGTTGCAGTTGTGCGGGTGCATGATGTACTTGAGATGGGGGATGTTGTACGAGTGACAGACTCGCTCAACGAAATTTAAGTTTTGGAAATTCGCCGGAGCCGGTTGAGATCGTGGGAAACGAGAATACTGATTTAGTCACTGATGTGAAGTCACGTGCCAGGGCTGTCGGGCTAAGCCATCTTTGTCGGCGAATAAATTGAGAAACACTCACTTCGCCTTTTCCCTCTCCGGCTCGCATCAACTCCCCCGCCTACACCTTGTTATCGCTCCTCCACCCGCATCCACGGAGGTGGTAAACCTCTCCGTAAATCTTAACAAGCGAGGGCAATAACTGCTCCGAGCTTACCCCATGGAGTCTTCAGAGGATTCGGGACCAGCGCAGGACCAGCAGCAGCAGCAGCAAACGGCCAAGTCTTTCAGTCAATCGTATGTTTAGCCCACGCCGCCGCCCCCGCTCAACCTGACGTGTCGCACAGGAGTCATGTCCGCTCCCGCATCACCGTGGTGTGCGCAGAGGTCTAGTGATTCCCCCTCAATTGCAACGGCCGAGGAACTCATTCAGCAATTTATTCCAGTGCAAGCGGCTGAAGCTTCGTTGCGATAGACGTGCTCCCTGTGGTTCCTGTTTAAAACGAGATACAGTAGATCGTTGCAAGTACTCTCAGGCGGCAGCGGAGAAGATGTACGTTCATTTCCCTCGATTGATCGCCGATGCTGTCGCTGAGCTATTCAATAATGCTTCTTAGCGACCTACAGTCTGTTCACAACCGGGTGGTCACCCTCGAGGCCCAGATGGCCTTGTTAAGCTCCACGGCTGTCACCCAGAAACCCACCATACTCCCCGTCGACCGCACCCTGCTGGCAGTTGGAAACTCGGGCTCCTCGCTGGCGGTTTCACTAGACGAGGTATCTTCCGTCTGGTTATCCCATCTAAACCTCGTCCCTCCTGTCAAGCTAAAACTCGAGACGAGCGCGGTAGACGCTCCGGATGGGGACCTACCCCTGTCTGCAACATTTCCACCTATCTCGTTGTTCCTATCTAACTCCTCGGCGCTCGAGCCTCCCTCTGTGACCACTCAACTTGTGGCACGGCTGCCCCGATCGACAGACTTGCAGCAACAACTTCTTCACTGTGTACATGATGTCCTGGACCTCCACCCCTCCTTTAATTTCCAGCACTTCCAGACACGGGTTCATAGCATGTTCTCATGGTCATTAGAGGCAGAGACCTACGAGCGTGCTGTTGGTGACAATCCGGTATCATCCACGTCCACATCCAGAGATTTGACCATAACGAGGCCCACCCTTTCATTCTTCGCTGCCGCCTCGGCTGCGTTTGCGCTTGGATCACTGGTACGGAACACAAACGACAGTTGCTTGGCCTCCCTCGAAGGCAGAAATGCCACTCTCTCTAATCCCTATCCCCTTACGGATCGCGACCCAAGCAGTTCTCCCGCTGCCCTTTTCATGCTTTCCGAGCAGACCCTCGCCATCTTTGAAAGGTCCCACAACTATGACCTAGATTACATGGTAGCGATAATCCTCCAGGTTATATACCTGCTTCACGAGGGTAAGCCGAGGCTTCCGCACACCATCCTGCCCCTGGTTAGTGGACTCAAAACTCCATACATCAATGACGATTCACCTGCATATATCAGATCGGAAAAATGGTCAATACCGCACGCATGATGGGTCTCAACTTGGATCCAGATGACTTTCCGGATACCTACCCTCTGTTCGAAGCCGAGACACGCCGAAGAGTCTGGTGGGACATACTCTATTACGACCTGTACGTACCCGTTGCAGTCACCACAGGGCTCGGGAAGGGCTGACTAAAGAACGCTAGGTTTGTATCAGATTGTATGGGACATCAGCCGTTGATCCCAGATAACTCTTTCACCACTAAGCTACCTCTGGACGTCGATGAGAGTCAATTCACCCCCCTTTCAACGACCGTTCCGCGGCCTTCCAGCTCGTGCAAGACGGACAATGTCTACTTTGGGCTGAAATGCAGGTGGGTCTCCGCTCTCCCTGAGAGCGCCAGACGCTAATCACATCCTTTGTCTATCCGAAGGCTTGCACAGTTGGTCAAAAACTTGAAGGGGCGCACGTATCGCGACCCGCTTGACCCCGAAGTTAATGATCTTGTACTTGACGAGTCCGTTGAGCTTGAGGGGAAGATTAACCAATTCGTCTCCGACCTCCCCACCGACTATCAGATCGACCTCAACTCCCCTCCCCTACCCGAGGACGAAGATTCATACACGTCCCTTATCCTTGCACGCTCTTGCGAGCTGCAGATCGTCGCCAATCGCATGATCATTTCGCTCTACATTCCGTATCTGAAGGCTTACTCGGTGAACCCGCTCCACCAACCGTCGTTCGCTATCATGAACGCGGCGCACAAAATAATCCAGTGTATGAAGATCTGGCAGTCACGGCGGAACTGCACTGGGGTCCGAGAGAGAGGAAGGTGGGGTTCCTTCGGGGTCTACTACGAGTATGGCCGAATCCTATTCGACGCGGCAGTTGTCTGTGCGAGCATCACCATAGATGGAACTGGGGGAGCATTTGCTGCGTGCTTGAAGGGGGACGTCGACTCTGCTCTGGAGGTTCTGAGAGACATGGAGGCGTCCAAGGGGGTTAAGCGGTGCGGGGTTTCCGGGTCCGCAATGCCCGAAAACACCCAGGATAATGTCAGCGAACCTGTCGCTATCATAGAGATGCTCAAACAGAAGGTCGAGGCGAACCAGGTTGCTGGAATCAAGAGAAAGAGACAAGACGGTGAAACAGATGTATTCAAAGCTGGGTTCCGGATTCCATTCGTGGGGGTTGCCGTCTCCGCTTCTCTTCCAAACTCCGCCCCCCTTGTCCCCCCAGAGTTCACTTCAGATACATCTCCGGTTCCACCTCGCGATGAGCCACGGTCGATCTCGAAGGTCAAGGTTGAGGATAGGTCAGACGACCCCATCTCGGACAAAAAGAGGCAGAAGAAGAAACCTGCCAAAGACGAACGGGAGGTACCCACGGACAAGAGGAAGTTGCTTTCCAAAGCGAAACCTAAGGATAAGGATAAAGAGACGAAGTACCCATCCTGGGGTATTCGATTGCGTCCCGGATTGCCTCCCCCGTACATTCGCGGCCGCGGACCAGCTCCACAGACTTCTAGGGTGCAAAAACCTACTCTCGCCCCCGCGGACGGTTCGAACGGTCGACAGAACACCCCCCTTGTCGAGACACCTTCCACTCTACATCCCACTTCATGCGCACCCTCCCCCTTGCTCATCCCCCAACATTTGGAACCTCAATTATATGACGGGTCCTATCCTCCAACGCCTGTTCACGAACAACCGATGGTCGATGACGCCCGTCGGAGATCTCTGACCGCACCTTTCGACGCTGACCCAGAAGTGGGGGTGCAACCTCGGGGGCGGTACAACAACGCCGCATACCCGCCGACCCCAGCCTTCTTTGACCACCCCTCCTACCCTGCGAGTCAGGAGACCTCACCAACGTCTACAGAGCCGACCCCTCCGTTCCTTTCCAGCACTATAGCTCAGCCTGGTTCTGGTCATTTCCCCGGTACCCCGCAGCCACATCAGGACTACTTCCCCCAGACCTTCCGTGATCCTTCTATAGGGTCGAACGGTTTTGACAGCATACCGTACAACAGCGTTGGACCGTCACCGCCTTCATATCCGATGAACTCGATGGAGCAGGGACCTTCTACTGTCACCGACGCCTCGTACATGGTGTCCAACGAAAAGGTGCCGCTCAGCATATTCATGCCCAATGAACCCCAGATGCTCCCTGGTTCATCCCAGGCGAGCCCTCAGGATATACATATGGTCCGTAGACAGGATTGGCAGTCGCAAACCCAAAACCCTGGAGATCAACAGTATTGGTTTTGAGCGTGGGATCCAAGTTATCTGTGCACGAGCTTCTACATTCATCCAGATTCCTTCCTATCTCATCTTCACGCCTGCTTTATTGTTTTCGTTTCTTCTGCATTAGTAGTTGTGTCTTCCCCATACATGGCTCACTCGTTAAGTGTTACTGTTCTTGGTTCTTTTCTTGCGCTTCCAGTAGTTTTTTCGCACCTCGATCTCGTTCATGTTCTGTCGTACGTACGTTTTCACGATCCTCGTCTCACTACCTTCGTTATAATAATGTCTGGTGTATTTGTAATGCCTAAAGGAATATATACATAGTGTAAATGCCAGGGTTTCTATCGTCTTCAGCGGATTGCTGGCGACAGTGTGCGGAGCGAAGTACGTTACGGTACATCATTCGCGCGAACGGGCTGTTGCTATTTGCAACTACACACCCCCAAGCAGCTCGCTGACGCTCCTCAGCCTCGCAGTTGATGGTACCGACCCCAATCCTGACTCTGAGACCATTGTGGATTATATGGGATGGGTTTTTGTATCGGGTTGAATCCACTCCCGTTTAGCGAGTACCTCGGGGCGTGGCCAGGTCCTCCGAGCAGCGTCATACCACCTTCATCCAGAGTGGGATTTCGTGATTTGGGACGGTCACCATCGATTCGCCGGAGCCATGTAAGGTTATAGAACCAGTGGAATAAACGGGGCGCGAGCTTGCACACTTGGATGGACGGCGGGACGGCCACGAAAGCCGCGAGGACCTAACGTTTGTGCGAATTGAGTGGCTTGACCTGACTCGTGGTAGAAGGACGCTTACCTGGCCAAACGTGAGCGTGAACTGGTTTTCATTGGTTTCGTATACCCCGAGTTCGATGCAGGCCACCCAGTACGTGAACGGGATGACGACCGCGGAGACGAAGTGAATGAACGGGAAGTATTCGCCCACGACCCCCCTGTGTTCCCCTATCTATTAGCACCGGTTCATGGGCGGTTATCGAACAAGAACAAGACTCACAAGACCCTCCAGAAGTTAAACCGATAAGGTTCACCCCGTGGCCAGATAACGTGCCGTTTGAGGAAGATTGCAACGACCCAGGCCAGAATGATCAAGAAGAAGGGTGTGGCCACTGTCGGCCCTAACCACGGTTTCTGGTCCTTCTTCATGATACCAACGGAGATAGGAGTCATCAGGAAGAAGTTCAACAGCAGGGGCTGCGGTTGACACGACGACTGAGCGAAACGGTTAGCGTTCTCCGGGAGAAAGGTGTAGATGGTCAGGCCGGACCAGATGCCCGCGGCGAACAGGACGAGAATCCTGTTGAACAGATGTTCTTGTCCAAGGACATGCTCTAGACGGTGCTGGCCGCCCCACATTGCGCGAACAGAGTAGATGACGAAGTAGATCGTGAGTGGGGATGCGACGATAACCGATACGGTCAATGAGTGAAATTTCGTCAGTTCATGTCGGAGGATCGAAACGCAGGCGGTGAGGAGGAGAGAATAGACGGTGAGGAGCTGTGACCAGAAAGCGTCCTTTACTTTCTTGGGCGAGTAGAAGATGAGAATAGCTGTAGAGCCGTCAATCAGGGGGTGTTAAACGGTCGCGATCGCTGATAAGCCGAAGCGCAGATTAGGTGGAGACTAACAGGTGCACAGGGTCGTAACGTAGGCTGGAGGGTCAAGTAAGAATTCCGCATTAACGCCCCTGTGAACACGCGTTCCACTCACTGGCGATTCTGACTAAAGGGCCTAGAAGGTTTACCACATGAGCAGGTGTTAAGGCCAAGGGTAACGTTTGCGACTGCATACCTGAGATATCTGGGTTTGGGCAGAACCCAAAAGGGCAGCTGTCGTCCGATGCAGGCTTCAGGCAGTACGCCGCCATGTAGTTCGTTATTGAGGTCAGATTGAGGAAGTCCAGCATATCCTCAGTGACTTGACAGCTCCCCGCCTCAAAAGCATTCCTGTTCCAAGCTGGACCGCCATCTGGGCGGAAACACTCGACACCAGGGGGGTAATAGACCTCGGACATCAGGGTGGGGGGTTTAGGTTTACAGATGTCCAAGGCCCATGTCACCTGTATATATATGTACGTTCCAAACGTTGTAGACGGGCGCGTCGTTAGGTTACTCAGTCACATAGGCGGTCCGTGATGAGTGGGCGATTATCGGTATCGCCCACGGCGGTGGAAAGGAGGTAGAGACTAGTGCGAAACCGCCCAGCCGGTGAAGACGGGGACGAGCTGGTTGGACGATCTCGTCCCCACATGACGTTCCGAGGGGAAGACGATAAGATCGATCCTATGAAGTTTAACCCCCTCGGGCTGAGTCGGCGGTGCCAGCTTCATTCACGATATGAAGTTCTTGGCGTGGATTCTGGGCGCTGTGCTTCCTGCTCCCGTTTTTTACGCAAGATCCGACGCACAGCATGTCTGGGCGGCACTAGTCGAAATGTCACGGGTGAAGATTTTTACGACAGGCGTTTCTGACATGTGCATGCATCGACCGGCCGCTGGGACTAGAGGCACCGACATGATGCGGTATCCCCCTCACCGTAATGGGAGTTCGTGTTTACGATGGTTGCCGTCAAAGACGTTATCATGCTGCAAAACCTAGAGAGTTCTCCAACACACTCATTCGTAGGCCACATCGATGTCGTGTTCGTGCATATGGGACTATGTAAGGCCGAGGAACATTCCTTTCACTAGCCGCCTCGATGTTCTCCTCGACCTCTTCCCCTACCCCGTCCGCGGCCTCTGCCGCCCCCTCTTCCGCGGGACGGCGGAGGAGGTCCTGATGTAGGCGGTGGCGTAGGGGCCGAGTCGTCGATTCGTGCCGTGACCGGAGGTGGATCTTTCTCCTTCTTGGTGACCTCCTCCCGAACCTTGCCATCTGTAGGTTTTGAGTCCGTGCCGGCATCATCTCTCTTTTCCTTTCCTTTCTTCCTGGACTTCACGCCGGCACCGCTCAAAGCTGCCTCAATTTGTCTCGACGATACATCGAGGACTGGACGACCTCTCCTTGGTGCGGTCGTAGGTTGACCAGAATGCGATGGCCCGGGGGTAGGTGTCGGTGTAGATGCATTTCCTTGAGTAGGTGGATTAGATGGTTCAAGGTCTGGTTTGGGTTGCGGGGGTTGCTCCTGGGACTCTTGTTTCTGTGCCGTTTGACGTGGCTCCTTGGGCGGTTTGGGTGGTGGATTTGCCTTTGGCATGATTGTGGGCACGGGTGTGGCCACATTAGCAGGAGCATTCTTTGTTGTCTGGGATGCTGCTCCCTTGGCCTGCTTCTGGGCGGCTTTCTTCGCCTTCTTACTGGGCTCTGCAGGTGGACCGGGTTTAACGGCTTCCTTTTTCTTCGCGTCGCGCTTTGACGGAGGGATGGCGCTATTGATCACTGATTGGTCCTTGTAGTGTGCGTGGTTGCGGAGAATGGCTTCCTTGTCTCGTTGTGCAGCCTTCTCTGCGATAAGCGCTTCGATCAGCGGCGTCGTCTTGGGCTCGGGCGCAGGTTGGGTAGAGGCAACTATAACCGGAAAATTAGTAGACGCCACACAGTCTCGGATGAGATACGGACTCAGGTGTTCGAGTGTTTCCTCGTCAAATGGCTTTGGATTGTTGTTCTCCAGCGACTTGACGAATGACAAGTAATCTTCATCTGCGTTGCCTTGGTGTAAATAACGTAGTGGGGAGCACGCGTATCATGGGGGATACCTTCTTCGATGGTTGCAATCCGATTGTCCGCCTTGCTCTTCTCGGTAGGAACCTTCTGATATGGGGCAAGCTCCACAACGACCTGAGTCTCATTCCCTATGTGGAAGATCAGTACGGCAATAACATGGAAGAAAGATGTTACGTACCAGCCTTGTCCCTAAAGACGTGCCCGTCGAAGGATCGACCAAACCGTGCGAGCTGTTCCTCGGTTCTGAATGCAAGATACGCTCGAGACGAGATGGTCTCCTTGTTCAGCCTGCCGCCACACTCGAGTTAGATTCCAATACGTGAATGTATTCCTTCCAAGGACGAGAGCCCACCGTTTCCTCACTTTCCCGGCGTGAAATGACTTCCAGGACACGGTCTCATTGGAGACCCAATCAGACACGCTTTGCCAGAAGATCTCCTCGGGCAGGTTTGGAGGCAATCTTCTGACGACGACCTTTAGTCTCTCATTCTGAGACTTTCCTTGGGATTTCTTCTCCTTGGACGGCTTGGATTTGGATTTCTTGGGGGAGTCGGTTGCCGCGGACATCGCCGTTCGGGTGATCGAACTGGCGTCAGTTCTTTTCCCTCAACTCTCAATTTTCTTCCACAACCCCGGCTGCTGAAATTCTGTGAGTGCGAGGCTCGTTCGTCTCCGTGATGAATAAAGCATCACAATCAAGCTCAACAGTCCAATGGGCGTGCCCAATTGACGACTCCATTCTGCAATCCTGACCTTCATGTCATCGTTATGAACCCAGTTCGTTTCCGAATCACTCGCTGACTATTTGCTCTTGCGCAGGTTATCCCGTGCAGAATTAGTGTGATATCGGTGGTACATGAATAAAATACATAGGTGTCTCTCTACAAAGCAGTCCCACGCTCGAAACTCGCCCGAATTTCCGTCGTGTATTTGTCGTAAAACCTGGCAATCTGGATGAAGAGGCGTGAGGTGAATTCTCCACGGTGGCTTGACAAGTGGCCTACCTTCTTATTGAAGACCCGGTTCCGTTCGTTGATGTACGTGATGTCGCCTTCGTCTTCATTCGCCCTCTTCCTTGAGAACTTGCGCTTCTTGTCCACGCTGTGGGAAGTTAGCTCAGAGCGGCGCGTAAGAGGATGAGAGGACGCACTCCTGGTTGATCTTTGACACCACCTTGTCGATAGCTTCTTCGGAAGGTTTGTTATCGCCATATATGAGAGTGTTGGCGTTTCGGTACAAGTTCTCTGCAGCCAACTGCTGCTCCTGGCTTGTTGGGGCAACTGCAGACGAGCTGGAGCCGGCCTTAGTTAGTGCTCCAGCCGCAAGACCGAGAGCAATCTCCTTCTGGCGGTTATAAGCTTCCAAGTCCGGCTTCAAGTGGTCAAGATCCTTCTTGTACTTCTTCCTTACAGCATCGGAATCGTCTCCAGGGGAGTTTAACAAAGAAACACTCAAAGGGTGTATAAAGACGCACTGTGGAACTCGAAATCCGCTCTTCGAGCTTTCCTGGCCTGTTTCTTCTCCCATCCATCGTTCTCTTCTATCGTCCACTCCCAATTCTTTTGCCTTTCAACGTCCTCACCACGTTCCTCCGCGTCTGCTTTTTGGCGCATGATCTCGGCAAGCTTTCGTTGACGGTCCAACCGTGCTGCATCTCTTACTGACACCTTGGCTTTCGTACTTTCCTCTATCAGAGATGCTCTATTGGCTTGGGTGGAGGTTCGCTGGAGCCTGTATGTAAGCTCGACCGAACGTGGCGAATAATTGGCAAACACACCATCCGTGACCGCAACTGAGCGAGCTTCTGTTGTCTTTGTTCCAAGGTCATCTTGGAACCCCCGGCCCCCGTTTGTGACTGCTCAACGTCTTCATTCTCAGAAGTATGTTCAGAGATGTCGGCTTCGGAGTCGGTTTTTGCCATCGTGGACGGGGTAGAAGAGAGGGTGTGTGTCAATCACGTGTCCAATCCGTCGATCACGCTTACTGCACTAAACTCTCATGTTCGAAGATGCGGACAACATAGTCATCCCAGGTTTCTCTGGCATAGAGTTGCGTGCTGAAGACTTTCCGACAAAGTTACCCGAGCCGCAGCTCAAACGCCCACCGACCCCTCGTGTTACCGTCCATCAATATACCTATGGTTCGCAGCGTAGTTTGAGGCCTACCCCGCTGGATGTTGGACGCCGAGTCGCAGAGATGGCAACAACTACCTCCGGATGGCGTACCGTAAACCCTCCTGTTTTTGATCGTATGTCTCCTCTCCAACGCACCACCCTCAGACACTAATCGTTCCAATTCAGTAATCTACAGGGACGACCGTTCATTTATCTATGCACCACCAGTCCCTGCTCTGCCATCAGACGCTTCAGCAATCCGTGAAAAAGAGTGGGGAGAGCCACCCTCGCCCGATGAGGTATTCTCCACCATAAACTTGGACGAATTTGTCGGCACGGATTTTTCCTACCTCCACTCCTTTGTTCTGTCGAACCGCCACCCCGAAGTCCGCGCGGCCTCGCAATACGATCCGTATGCCGAGATCCATCTTTCTGCAATGCAATCTATGCCACATAACCCATTCGCTCTGCTTGATTCTGTTCCTCGTGAGGTCGAGGATGTGGCACCGCTTGGTCCCAGCATGATTCCAGGCTTCGCTCCCGAGATATCTTCGATGAATTCTGACGCCGAGCTTTACGGAGAACCCCACCCAAAGCCGTCCGCAGGCCCTCGATTTGAACGAGATTATCCCTCAATCAGTTCCTCCGATGCTGATCTCTATGGCTCCGCGCCTCGCAGCTTGAGTCCGCCCCGAGGTTCAGATCGTTCCAAGTCGTCCCAGGTGGACATCTATCATAACCGGGAGCAGATACGGAAATTTGACACGTCCGCACTACTGCACGCTATCCCCGAGGTACGATCGCACTCCGCGATCTACGTGCAGTGGCTCGAGGCTGACAACTCTGCAGCCTCATTTCCATCCTGCGCCCTCTGCGGATATTTCCATTGCTCGCAGATCGCGCATTCCACCTTTCAGCAAAAACATTCCTATTCCAATCTACCCAAGCACCGATACAAGCGTCGAGATTTACCTCGGGACTCCTTACGGTCGGGGTTTGTGGGTTATTCCAGTACGTGGGGTGTTACCGTGGGATGGGTGTACGAGGGCACGAATCCTCCAGCCAAACCCCACCCCTGATGCGTACCCACCAAAACAGTCGTTCGAGGGATATACCGACCTTGTTTGGACTCATGCCTCTCTCGTTGCGTTCTGGGGCTTCTTGTGCAAGTTGAACGAGGTGCAAACGTTGGGTAACATGGGCATATCGTTTCATGCAGACACTTCATTCAATGACGATGGACCGGCGTATAATAACTTCGCGGAATACGAGCCAACACCGCCCGACGCTTCCCTCTTCGATTCCGAGCCCTCTGATCCACGAATATCTTTGCTGCTGGTGGATCACATCAAGATATATTGCGACGTAGAGTTCGCGATGAACGTTCGCACCGTGCTTGCGTCCTGGCAGTATCAATGGGACGAGAAGAACGCGGCCGAGGACGCGTTTGATTTCGATCTCTCGGGCACTCAGGCGTCCGAGATAGCGTTGTACGGAAAGGAGTCGCAACAGTTTCAAGTCCGTAAGGTCCAGTTACTGCATGGTGCTAGAATACCGTTTCTTGATCACAGGAATAATGGTCTCTTTGTTTGCTAATCCCCGTCACTGTCATGATGCGCATATGCTAATGTCCGAGCGGGTTGATCATCGATCAAAGATCGAAACGCTTGCTGGGTGATCAAAATATATGCGCACGGATCGAACTCCACCGGCAGTAAATGCCTGTACTGCACACAGCAAGTGCCAACCCTGGTACCCCTCGTGACGGATGCCTCAAGATATGCAGTGATACTGCAAGGTGTGACATACGCTAGCCCCATAAATGCGATACAGGGGAATCCCAGGTTCCCTGGCGCCTTTGACATTGGTGGGCCGACTCCGATCTTTGATACGTATTATCGATACGCGGTGGCCAGTGAACGGTGAACGGTGAGCGCCCAGAGTTATCTGATGGCTCACGGTAAACGGGGCTGTAGACATCTACTGCCACAATACCACACAGTTCATCGACGCGGGCGGCACGGCTGAATCAATCCCGTCCACAAGAATGGAAGGTGCTACCGTTCCCGCGCAACACCAATAACCACCACCATCACGACCTATTCGTCAAATCAGTCGCTGGAACACATTGTCTAACGTTCATCTGCAGGGCCCCCGGGCTAGCGATCCCCCGATCATTAATGGTTGGCCGAGTAGAACGATGATCATCTTTGCGGAACCGCACGGTGAGATCCAAGGTTTCAGCCCGACCGAAACACATCAGGGCGAAACTTTCCACACTCTACAGGGTGTCCCCGTGGATATAAAAGGTCAAGGCTTTTGGCCAATATCTCTCCAACAACAACAGCATCTCTCTTCTACCAGATCAACAAACACTCTTCTTCTTTAACGTCCTCTTCATCTCAACCACTATCAAAAATGTCTTCCCCAACCCCCTCCATCCTCGTTGACAACCCCAAGGCCGAGAACGAGTCCTGGGAAACCTGGGGTGAGAGGCTTGCGGAGAAATACAAGACTCCCGCTGCTACCCCCGGCCTTCCTCTCGTCCCCGACTTCGACAAGCTTCGTACGTACCCCACGATCTCATCATCCTGTCTTATCGATTCCAATTCGGCTTTCGTTCACAGCCGAGACCTGGTCTGAGTACGGAACTCAGTGGAAGGAGTACTACAACACCAAGGTCGCTGGCAAGCCCATCCAAACCAGCGGTCCTACCCTCCCTCCCCTCCCCACCACCGATGCTACCGGTGAGGAGTGGGCTGCCTGGGGCAAGGCTGTCGGCGACACTTGGACAGCCTACGCCGCCGAGAAGGGTGTCGACTTGGCCAAGGTCCTCGAAGGATTGAAGTACCCCGAACGACCCACCAACGGCGACTGGGCCGCCTACGCCGGTCAGTGGGGTGAGTACGGTAAACAGGTTCAGGAGAGGTTCGAAGCTGCTTTGGCTGCGAAATCCGCCTAAACGTGCCAATCGTTACATACGAATAACTTATCCAACCGTATTTATCAAAGCCTAAGCAGTAACGACTCTTAACAAATGTAAACGAATGCGTTTTTACACCTCACGCGGGATTCTAAGAGCGGCATCACCAAAGAGACGAGATAGGAGTACATGGTCAAGCAGATACATCCAAGGCGAAGCAACTATCAAAAGCAATCACCCCATCATGCCCCTTCCACCCGTCTTATCGTACGACGATCCCTTTCACCAACGACCTTTACAAGTCCCTCACGCTCAAGCGTCTTGATGACCTCGCCGAACTCCGCCGTGTCGATCCTGATACTGCTCTGCCCTTCTAACTGTTTGAGCGCGTCCATCCACCTGATCCCCCGATTTCCGACTGCGTCGAGGATATTGAGCACCTCTTTGCCCATGTCTCCCCGGAGTTTCCTGTCTTGCTGGCCAACACCACTATCCAACAGACCCATGTCGATCTTCCCTGTCTTCGGGTCCGTCGCAGAGGTCCTGATCGCGTCTCGCATGAGGCGGTATGCCTCCTTGACGTCATCGAATTCGACAAACGAAGAAAATCGCATGCGAGCGTGAGCTTCAGAGAGCCGGATCATGCTCTCCAGCTGTCGAGTCGTAGCGGTGATCCGCTTTTCGCTGGATCGGGGATCCTCACCCGCGTTCCTCAGTTCGACGTAAGAACGAACGAGTTCGTCAGACGCTTCCTCTGTGATCACAGGGTGGATTCTCGAACGCGCATAGTTGATATAGGCCGACAGTTCATCTATGGGCTATATGGGGACGATCAGCGCCATCCATGGTAGACGTGCTGCTATTCGTACCAGTGTATCTTGGCCTGCAGTCTCGGGAGAATCCTCCAGGTACAAACCAACCAAATGTTGTGCAAGTTTCCGATCGAGCATCTCATCAACTTGGTCGAGCACCAAATACAAGAGATCGAAACGGGAGATTAATGTGGGAGGAAGATCAATATTCCTAGTGATGGTCAGCTCCACGTCGTATTTCGAGCCAACGGGGTTCGCTGCAGCCAGAATCGATGTCCGTGCATTCAAAGTCGTGATAATCCCGGCTTTGGCAATTGAGACGGTTTGTTGTTCCTGATGGAGTGCTTGTTAGAGTCAGATTATCTTCGCTCTCGCAGACGCACCATCACTTCGTGCAGTACACTTCGTGTGGCATCTGACATCTTGTCGAACTCGTCGATGCAACAAACACCACCATCGCTCAGGACAAGTGCACCGCTGTGATTGAGTGGTCAGCGGCCATCCCCACCCAACGGAATCAAGCGACTGACCTCTCGAGTACCAGCTGCTTTGAATCTGGATCACGGGTGACGTAGGCGGTTAAACCCACCGCGGATGAGCCCTTCCCAGAGGTATAGACCCCTCGAGGAGCAATTTTATGTACATACTGGGGAGCGGATAACAAGTTAACAACATTACCGAAAATTTTTCGCCCGAGCTCACCTTCAGTATCTGGGATTTACTGGTACCAGGATCCCCGACCAAGAGGACGTTGATGTCTCCTCGGTACCGAGGTCCACCGGCGCCGCCACCGCGAGCAATACTTTTGTTGGTCCCACCAAACAGTTGCAGAAGGATGCCCTTCTTGACGTTGTCCATACCCCAGATTGAAGGTGCAAGCGACTGCGCCAGAAGTTCATAAACATCGGATCTGGTGCTGAGTTCCTTGAGTTTGGATTCCATAGCGGCTCTCCTTGTCCTGCGACCTTCCTTTCTTGCTTCCTCCTCCTCCTCTTCTTCCGCTCCGCCAACGCCGCCAACGCCAGGAATACGATCGCCACCCGCAGGCCGAGTAGACTTATCGAATGCCAGCGTGCCGTTGCTTCCCATTTTAACGTGGACGACATCGAGGAATGTTTTGAAGAGGTTCTTAATCGTCCTAGTCTTGGGGTTCACCCGAACCGGCACGCTCCTGAAGATACCCGTAACTATGAGCCTGTCTCCAGGCTTGGACACATCCACGAGCTCGTCATACACACTCAACGAGACGGTGTGAGGCGTCTGGCCGTCAGGAACTGCGTCAGGGGTTTCTTGGAGCCGGATCACCTGCCTGTCAGCAAACTCGCAGCGGTTATGCACGAGCAGCATGGTTCCAACGGATGCACAAACGTCCCGAGGACAGCGGGTGGGTTCGTCGATCTTTCCCCGATCGATTTCGACCTGGACAGTATGTTGACAGGTCGAGCAGCGGAAGAATGCGACTTTCATGTCGGGAATGATGGGCGTAGCACGGATAACCAGACCCTTGATGCAAACGAGTTTATCGGTGTCTAGTAATTGGAATATTAGGGTGACGGGGGAGGAGGAGGTTATATACACATACCAGTCGGATTCAGTTCTCTCATGTTCGTGGGCTCTATGCCGAAGGGCCTGATCTTGTAGACTTTTGTCATAATCTCTGCGATCTCTTCTTCACCCTGAGCACCGGCCATCCCATCGAACCCGTCATTTTGGTCATGTTCCGCGATTTCTAACATGAGGTCCTTGAGAACTTGATCCATCGCGGGGACGACCTCCTGAGGATACTTCGCCAGCTGGGTATAAAGCTTCTTGGAGGGTGGGTATGCGAGGAGGTTGACCATGTCCAGATTTAAATTGGTCTCTCCCGTCTGACGCATCCTCCGCAAATACTGTTCATACAACACGACCTCGCCTTCTTGCGGCGAACCCAACGTCCTGTGTTTACCTTGTTCTCGATCGTGGTTAATTCGGTACTTGATCTTGAATCCTCTCAGGAACTCGCGGAACGATTTCATGGTTTCGCCCAAGTTGACCGTTGTACCCCAGATTGCTCGAATCTCATCCGGTTCATCTTCAGACGGTGCAGCGGGTGCGGAAAACATCGGTCCAGAGGAAACCGGTGGCCGATCTGGGAGGTCCGAGTTCATGTCATCGCTGAAGAGATCGCCTCTGTCTATGGTTGGAGGCCTTTTACGAGCGCCGCGTCTTGATGGAGTTAGGCTGAAAGTTGAGTGAATGTCCCCTCGTCTGTTCTTCGGCGTCTTCGAAGGACTCCTGCACTGAACGTGAATATCTCAATCCATAATATGTCCTGGAATTGTCATACGAAGGGAAATCGACAGGATCCGATGAGGGAGGGTCTCCATCATACTGTCGCCTGGTTGCCCTTGGGGTCTTCTTCGGAGATGAGCTCGGAAAGTTCACCGGAGACGAGCTCCCCACTAGCGATGTGATTAGCCTCCGTATACTGCGAGTTTCCAATCCACTTACCTTCAAAAAGAGGAGTTCGCGGCGCGGACTTGGGGGTAGACATCCCCAGTGCGCGCCTTGCCATGATTCCAGGGGTACTAGGAACCACGCTCTTTCTCGGTGTCCCCTTGGTGGAAGGTGTAGCAGGGTCAAACAGAGGTTGTCTTGGCGGAGCGTCCAACATCGACTGCTCAGCTGATTCCTGCTCTTGCATGTCGACATCTGAATCTGGAAAGTTTATCGGAGAAGACATTGTTCCTCAGCAGTTCGGCGGTTGACAATGATCGCGATGACTGAGGATAATGAGAGAACGCGTCCGTCACACTTCTGTCACGCGTCTTACGGGCCACGACTCTGTCACGGCCCAGGATCCGGTGAGGTGATAGTGTGATTAAGTAATAACATACACCTCCGTAATTATAATAACGCAGGATATTACGATGAATAAAGGGGTGGCGGCGAGGAACCTGGTTTTAAGGCTGCTCCACCTCTTCGAGGTCATTTTCAGTGACAACGTATCCGTCCGTCTCTTTTGCAACCTCTTCGCCCAAAGCTAATAGGTTTGACTTATCAAGACCGATCAAGGAAATGCAAACACCGCGACCGAAGAGAGGGTACGATCCAATCCGAACGCCGTCGTTCTTCACCCTCTCCTGAAGGGAGGTCAAGAACGGAGCGATGGATGATTCTGGAAGACTTGAAAGGGTCTCAGCGCAAGGAGAGACAGAGGGAATATGACTCCGTACTTGGTGAAAATCTGATATCTAAATGGCCTCTCGTGAGAGGGTGGAAGAGGCAGGAGAGGTGCAAGCTCTTGAAGCATCTTCCTGAAGAGCATGGGGACACCAGGAAGGACACATAGTTTTCCCTCGAGTCTGACCACGGGCTGTTTCGTTTGTTCAGATTGTGGGGTTGGTATGCTGACAAGTAGTCCTCACAGTCCAGATATCCGGGGAGGCAAAAAGAATTTCAGCCTTTTTGGGGAATAAAGCCATCCGATGTTGGGCGGATATTTGCTCCTTATTCTGGGGCGACACCCGGGCACGGGCCCTGTTGATTTCGGACATTCTGTAGAGTGTCTCCTCGTGGTACTCTAATTCTTGGCCAAAAGCCTTTGCCAGTGATTCGTAGGTGATGTCTATTGTCGGGGTGTCGGCGATGAGTGGGTGTTACCCTGGCGATCCAGCGACTCACCATCGTGGGTGGGTCCAATACCACCGGAGGTGATCACAAAGTCGTACTTCTGAACCATACGACGGGCAGCCTCGATGCTGGATTCATCCGGTAACAGTCAGTCGTGGATGAGTGGAGTGATGTGGGCGAGATCATACATTTCCCCTTCGTCGTCGGGGATGACCTCGACTCGTTTTCTGGTATACATACGTCAATACATGCTCCCCATAACCTAGAAGGGTGCACATTACAGGTCAATGCCTTGCTGGAAGCAGAAGGTAGCGAAGTATTGGGTATTCTTGTCCAGGACCTTTCCGTTGAGAATCTCATCGCTATTCGGATCGCTCAGCCGTCTCTGAGGAAGATCCCGATAAGAACGCACCCAATGACCAAAGTGGCAGCGGTCTTGATATACTTTCCCTCTCCGAGCGGATTCTTAGGCACCGGGGTGAGTGGGAAGCTGAGCTCGGTGAGGCGTGGGGCGGTGGTAGCAGCAGCCATTGTCTTGGGGCTGGCAGAGAAAAAGGCGGCAGTAAGAGAGGGGGTGTTTCTGCGTCCATGGGTAGAGTTTATGAGGGGGGAATAGATCCTTAAGGTGGCCCCTCTGTTCAAGAGTCGCGTCATCCAACAACCCGTGCTAGATCATTAACCTTCTGTTAACCGATCATCCGCCTTGTCCATTAACCGCGACTCGCCCTGTGGCTGCGCTGACTCTTCGCGTTCTCCCAGCCACTGACGGAACTGATGGCACCTGACCAACGTCTGGATGACCTTTCGCAGGTTTGTCGTATTCACTCTCCTCTATTGTCACTGATTCCCGTCCAGACCACCTTTTACATCCCTTATTTCGATCCAGGTGCGTAACTCCAAAGCAGTCTCTCAACACCTTTCCTAAATGTTTACTTTAGGTGACGGAGAAGCAGAACCGAGCTATTCCCCATCCCCGGGTAGGGATCTTCCCGGTGGTTATGAACTTCGCTTCGAGTTGTACAAGCAGGCGTGGATCAAGTGCCTGACGCGGATACAGGTACTTCATGTCGTGGCGAATGGTCAGCCTTGTGCGCGACTTAGCTACCCCTAGGAAATTTCGCATGCGATCCACTCCCCGCTTGCGTCGAATATAGTCGCGCAGATCCGCGAGGCACATGCAAACGTCCTTCCGGGTCTACCGTACACCGAACTTCCGGTATTTGCTGTCTCAGGTAAGCTCCCGGCCCAAAACATCCCGACGAAACGTTGACGCCTACTTCGTTGACCCTGTATGTTGATCCACTTGCACAGGTCAAAGTGGTGACAGTCCCGTCCTGCAGAACGTGGTGGCTCAGCTAGAGAACGAGAATTTGGACGATGATGTCACTCCTGCAAGGGTGGCACATCTCTATTCGGCAGATTGCACGAACATCATGCTCACGATGAAATCCATGATCCAGGGATTCATCTCCGCCTCTCCGGAAGGTTCGAGTTCATCTCAATGATCCCAAGAGCTAGTCCTCACATTGTTGCTCTATCAGGGAGCGCGAAGCGAAAGCAAACCACCTCGTTGGCAGCATATGACATCGAACTACTAAAGGCTTGGTATACGTACAATGCCGCGGAACAAGGTAAGGTATCGGTGCTTACGGCCTTACTGTAGCTGATATCGGTGTGTAGAGGGCACGCAGCTCGTTGTCCTGATGCATGACTTCGAACAATTCGAGCCCAAGGTGGTCCAGGATCTGTTCTATATCTGCAGGTATGTGGACACAGTGTCTCTCCGTCCCGGACTAACAGTCAAGCATAGCCTGTGTATCCCACAATTACCTCTTATTTTCGTGTTGGCTCTGTCTTCTCCCCCGGAGCCATCATACCTACAAAGTGCATACCAAAGAACAACATTGGCCCTTCTGAGAGTCCACAAAATCACAGTAACCTCGCAATTGGACGTTGTCGAGCAACTCCTTTCAAAGGTGTGTCCTGTTCTTCAGACATTTCAACTGAAACTGATGGATGAAGACGTTTTTCGACCCAGCTTTTGACCCCGGGATAATGCTTGGCCCGGTTGCTCTCGACTTTTTGCACGACCAATTCACGCGGCACAACAGGTCGTTAGATGCGGTGACGACCACCCTCCAGGTAATTTATTCGTAAATCTTCTGTTATGTTCGAGATGACAGCTGGGTTGTCCTTGTGATAGTTGACGTTCATGAAGCACATCGATGAACCCCTCACCCTCTTCTTGATCGACAACAATCTCGGCTGCGCGAACGAGAAGTTTGCTCTACAGAAGCTCGCCAAACCCGAATCTTTTCCATTCCTCGAGCACTTGTTCACGCGAGTGCTAAGCTCCCAGGGGAACCAGCAGCAGAGCCGGTGGAAAAGCGACCGAAACGATCTCCCCTCGTTGCTGGGTGTCATAACTGACTGTCGGGTGAAGTTCCACGAGCAGTGTCGGAAGTTCAGAATCGGCTTCGGTCTGCTCCTACGCGTGCGAAAGTTCGTCCTCGATCTTGGTTACAAGAACGTAGAATCGGAGGAGGACGGGAAATCTATTTTGGACGTTATGAGCAGAGGGCTGAGAGGAAGACTCACGAGGGACTGGAAATATCTCGGATTGGTAATCAAGTAGGTCCAGTGGATTCACGTCCGAAATGAGACTGATCTTGTTTGTAGGAAGATGGGCCGAGATCAACTCTCCGGACTGCTCGATACCCTCGAGTGGTTTTTCGCAGACTTACCGGACGATGTTTTTGAGGAAGAAGAGAAAGATAGAAAGTGGGTCGAACGCACACGAGCCGCCTTGCTTGGTCTGGGCCAGGCCAGTGATGACCGGGACGGACAGGCGTTGAAAGCGCTTGCGTCCGAAGTGGGGGAATGGTTCGTGGGATATTCTACGTGAGTCAAAGATGATTACCTCCATCTATTTGCCAAGAGCGGCTTAACCTGTCATCGCGGGCCCGTCAAGGGAGAGGCTCACGCGCCGATTGGACGAAACTCGGTTGTGGGATATATGGTATACCGGGTCGACCCCTTTTCCGTCTGAGGTGAGCATCCATTCACATTCATATTATTTTGCTTGGGGGCGCGCATTCCCAGGACAAGCTGACTCAGATCGCTTGTACAGCTAATTAATCCCGCGCCAAGAGCACACATCACTTGTGGGTTGTTACACCCAGAGTCTTATGCCGCTCAAAACCCTCACCCTGAGAGAGGTGCGAGTGACCCGGGCGACGCGGAAGGTGAAGTGCCGGCAGTGTGGGAACTACCGGACACGGGCATCTTGTTCAGGGGATACTTGGAAGCGGGTAGGGTGATAAACGTTTTTGACTGGTACCAGAGCTTTGCTGCAGTTCTCGAGACTCAGCGACAAAAAGGGCTCGGGATCAGTGATCAGAAGCGGGTCGGCGATTCTACCTCCGACGGGGCCGCGCATGAAGGCAAGCAAAGCGATGACGGCGAAATCATGCGCGAAGACGGGGAAGAGGTCGAGGACGAGAAATGGGGGATGGAGGTCCAGGCGAGGTTTATTCGGGGCGTTCACGAGTTAGATTTCATGGGATTTTTGAAGAACACAGGACGAAAGCCAGACCATGTTACTCGGACGGTGTTTGATGTAAGCGAATAATGGGAAATATTTTTTGGATAAGTAGATATCGACCGCCGGGCGGTTCAACTTGAAGTGAGACGGAGTACGGCGGCCGCACGTATATAAAAGGAGACCGTCACCGCTCGTGTCTTTTTCCCTCGCTCTTTCGTCTCTTCGCATTTCTCTCGTATTAGCTGTTTTTACAGCCCCATCCACTCTCTCACACCCACACTCTCGTTACTCCCCTTTACAATGCGTGCCGCCACTCTCTTTTTGGCCTTGACTGCCCTCTTGCCCTCGGCTTTCGCGACCGTTTACGTGAGTTTTTTTTCTTTCCTTTCTCTCTCCCTACATTCAGTTCAATTCGCTAACGGCGGACGAAATGTAGACCACTGCTCCAATTGCCACCACCTCTTGGCAAGCCGGTCAGGAACAGACTATTCAGTGGATTGAGGACCCCAACAGCCCTACTCCTTCCTTGAAGGACTTTGGTCCCACCAAGATCTCTATCTACGTCGGAAACTCTCAGCAACAGACATCCCTTCAGTTGATCTCCCCCTCTACCGATGTTTCCACCATCAGCCAGCTCAAGTTCACCCCTGACGCTTCCATTGGACCGAACTCGAAGGAATAGTGCGTGTCCTAAATTGTTCGTACCGTCATCTCTGATCTAACATGATTTTTGTCGCCCTATTCAGTTTCATCCGATTCGAATCGGTCGCATTCAAAGATCCCACGCAACCTCAATATCCCGCTTTGGCCTTCTCCGCCAAGTTTGAGTTGACCGGAATGAGTGGAACGTTCTCTCCCGAAGTTCAGCAACAAATCGATGGTGCAAGCTCTCTCCCAATTAATTCCCCGAGCTCAACCTCCTCCCGGCTTTCTTCCTCTTCCTCCGCTCCCCCCAAGAGCTCTGGAACCCCTTCCTCCACCTCTTCTCGTCCTGCAAGCTCCACTGGAACCAGCCAGGGTAGCACTAGCGGCGCTCTTGGCCTTACTGCCGGCAAGTTCTTGACCGGCGTTGTCGCTGCCGTCGTTGGATTGGCCATGTTGTTGTAGACGAACGAGATCGCGTTCTGGATTAGTCACTTATACGCGCGCACCCTCACGTTTCCTACTTTTTTTCATCTGGATGTCGGATTCTCGGTTTGTCTCTAATCGGTATACCATACACACCTCCTCATAGGTTGGAGTAAAACATTTCCAGCATCCGGGCTTGAACTTGAGCGTTTGAATGGGATTGAGCAACAGCGACAGCCGATGAGCGCCAGGCACCAAATGGTTGTCGCTAAGCGGTGGTCGCAAGGTGGAAGCAAACAATCGCCGCCCACCTGGTGTGAAACCGATGAGGGAGGATGATTCTGATGTGAGTGCAAGTCGCTGTCATTCTGAGACATAAATGTGTCGTAGATACGCAAATATTAACAAAGGACCTTCTCCAGAAAAGGGTATCACGAAAAGGGAGTACGAGAGGGGGGGGGGGCATTACACTGGGGTGAGCAAAATTCTACGAGGTGAAGGGTGACATGAGGGTAGATCCGAGATACGTGCTTCCACGGGGGAGGTCATTGCAGTTCGAAGAGAGCAAACAAAAGCATGGAGGTAATGACAATAGTCAACTTTGAACATCGAGAGAGAATATTGAGAGCAGAATTTTGATTGGTTGCGCTGGTCGGAGAGGATGATGGGCTGGAGAGTGAAGTCGCCGAGGATGGACTCGCTGTTGGCGGGATCTGGGAGGTTGACATCCTCGATGATGTCGGCGTCGATGAAGGTGGGGTTGAGGTAGAAGGGGGCGTTAGCACGCTTGAGGGGACCGGTATGGATGAAGTTAGTGACGGAACAGGAGAAGCGAAAGAGCCGGACATGTCGTCGATGCTGAATGCAAAGTGAGGTCAGACGACCACAGGAGAGAAGAGACTTGAACGCACGTGAAGAAAGAAGAGTATTGGTGATATTGCCTGCCGTTTACAGGGTCGACGGAGGTAAAGTTTACATAGCTAGTAGATAGAAAGGGTCGTCAGCACGAGTGAAGGCGGCGCGTACGGATACACGGACTATCTATCAGAGTTAGGGCCGGCGTCAGGAGAAGGCTTTGTATGGGCGCAAATTAGACTCGCTGATCAGCACGTCAAATGAAAACAGACACACGGTAAATGTTAGCGAGTGCGCGGTGGATACGTCGACCGGGTCTATCTGTTGAATCAACCTCTGGATTCGAGGTCAGCATCTGATCCAGTGAAACGCCGGATTCGCTCGCCTGCTGTCCGTTGTACAGAGCGACATAGCAGATGTTAATGATATCCAGTAAAGGGGCTTCGCCATCGTCCAGCCAGGATATCGTGCATGGCTGATTGCCGTGACAGACCCTGCGGGTGGGAGGGTCGATGACCTAGAAACCGGTAAGCCCCGGGTCGCGGTGTGGTTAGCGGCGAGCAGGAGGGAACGTACGTATAAATTCGCGCACACGCGAGCGGAGTAAAGGATCGTGGAGAGGAGGAGGAAGATGATGGACATAACCATTATAGAAACGAGTGTATAGTCTTTTTCTTTCCGGTGGTCTCTCTTGCTTGGAGTATTGACAGAACGGTGAGAAGTTGAACACTGTTGCCTTTTCGGGAAATTGCTACCGGTGTATTCGATCAAGCTCTCTTCAGACTCTCAGGTCGCTCAGAATCGACAGCGGTCGATTATGATACAAGTTATTATATAAAAATATCGATTAGTACTCGATTCGTTGCTCGCGGTCGTTGGTTGGTTCGGGTTTTCGACTCGGATCCCCAACGACCCCCAGTGATCTCGCTTCCTCGTGACTGAGCACGTGACTGAGCTATTAAACGCTTTGCTGGCGCGGATCCAGCGCGATCGCGCAACTTGAACTACAGTTCCAATCCCTCTCACAAACTAGCTGCCCCTGCCATGTCCTCAAACCCACCAACTGACACCCTATCAGGATCCCCGGCCGAGACTCCACCGATCTCTTCCTCAGATCATAGATCAGGGTCACAGTTCCGGTCCCAACGGAGAACCTATAAGGTCTCAGCTGAACTTGAGGAGTTGTACTGGGATTTGATGGGGAGAGGAGGTGTTGATGCTGCTTGGCTGAATAGGTTTGGTGAAATGTTCGTCTTCGGGCCAGCCTTAGATCAAAACTTGGACTTACTGATCAGCCACAGTATTCAACCATCTGATCCTCCAGTGCAGCGTGATGCTGAACTTCCTGAAATCCTGCATGTGCTTAGGGTGTAAGTGGGCTTCTATATATAGGGTATCAGTCAACTCACACAACCCAGAAAAAGACTTCAGCTTGGTTTCTTCTTAAGCCTAGAGTCTGAAACCCCATCCCTCATGTCATCATCAAACTTTTTTGTTGTTGTTGATGACAAACAGTTCCAGATGGATCTGGATACACTTGTCACCCTTCTTGAAGAATGTTTCTCAAAAACCCTTGCTTGTACTGTCTATACACCAACTGGCCAGCTCAACTTGGAGAAACTAGGGGACAAAGAGCCCTGGGTAATCTCACTCATTGAAGAAGGTTGTAATCCTCTTAAGCTGGAGAGAACAGCAGGGGTTGTTCTTCTGCTGGGGTGGGAGTGGGATAGCATTGGGGTATCTTCTGGGACAGATGGATATGTCCCCATATACCTGTTTCCACCTGGGCCCAGTGAAAACTCTGATCTGTGAGTATTTCCCTTCTCTGACCCCCTTAGACCTCATTTTAAACTACCTCTACAGTGACAGTATCACCCATTCCACTGGTACTGCTGATACTGGGATTGGTGAGACCCCTGCTATAGTGGGATTGGCTTCTGTTTCCACAACTAAGGACCAGGTGAACACCACAATAAAGGGATCTGTGGTTGATGCTAAGAAATTTCTGTGTATTCAGCCCAGTGAGAACATGAGTGCCACCACCAAGAAAAACTTCCCATACAACACAACAAACCTTTTGGAGGTGTTGGGGGCTTACAAGAGGTCATTAGAGCCCACTGATACCAACAGTACTGCTGTAAGTTCAAATCTAATCTTTCATTAATCCTGGACAACTCACCCACTGCAATTTTCAACCCAGCAATTGCTCACCAACTTTGTACAGAAGAATTATAAAACCACTGGCACAGGTTTCAAGGGGTTTGGGGGGAAGTTTCATGGGGTTTTCCAGAATCCAAACTACTATGAAATTCTTCAGAAACATGTTGACACCGGGTGTAAAGCATGTTGCTCTAATCATGGGAGTTACAGTACATTGGCCACACATGTTCTGTATGTCCACCTCCCATCTACACTATAATTGCACCGACTGACTTCTGTTTTAGATCCCACCTCAGATAAACCCAATCAAAAACAGAGACAATATTCACCGACCCATGCTTTACTAAGGAACCGCCGGGTACGGTACAAATACGTGGGTACGAATCGGAATTGGTTATCATTCCCTTGCATCCTGCCGGTCGATAGGTAGCGTAGTTGCGTGCTTGGGTGGATCGAATCTTGGATATGGATACATGTGTAGGAGGCCGTACAGGCGTATACAGCTGTTATCTCATACAATACAGGCGGGTCTATGTTACAGCAGTGGAGAGATAAAAGAAAAGTGTTCAATTTGTCCTTTGCGGTGACGTACGAATGCAGCACCGCGAAGGCGCAAGACATATCGTCCGATGGGTTTGAGTGAAGGTGAAAAAGACAAGAAAATGAAGGACGCATGGTGCGTTCGCGTGTGGAGGGTCCACAGGAAAAAGCGGCGAGAACTTCGACGTTCAACGTCGATAAGTCGGGTAGTCGGCTTGGACTGCATAGGCCAACTCGGCAAACTCTTCGTCCAGCTTCTTCTGTTGCATCTCCCACCGCCTGTCCTCCGTTCTGACCTTGTCTCGGTAATTCCTCAGCGTATACTCACTCCCCTCAACTCCCCTCTCCACCCCGGATCCGGTGGCAGACTGGCCAACCGTCCTCCGCTCATCAGTCCCTGCCGCGGCTTCTTCATCCTCCCCGTACATATCTCTCTGCCTCCTCATAAACCTCCTCTTCCTATCCTTCCTCTCCATGTCTTTCTCCCTCTCTTCCCTCTCTCTCCCCAGAAACTCCCTGTAATCCGAGGGGCCAAAGTTCCGTAACCCACGGCCTTTAAGGTTATTTCCCCTCGGACCAAAGACGATGCGTTGTGCGAATATGACAATGAAGACGAAAAGGGAGAGCGTGGCTAGACCACCGACGATGATAGCGATCGCTATCGGAACCGGGAACTGATCAATCCATGGCGTGGGTCCGTACCCCGTCATCCGATCTAGCGTAGGTGCAGGTGGAAGGGAGATCGAGGGGAAGTGAGAATCGCTCTCTCGTATCGTTTCGCAGACAACGTATCTGAAAATCGTTCGTCAGCGTGACGGACACTAAGACAAGAGTAGGGCAGTAGGGGGGACAGCGTTCATCGCGTGAAAAGGGGTAGCCGACGTACGATGAGGATGGTATGAATGAGAAAAGGATGGAGAACCATAACCTTCGCATTGCGATATAGCTTTCAGTAGCCTGTAATGAGCGCAAAGTGCGGCGCGGTTGTAAGATGACTGGAGGGGGGGGAAGAAGGGAGTGGCGATGACGCTGGCGTGAACTGGTCAACTCAGTCGTCATTTTAGCTTTCAGTTAGTTCCGTAAAACCAAGAAGCCTTAGGGGGGTCGATCGGATCGACAATCCGTATGGGGATACACTTCGGGCATACTATGCATAGGGGCTCGTCACTTCATTCTTGACCTACAACGTAAGGATGCAAAATTTCGCGCCAGATGCGGTCAAGTGGGTCGGAAGGCGTGGCGTATGTTAGATATGTAGTGAGATTAGATTCCGGTGTGTTGTACTTTACAAATTATAAAACTGTCTAAACCAGGTGATCAGCTCTGTACGACATGGTAGGTGCAAGAAACATGACGGGCGCACATAGACGTATTGAGTGTCCCCAAGACCTACTCCACCTTCTGTTTCGTCCGTTTCGCCTTCCGCCACGCGAGAAACTCCCTCACGACGGGGGCGATTAACGGTAAAGAAACGGGCGCGAACAGCGGGGCGTATATTGCATACGTATGTTCAGGCGGGAAGTACAACAGCGCCAACATCCCGGGGTTGAAGAAAGCCCGTGATGATAACGCCAAAGCCCCGGCTGAATGTTCCAGTGTCGATTTCGCCGAGTCTGAGGATTTGTAGGTCAGCTCGAGAGAGTCCAGCGCGTCTTGGATATCTCCTTTGACATCCTCTTTAACAGGCATATTCTCGATCTGGTCGACCAGTTTGATGATACTATGGAGTGTTTCCGTGGTTGATACAACGTTCTCCAACGACCTCTGGCGAAGCAGGGAGTCCATTTGCCATTGTGAGAGGGATGCACTATCAAGAGACACGACCCCCCTCGGGAGTTCTGGGACCCCAAGGAGCGAGAAAAGTTGGAGCCTGAATGTGGAGAAGACGGTCTCCAGATGGTCAGGGGTCATGGGGAGATGGGAAATCATGTCCGAGGGGAAGTTGTAGACGATGATCCCACCCCACTGTGGCAAGATGAATGCGTTGGACTTGACAGGATTTCCCTCAGAATCTAGAAGATATAGCGGTCGGTGGAGAATTGATGGGATGAAAAGGACGAAGTGAAGGACAGGATCATTTGAAGCGCTCGAGGCTAGTGAGCCGGTTAGCTTTCAGGAATTCTGCATAAAGAATGAAATACGTACAGAGGGACCACTCTGCAGAATTTACAAATACGGTAAGATCCTCATGAGTAAGGCCGTGTGCGTTGTCACCCGAATGAATGATGTGGGTCGGATCGAACGCAAGTGGCGCGTGGAACTGGACCTGACTTTCAATCGTGAAGTTGTGGAGAGGTTGCAACGATTGCAATGTAGGAATCAAGTAACCTGGGGCACTCGGTAAATGCGGGGTCCTTTGTAACACCAGTTCGGACTCACGAGAGAGTGCGTCATTCGGATCCCACCCTATTGCGGATTTCCCAAGCGCCGCGTTCTCATTCAAAAGTGAAAATGCAAGCCGGTAGCGCGGGGAGTATTTAGCAATCCTTTGTTGGTTTGCCGTAGTATGCCGAGGCGTCAATAAGTCGATAAGCAGGTTTGCCAACTTAGAGGGTGAAGCTAACGGTGGGGGTGAGATCGAGCTGTTTATCCAATAGACTCGCACGGACATCCATCGCCAGCGACGACAAGGTTGCGCCCCTGCACTTTCGATTCTTGAGAACCAGTGTCGAACTTGACCACGTATGCATCCGTGCCTGCGTTACTTGTTTGTTGAAGTTTTGAACACGCGTGATACGTCACTGGGAACTCACGCGGAATTGGATCTGGATGCACATGAACATCAAGCCGCGCCCTAATGTCTGGACTCAGGCGAGCATTGATCAGACTCTGGAGCTTGGCAGATAAGGCCTTTGTGTCGACACCGGAGGAGGAGTCGAGAACGATGTCGACAGGGAAACGCAAGCTCTTCTGGGCAAGATCCACAACGCGGGAGGTCGGTAATGAGAGCCGTTGGATGCTCGTCGTCGTCCACCACAGTGGCACGGCAAGGAGAATTACGGCCCAATACGCGGCGAGTATCGACCACCTGACTTTCCTGGATTGAAAGAATATTTGCTCATCGTCTGCATCCTTAGCCATTGGGGTTGTCGTTGGTGGTGATACCGAAAAAGGAAAGCGGTGTTGGCGGAGACTGAAATTTGTGGCTGGCCGGTGGCTGAAGGACCGTTGCCCCTTCATCTGCCATTTTATTGGCCTCTTGTCCTCCACCACTGCCTGGTCGCTTGGTTATCCACGTTTCCGCCTCCAGGAAATACACGACTTCTTGCCCCGCCGACGTTTTTCTCCTCATTCTTTTCCGCCTCTGAAGGGAGCATCCTGTCACGCCATATCATCCATCGCTTGTTGGCATTTCTTTCGGTCTTAATGGCTAGCAGAACAGACGTCCATAGAACATATCAGGATGCGTTTCAAGATGTGAGATAATTTTTGTTGTCCAAAAATTGCGTCGGAATTAACCAAGATTATTTCAGCACGGCTTCCCTCCACTTCACCCACCACCGCGAGCTTACGACCAATACATTCCTCCCCGTCAGAATTCGGCCTACCGAGATGAACAGAGCTTTCGAGCAAGCTCGTGGCGTCCCGATGAAAGATCACTTCCGTACAATACCCGAACACCATCGCCTCCGCGTTACGAACCTCCAAGAACCGTGGAAGACCCGTGGAACCGTGCTGGGCCCAGCTCGTCCACTTGGACTGATCGCAGGCCCTCAGATTCGTGGGGAAATGGACGAAGGCGCGATGCAACGGTTGACAGATTTTTTGAACCGTCAGATGCATGGAAACAGAACCATCACGATACTCGCAATCGACAAGACGAGTGAGTTAGACATGATTTCCGTTGTTTTATTCTTTTCGGGCCCGTGAACTCACTTGGTCTTGAAATTTAGATACCCTCTCCCTACTTGGGATAGATATTTGCCCCAGAGAGACACAAGAGATCATGAATCTCCCTTGTCAAGGTCTCATTATTCTCCTCCATCCGGTGATCGGTACCGTCCAGTGATGGGTCCGTACGATTCGCGTGACCTGTTCCCTCATTCTCGGGCGGATTCATATCGGCCAACTTATGATCCTGACGGGCCTTGGGCTAACGCACCCACCCATCGTGCTACGCGTGCACGTTCACCAGCCTTCGCCGGCCGCTCTCTGCCGTCAGATAGACATTATTCCCCACCTGGAATGCCCTCGTCTTCGGTGCACTATCGTCCGCATCCTCAGCGGACGAGATATAACAGGAACATGTCACAGCGTATCTCTTCGACGGAAATTCGGAGGAGTCCGTCGAAGAATGACCTATCTCCGACAGGCTCGAGGTATCCACCAGGTTCCCAGAGTACTCCGGACTCTGTACACAGCCGAAATTTATCAGCGAATGCTCCGAGCTTTGGGCAGAAAAGGTCAACCTCGCCGTTTCGAAGGGAAGACGGGTCGCCTTTCAAGAGACTTCGGTCCCTTTCTCCTGACCAATCCTCGAGCCTCGCTTCATCTAGAAGGTCATCTCCAGCTCCGGTAGTTCTAAAGGATCCATCGACCTCAACTCCGCCCGATGATCATCGATCGGCACGTGCTTCTGTTGAAGTAGATCACGATACCGGTATGGTGATTTGCTCCTTCATTCTCATCACGCAATGAACTACCCCATAGATATGGAAGAGATTCCGGGGATCCTATCCATCGACACCGCGGTGGCTGAGGAACGCCAAACGAACGATAGCATGGCCATATTCAAGGAGGACCAACTCCTGCTTTCGGTTATGCCGCAAATTCAACATCCCGACATTATACCTCCTCTAGAACACACCCCAACCGCACTTACTGTCGACCCCGAACCCCCTGCTATCAAGTTCGCATCGCCTGGCACTAGCCCTGTTCCCGATGCGATTGAACCACCCACTACGGGGCCATCCAGAATGGAAGTTTACACTAGCGAACCTGCAGTTCTGGAGTCGAGACTCGAAGGGCCTACTGTTCCCGATGAACAGCCATCGTCAGAACCGACCGGATCTCCTGAACTACTAGTGGAGGCAGCTCCTCGCATTGCTTCACCCGTAGTTCCACCGTTGTACCCTCTGGATGTGCGGATTGGTATCGACGAGGAGGCTGTACTTGCAGCAGGACAGTGGGACTCGTCTCTATCCGCGAAAACCACCCTGCGTGACGCTCTTATTCGAGTGGTTGCGAGCAGGGCTATTCATGACCACCATCGTCGGGACGAGAGGGTGGCACCTATACTGCTTTCCAACCTTTCCATCGCGGAACCTCTACCAGATAGCGACGGATCTGCTATTACTCCCGTGCAGGAATTCATGGAACCCTCCCGAGTGGAACAACGCGAGAGGCAGCGTCAGGAGCTGCTTCCTTCTGGCTTCCTTATGGTGGAAGAACGTAGCGCGGCCGTCGACAGGAAAGTCGCAAGGTTGAAGGCTGAGTATCTGGAGTTGCAGAGTAAATGGCTGGAACATTGTGCGAAGCTAGATGAGGAGGCTAGAGCAAACTCTCCGGAAGACACGATAGCAACCTCGGGGAGGACGACAAGAAGGTCCGCTGCCACCCTTGGAGACGCTGTTAGATCGGATCTGGAGATGGAGCAGATCATCGCGAGTCTTGGAAACGAGGATCTCACGGATGCAAATCACCTCTCGATGCGGAACGCTGCTACTCTCCCGGACATGATCTCCGTCGCGCGTGGCTACGTAGATTTTGTCTACGATGACACGAATAATCTTGTGCTGGACGCCCCCGAATTTTACAGACAACGGACAGGTATTGACGACTGGACGGAAGAGGAGAAACAAGTTTTCCTCAAAGCATACGCTGCTTATCCAAAGCAGTTCGGCATAATTGCCGAGTCCTTGCCTAACAAGACTGCTGAGCAATGCGTACTATTCTACTACCTTCACAAGAAGAAACACATCGACTTTCGCAAGGTCATTCAGCACTACGCTCCAAAGACACGCAAGGGTGGTAGAAGAACGGACAAGCAGAGAGGAAATGCATTGTTGGCAGACATCATGCGGCATGATGCTGAAGTCTCTCACGACCGTGGGAGCGGCACGCCGGAGGCTCCCAAGAAGCGGCGACCTGGACGACCTCCGAACCCGCGTCGCAACACCCAGGTTGCGGAAACTCCGAACACGACTCCCACTCCGGTTGCTACCCCGGATCCCGAACCCGTGCAACGCTCTCGGGCTGGGCGCCGCGTCAGCACCCGTGCGCCGGTCATCATGGAAGATGACGCAACTGAGGAAGAGGTACGCCCAGGCACTCTGTCTCACTGAAAGACTTTCTAAATCCGCCTATAGCTGGACGAACCGAGGCCAGCGAAAAAGCGACGGGGGCGCAAACCGAAGAATCCCACATCTGACGCCACAGCTCAACTTCAACCCCAGCCTGAGGCTAGTGGCACGGGAACCGGACGTCGAAAGGCCGCCCAGCAAGCGAACTGGTCGGAGGAAGATCAACGTGAGCACCAATTCAACCAGGCTTTGTCATCGTCACTGAACCTATCTTTCAAGTGTTATTTATTGAGCTCGTTGCACAACACGGCGATAACTTCAAGCGAATCGCATCATCTATGCCCAATAAAGTACGGCATGATGTTGTTCCGTGATCTGTGTTTGGACCTAATGTTTGTCCCTTTTCTCTTACTCTGAAGACAACGTCACAAGTCTGCTCGTTTTACAAGGCCAACGCGGACAAGTATGACCTAGCAAAAGTCGTCGCCTCAGCACCCCAACGCACTCCCACACCGAGGGAATCCGCTAGTGACCGGTCATCGGTGGTGCCGTCCACTCGCGCCCCAACTCCTCCCTCACCTGGCTCGACATCCAAACCTCCTTCGACCAAGAAGCGGGGAAATCGTGAACGAGAGGCAAGCGGTAGTCGAACGATCCTCCCAAACTATCAAGGATCCATGGGCACTCCACCCTCCATGTCAACTAGCCAACGACCTGGTTTCCCAGTCGAGCCGCCTGTAACCTTACCACCTATTGGTTCCCTTTTGCCCCCGATGACACACCCTCCACCCCCTGGATTTCGTGACGAATACATGATGTCCACCATCATCCCCCCTCCGCCTGTTCACATCCCAAGCGGATTTATGGGCGCATTCCCATCGGCCCACCATGAAACGTACTACAACCCCATTCCGGGGCCCATCCCCTACGGACACCCTGCCCACCCCGGCGCCCCGCCGGTGATCATGATACCGGAGCATACTGGCGATCCACCTGTGGTGCATGCAGGAGCAACCACCGCACAAGGGGAGTCTTTCCTGGTCCGAGATTACCAACACTCGAGAGCACAGCAACCGTCTGTCGGGGTTATTCCGGGGTTGGTCGACATTCCGAGTTACGATTCCCAGTATCACCAACCTGTTATCCGTGTACAACAACAGGACTCGAGGCAAGAGCCGCAACCGTCCCAATTTATGACGGGCCGTGTCCTTTTACAGACCAAGGCTTACAACGTCAAGTAACGGATCCGGATTTTACGAGGTTTATTTCATGCGTATATAGGGTGGAAGGAATGATACCCGATGTAATCCAATACCCGGCGGATAGTATTACTACTATGGTACGAGCATGCGAATTGCGTTGTAATATTGTACAGGATCCTCAACTCACTTACGGCCTTCGACCATGATGATGTGGTATCCAAAGTTGGTTTTAACCAACGGGGAGAGGATAGGTTTGTCGACTGTTGATGGCTGTAATGCAAATGCCGCGTCTTGAAATGCACCCTGTTCACAGCTTGAGTGAATGCAAGAGGAGTGACAAACAAATCTTACCACCATGCTTCCCCGTGCCATCCACCCAAGACTGCCGCCCGCTGGTTTCACGAATCAGACCACCAGAGTTGGTGATGGGGGAAGCGTGTACCTTTGGCCTTATCTTCTGAGTATTCTTGGGCGACTTTGTCGAACCTTTGACCCTCCTGTCAAGAACGTGCTCAGTTATGGGTACGGGACATGGATAACGGTGCGGACCTGGATCTTGGTCAAAGCTTCGGTTGCCTTTGAGTGTTTCTGGGAAATATTGTTGTGGGTGATGAGAGTTTTCTCCTGAGATTAGATCCTACCTCGCAGAGGATATGTCGAACGTTTATTGAGGTGGCGGCCTTGAGTTTTCCTCCACCCTATCTCATACACATCATACCGGGATCAACTCCGACTGAGACGAATCTGCGTACCTTTGAGTCGTCAGCATCCTTTCCGGCGTTCTGTTTCTTGCCAGCGTCCTTCTTGTCGGCTGTCTTCTTGTCCGTCGTCTTTTTAGCCATCAGGCCAATGGGGCTGGGGAGATTATGCCACTCACGTCAACACGTGACCCGGAGCCGTCGCAAATTTAGCCTTCGGTCAAGTGACAAAAATCCCACTCGAGAGGCCGATCGCACCGTAAACATCCTTCCTACCGTTCCATCTGGACGACCAGTTGACCGTTGTGCCGATTGTAAACTATGGCCGACAAGATCACTCGTATCGCCATCGTAGACTCAAATCGGTGCAAGCCGAAGCGATGTGCACAAGAATGCAAAAAGGTTGGTCTCCGCACTCGACTCTTGGGACCGAGGTGTGTTTACCGAGTGTGCATCTAGTCTTGCCCGGTCGTAAAAATGGGTTCGTGCCTATACCGAAATATTCTGTTTCTGAACGGACGGATGACCCATGATGAAACCTGATCAGGCAAACTGTGTATTGAGGTCAAACCGACCGACAAGATCGCCTTCATCTCCGAGTTCCTGTGCATAGGTTGTGGTATCTGCGTCAAGAAGTGGATTTTTCCTCCTCCCCAACTTTTTGTCTGTTGATTTTTGTTGCAGGTGTCCGTTTGAGGCTATTGCGATCATCAACCTGCCGACCAACTTGGAATCTCAAGTCACGCATCGCTATACCGCCAACGCTTTCAAATTGCACCGACTCCCTACTCCGCGACCCGGTCAGGTGCTTGGTCTCGTGGGGACCAACGGTATCGGAAAGAGCACAGCACTGAAGATTCTGGCTGGAAAACTCAAACCCAATCTTGGACGATACGATGTAGGTGATATGTATCTTCGGGGAACATCCACATTCTGAGGTAGGGTTCCCCACATCAAGGATCCACCAGACTGGCAAGAAATTCTCAAGTACTTCCGTGGATCGGAGCTCCAGAATTATTTCACCAAGGTCCTGGAGGACGATCTCAAGGCCTTGATCAAACCACAGTACGTGGATCATATACCGAGGATGATCAAGGTCGCCACCACTGTCGAAAAGTTGTTGGAAAACAAGGTGGAACGAGACAACAAGGACCTGATGTGCAAGGAACTGGAACTTACTGAAGTTCTGCAACGCGACGTCACCCAACTTTCTGGTGGAGAGCTTCAGCGGTTCGCGATCGCCATGAGTTGTGTCCAGCGTGCCGACGTGTGCGTGGAAAACAAATTGTGACAGACGTATTTGCAGATTAAAAGTCTCGCAGGTACATGTTCGATGAACCGTCAAGTTACCTGGATGTGAGGCAGAGGCTAAAGGCCGCAGAGGTCATTCGATCTTTGCTTACCCCGGACAACTACGTCATCGCCGTCGAACACGATCTCTCCGTTCTTGATTATCTCTCGGATTTCGTGTGCTGCTTGTATGGCAAACCTTCTATGTATGGTGTTGTGACGATGCCTTACTCAGTGAGAGAAGGTGATGACACTTTTCCTCGTTGCTCGGGTCCCGCTCAGCGTTCCCCCTCACAGGCATAAATATCTTCTTGGATGGTTTCATTCCAACCGAGAACTTGCGATTCCGAGAGGAGTCACTCTCGTTTAAGATGGTCGAAACTGCTGATGAACTCGTTATTTCGAAGTCTCAGCAATACAAGTACCCTGCGATGACGAAGACTCTTGGGGGCTTCAAGCTGACGGTGTTGCCGGGTAGTTTTACCGACTCGGAAATCATCGTGATGTTGGGAGAAAACGGAACCGGAAAGACCACTTTCATCCGTCTCCTGGCTGGGGACACTCCAGATGAAGAGACGGACAGGCAGACCTTCTTGGTTTCGCTCAAACCGCAGACCATCTCACCCAAGTTCCAGGGCACCGTCAGAATGTTGTTAATCAAACAGATCAAGGCCGCTTTCATGCATCCGCAATTCCAGACAGATGTCTTGAAGCCGATGAACCTGGAGGCTATCATGGACCAAGAAGTCAAGACCCTGTCGGGTGGAGAGTTGCAACGTGTTGCCATCGTGTTGGCCTTGGGTAAGACCAATGTCAACATCTATCTGCTGGACGAGCCATCCTCGTAAGCGACACGTACACTACTTGAGTTATGGGGATCCATCTGACCGCGCTTCCTTCCAGCTTCTTGGATTCCGAGCAGCGTATCATTGCCAGTAAGGTCATCAAGAGGTACGCGAATGTACGACAAGGTCACGTATGCGTTAACAACTCATGTTTCCCATAGGTACATCCTCCACGCTAAGAAGACAGCATTCATCATCGAACACGACTTCATCATGGCCACATACCTGGCTGACCGCGTCATTGTGTTCGAGGGTCAACCTGCTGTGGCTGCTACCGCTACGCCGTGAGTGATGAGCAGTTGTTCCTAGATATACCGCATGCTGAGGACAACGTTAGGCCGCAGTCTTTACTCACGGGAATGAACAAATTTTTGGCGTCCCTTGAGATCACGTTCCGACGGGATCCTACAAACTACCGGCCTAGGGTCAACAAAATGAATAGTGTGAAGGACAAGGAACAGAAAGGTCAGAATCCAAATCCAGACCGCTAGCAAAAGCATCTGACCCGTTCTATCGTAGTTTCTGGAAAGTACTTTTTCTTGGAAGAGTAGACGAGTCCATCTGTACTCCTTCACCGGCATTACATATTTATCCACACGATGTACCCTGTAACTGTAATGTCTGTTTGTAATTGATTTTGAAGGTGGGATGAGAAAATGTGTGAGTAGCAAATGATGGAGGTCAACTTGGTGAGCAACGTCTCACCCAAAGTGAGAGTCTCGATCACGGGCTCTCTCAGGTCGCGATGAAGCGGTCCCAGCCATCGACAACACCATCGACACCAAGTTCGCCCGTCCACAAAAAAGTCAAAATGTCTCCGAATCCGTTTGAAGTCCTAGTTGACGATACTGAGGATGGCTGGATGAAGGTGGAAAAGAGGAAGGCAAAGAAGGCGAAGAAGGTAGAAGCGAAAATTGACGTGTGTGTTTATTGCTCGCGTTTCTCCTCACGCCCATTGTAAGTTGACAAACAGACACCCGTGGTGGTAAAGGCACAGCCTGCTAGGTTCATGTATAACAGTTCGGAGATCGTTAAGCGTACTCATGCAATTGCCCTCAACGTACGCTTCATGACCCTCACATCTTCGGTTCACAAGACCTTGACGACTTATCTCTGCGACAGGATGTACGTGATTTGGTTCTACACCTCGTTGCTGACGCGCCCCCACCAAGCTGGGTGAGAATCGAAGTAAGCGCCTTATCTTGCCTTGAGTATACTTAACCTGTATTGAAACTTTGAACGTAGAATCCGCGATCGATCCAAAAGGTCGTCGTCCTTCTTGCGGTCGGAATTACTGGGAAATCCATCTCGTTGCCCCCGATTTCAACATCCGCTATGGATAACCCCAACGTCCCGGTGGAAATCCCGTTTCCTTCGCCCCCGGGTACCTTGCTGCCTTTCATCGCGTCCAAGTTCAGCCACGCATGTCCGACCCGTGCCCCTGGTGAAACAACAAAGATGTTTTCAGCTCTCTCTGCGTTCTTTCAAGTTCCAGTAACTGGAGAGGAGAAGAAACGGAGACAGCAGGAGAGGATGAATTGTAGGTGTTCCGTTGTCTCGATTTTCATGATATTACCACGGTGGCTAAAGCGCATCTCGCGTAGCAGAACGTTCACAGGAGAGATCGGTACTTCGTTATCTCCTCACGTTGGACCAGATGATCGAGCACGAGTACCCCATCCCGTCCTATATGGCCGATATCTTCCAAGCGCCCGAGGATTGGATCGAGATACCCTTGGTAGAGGAAGGAGGATTCGCTGATATCTATGGTATCGACTGTGAGATGGTGGGTTTTGACAAGGCGTTTAATCGCTCCTTAGTTGACAGGGATTTCTAGTGCCTGACGGGGGAGGAAAAAACACTTGCCAGAGTCTGCCTCATAAACTACGTCTCTGGGAAGGTTATTTATGACCAACTTGTCAAGCCAGAGAGGCCAATCACGGATTACCTTACGCGGTGGTCCGGGGTAACCGAAGAATCTATGGCCGCGGCCACAACCACCTTTGCAGAAGTTCGAAATAGGCTACACGAAATCCTTTCTGCGAAACCAACCCCCGTTCTCGCTGGACATTCCCTGGAATCTGACTTGCGCGCTCTGAAGATGTCTCACCCTCGGTGCATCGATACCGCTGTGATATACCACCACCCTCGCGGCCGTCCACTGAAGCCTGGCCTTGCGTGGCTGACCAAGAAATGGTGTCGTCGAGATATCCAGAATCGTGGGGAGAGTGGGCATGATCCTGAGGAGGACGCTAGGGCGTGTCTAGAGCTCCTCAAAAAAAAGGTTGAGAACGGGCCGGGGTACGGAGAGTTCAAGACCGACCAGGAGTCGATTTTGGAGAGGATCTCGAGGAGTACGCGCAGTGGGGGAGTGAAAACTGCGGTGGTCGACCATGGAACTCCTGCCAACTGGCACGGGGCGAAGGCGGCTGCCACTGTGGCATGCAAAACGGACGAAGATGTCGTGAACGGCGTTCTGGAAGTGCTCCCGAACAACCATTTTGTCTTTGGAAGATTCCTGGAACTTTCAGATGCCTGCGGATGTGCGTCTCACAGCGTTGATCCTTTCGTGACAAACAATACTTACACACAATACAGGGATAACAAGCAAAGCAGCGCAAGGAAATCTAGTGACCGAATTCGTCGACTCTGATGCGGAGATAACGACGGACCCCGTCAAAGAGGCTGCCGCCGCGGCCGAACTCAACTCGAGGTTAACCCGCATTTATGAGGCCTTGCCGCCGCGAACGGCTTTCATTGTGTTTTCCGGGCACTCTGACCCTAGGAGGATGGCGAAATTGAACAGCCGAAAAGCCGCATTCGAGATCGCGTTGAGGATGGGGATGCCTCCTACCTCTGGCCCCACCATGTGGACTGCCCAGGACGGACGTGATTTGGAGAGCGAGGTTGAACTGGCGAAAAGGGGCTTTTTGTTCTTGTGCATCAAAGATGCCTAATAGATTGCACCTTTCTTTCCTCCTGTTGCTGAATGGGTCGGCTAGGACTGTTACTGGACGTTCAATCGCTTGCCCGTACTGAGTACCGAACTTCGGGAGCATTTCAGTGTGGGAGTGAAATGTATGATAGCCTCCGTGGTCCGGGGTGCTGGCGCCCTCTGCTTGGGCCTGGGGAGTAAATGTATTAGAAGAGAGATCCGACCACGCGTTTCCAGATTCCCAGATGCGCAGACAATAAGGTTTTCGCAGGACGTGCCCCACTGGGGGGTGGTCTTCCTTCCATCTAACAATAACCTGCAGCCGCAATTGTCGCCCGGAAAAGATCAATGGCGGACCCCTACGTCCTTGCATCTCTATGTGCACAAACCAGTTCGTATCAACGAGTATATCACTACCGCCAGGAGTACAGGGTCGGGCGCCCGTGCTCGCCTCCCCGCCCTCCTGATGCTTCACCCGGCATCAGTCTCTGAACGTTGAACCTTAAAAATCGACGATACTGTTCACCGTTCGGAGTCATGGCCGCTCTTTCAAACATCTTGCCTATCACATTCCTCAGCTCCTTCTCTTTTCTCATTCTCGCCTTTCTCGCATATTACTGTTGGAGAGCCCTTCCGCGAAGGGTGGGTCCCAACCTCGGCAACCCAGATTATGAGGTCGAGGAGATACCCGGTACCACCGATTTCGTGATGGTGGGCAGGAAGGGTCATGGGAAGAAGAAGGTCAAAAAGCCCAAGTTGTGGGAGATCTGGGTCTCCAGCTTCAGCGGAAGGCATACGCATGAGAGGAAACTGAGCTCGGGTAGCTCGTTTAGTGACCTCTCGGCGGACAATGGCGCCGGACGCTGGGCGGAGCTCAAGGTAGGCACCTCCAGCTCAATATTGACGTGCGGTGTACTGATTTTCGCGTCCTTAGCCCGTAACTGTCACCTATGTCAAAAGTTCAAACAAGCCCAATATACCACCCGTTATCGCACCCCTTGTCCATCCCCCGACGGGCTCAGCTTCGGAACCAACCACGATCATAATTGAAGGCGATGCTCTAGTGACGGACTATTCGAACTCATCGCAACTCTCGTTCTTCCAACCCCCCTCTCGAGATATCCCACCAGGTCTCACCCCTGGGCCCCCACCAGCCGAGACCCTTGTCACGGAGCTAGCCTCCAGGACATCCACCCGCAAGAAGCGCGAGAGCACGAGCGGATACGACAAATCTACAATCGAGGCGGTTCAAGTATCCGTCTTGGTTTCTATGCCCCAACGACCGGCATTCACCCGTCACCATGTCGCTGGTCCCGCCGGTCCATTGGAACTGGGCGTCGTTCACATTCCCCTCGAGCACTCTGCACCGAGGTGGGTAGCCAGACAAAGTATCCGTCCACTGCCTCCATGACCCCACACTCCCACGATCCTCCCGGTTCATACTCTGATGTCACACCCAAGGGTGCACCTCGACGTTGCACCCTACCTCAACGTTTCTCATAGTCTCCACTCCCCTTTACCCGCATCTACCGCATCCCCCGACCTTTTTAGTGTGTAACTTTAGCTTGTTGACTTGCTGTCGCGCTTTCCCGTCTTTTTTGCTGTTTTGGACATTTCCACTCACTACGATCTCTATGTTTGTTCCGATGAAATGCAATCCTGTAGTTTGATTTTCCTCCTTGACGTATATAAGTGGGATCGGAAACCTTATCGTTCCGCTGTCAAGACTTCTGAGACAACTCCTTGATCCTAAAGTCCCAGTATCTTGGTGAAGTGAGGGGGATCGGTCGGTTGAACCTTAGTTTAGAGTTCATGCAGAACAACTCACCGCTTCCGGATCGTGTCGATTTCATCGCCCAATAGTCGGAACAGCTGTAGCAATGGAAGTGGTGATGAGAGCAGTCAAAAGGGTTCACGGGAAACCGCACCTCCGTAGCCTCCGAAATCCTACCTTGGCTTTCTCGAATATCTGCGAGGAATTCCACCGCTGGGACTGCAGGGAGTTGGGCACCCTTACTTGGCGGCGGGTTATCCAGGTCGACAACAGAGTCAGAGCTCCCTTCGGATTTAGTGTAAAGGACGACGAATTCCTCCATCGACTCATAAGGCGTTTTCGTGCGATCGAGGACACCCCTCACATAATTCCATGGTGAAAGGTTGTTCGGCGCAAGAGAGATCTTCCCCTTGGCATACCTGGCGTCGTTTCGTCAGCGGTGAAACCTGTATGACGGGAGAACAGTACGAACACAATCTCGCGCCGTAGGACATCTTCCCTGTTTTCGTCCCCTTGCCTGACGCCGGAATCAAACACGACAAAGAACCGGTGGTGCCAAGCAGAGTTGTTCCTAACGTCCTCATCTATCATCCTCTCAACGAATGGGATCTCCACCGCCCAAAGCTCGTTTCTGTTGAAATTAGAAAGGATCCATTGGCGGTAGGACCAGGTGTGATAGTTCTTGGAATCTTCCCCAAAGACTTTCTCAATAAACTTCAGTTCCTTGAGAAGCAAGTCGGAACTTTTTGTTGCGGGGTCTTTGGAATAGATGTACGTCAGGAGGAGACGACGATGGTGCCAGACTTGGTAGTTCTTGAGATAGACTGTTGCGATCTCATCCATGAGTAATAACTCAAGGTCAAGGGGCGAGTTTGTCGCAATAAGGGTCTTGTACCGATACTGCCTGCTTAGCGGTCAGACTCGGTCGCTTTTTTTACAACCGACGTAACAGTGCTCACCATGCAGAATAGTGTGCGGGGTTGAGCCTGATTATATCTTCCGTCAACTCTATGACCCGGTTGCTCATTTCCCCCGTCTTGACTATTCCACGGAAATAGTCGGTGCAGTCCCTATCTGCGTAGTGAAATCTACCGTAAATTCGACATCCTGATGCGCGTAGAGCGAGCCGTACATTCATCGGTGTAGAAGATTGGCGCGAGAGGGCTCAACGATTCGTGTTGGGGCAGCGGTGTGATATCTTGCCACTCTGGGCGTTGAGAGTACGGTAGGGCACTGTCTGAGAATTCTGAGAAGGACATGGTGGTCTTTTTGGAAGGGGGGTTAGACAATAAACAAGCTTTAATCCAGAACCCAAGATGGCGGATGTCCCGGGCGGTGGCCGAGGCACGTGAGAGAAGGGGGTCTCCGCCGGGGCGCTTGCGTTGCGAAACGACAGTCTCTTTCACACAACCGTCGTCACTGCTCGAGGCGGCGACTGCCATTCCTTTACACTCATCTCGCGTAGAGGTGGGATGGCGACCATCGAGCGACTGAGGGAAGCCTCCCAGTCACTAAATCCCCAACTTACCACTGCGATTCCCACACCCTTCCCGCGAGAGCTTCTCCAGTCAGCGCACACCCAGCGGGAGAACATTGTAAGACCTGCGACCGCACCAGCGTCACCTGTCACCACAAACTCTACCTCTACCGCCGAACAGCGCGTTCAGAATGCGCAACATGAATCCACTAGGGAAGATATGGTGAGTGATCGGCTTTTAATATTATTCGATTTTCTAAAGGCTTGCGTACGTTAGCAAGATATTGTTCCCTCTATTTACAACGTCCAGAACTCGTGTCTTATGATCCTCGATGACCTTCTCTCTTCACAGTTGTTCTGTGGAGTTGTGGCACCCCAAACACGCGATGCGACTTCGAGCCGGTCCTCGGCTTCTCTTCTCTACACACTGGTATCCAAACTACGGCAACTCGATTCGGGAGAGTCGATGGTCGAAGTTGCACCCGCGCACAACGACGTGGCATTGTTGCGGGAACTCCAGGGTCGCGTCGATCGACTGTTTGAATCCTCCGATGAATCACCCTCTGTTGATGCTCAACTCGCGGAGACACTGGTATTCCTGTTGAGCTCTTTGCAGCGACTCTTATCAACGCGCGCGAGAGACCCCATCACGTCCTCTTCCTTATCAACAACCCCATTAACGTCAGCCCCCGCGAATCCGAATGCTTACGACACGTTCAAGCATTCTCTTACCGAATTACAGAACGATCGGAACCTGCACACATCCCCTCATTCTAACCCTGTCTCCACGGTGGAGAATGCGCTCCTATGGTCACAAATAGACACTACGTTGGAGCAAGTGGTGACGCTGTGTCGACAGCGGCAACAAACCTTGGAACCACCACTACCTCCGAGTGGTTTGGATGTTTTCCCTCCGGAGTACGATCTTGCCGGTTACCCTACCGACGACATCCCTCCCGCATACGATGGTCTCCGGTCTTCGTTTGCCTACGAAACCGAGGATACGAAGAGACCATCCCTCTCCCAAGAGCGGTTCACCTCCGCAACAATCCAGAATGAAAAAATGCGACTGGATCTAGACACCGTCACGATCGCCATCGACAGACTCTACCTCGTCGCGCCACAGCTACTTGACCAACGAGTTGAACTAAAGGAGTCTAAGATGGCGGAGTTGGAGAAGGCGAGGCAGGCTGGAAATAGCAAGGGTAAGAAAAAACATGGAGATCTGCGGGAGTTCGAACACATGGTAGAGATGATCGGGAAGGCCTCACAAAGGAAGATGACCGAACAGACATACGTCGTGGACGGCGATAGCAGAGTGAGACAGGAGAGAGCACGACGGAGGGATAGCGAACAGGTAGCGGATCTTGCTTAAACAAGACTTTCAGTTACTGAACTCTTGGTTACGTAGCGGCAAGCGTTCGTCGAACAGTTGGCCGGACACTCCGATTCGGGCAGGTTACATGATCAGGAAGCCGTCTTTGACAACAGGATGAAAAGCCCGAAAGCCCTTCTCACTCTTCCGGAGTTCATACGCGAGTCGGTTCCCCCCGAAGTCATAAAGGCGGATCCACACGCAGTTCTTACGTTGCCTGAGTTCATGAAGGAACCTGTCCCTCCTGGCATTGTCCCACCAAAGGCGGTGACGAAGGAAAGGTCTCTCAAGAAGCTTAGGAACAGGAGTCTTTCTGCACCGCCGTTGGATTGGATCTTCCCCGGTACGAGAACACCTCCTGAGCGCAAGACACTCAAACGGACCAAGAGTCCATCTCAATCGATTTCTGGCTCGGGTATGTGCTTAAATTTGCTATGCTGTTTTCTTCTTAATTCCTCAATACAATACCAAGCAGACTCGCTTGAGCTGAGCTATGTCGCTGAACATCACGAAAGCCTCCAGCATGTGATGGTTTTCTTCAGCGTCACCGGTGCAATCCCAGGGATAAACCTCGAAGTCGACGTCCAATCCACCGCGGACAATGTGGGGCGGTTCACCGTGCTTTCTGGTACGAAGACCACCCTCCCGTCCCCCCTTCCCGCTCGTGTCTCTCCCGGAAAGCCAAAGGTCAAGGTTCAGAGCGGGCATTTTGAACTCAAACTCCCGACGGTCGGTGCATCCGATCTTCCCTCCTCGTCTGCTGTGGAGCTGTACGATGCAACAGCTCTATCAAAGTCCTTGCCCACTACTTTTATCTGCTCCTCATGTTCTTTGCCTCTAGTGCAATCAACGAAGGTCAGGGAGTATAAAGACCTGCCCTCGGAACACTGGGAAGAGCTCGTGGACGCGTGGATGTGTCACTCGGATCAGAAGTTACACGCGGAGGTGATGGAAAGCGCGAAACGTGGTTTTTGGCCGAAGGAAGGCGAAGCGCTCGTTGGAGGAAGCTATATTGTGTTCGAGGATCGTGGCGTTGTCAAGACTCATCTTCGTCAACTCCAAGCTCGAGAGGTGAGTCTTGTTCCTGAATTCCTGGATGCTCCGGATGCAAAGAAGGCCATCGTCGGGCTGTCACATACCCACGGCCCGATACAAGCAGGGTTCCTCTGGCCGTCGGATCCGTGGAAGCCCTCGTTGGTTTTGCGGATTTTGAAGGTTTGAGTGGACTTTTGTCGTGTTGACGGCAGGTACAATGTACCTTTGGCTGATACAAGACATCCAAGAGGAACACCGACCTCGCTAAACAACTCTTGGACGAAGAGACCACTGTTCCTGGAGCTACTCGCGAGGGCAAATCCATTATCTTAACTACCTTCCCGGCATGTGAATTTGTGCTGATTTCTGTTTATGTATAGCGGGAGGAATGGTCCAGCGTCAAGTGTATCTGCGGTGCGACTGTGGGACGCACACAAAGACACCCTTCGCCTAACGGAGATGGTGTTATGTGTTACCGGTTGGTCAAATATGCGATCAAACCGGTCAGTCCAACAGCGGAGTACGTGTCGGGATCTACTCGCCGATACAAAAATCACTCAGTGGTCGGTATGGTCTACAGGCCTCTGCGGATACCTTTGTCTTCGTTCGTTGTTGAAGATATGATCGAGTACGTCCATGCCCACGCAACACATAAGTTCATTCTCCATGACGACGAAGAGGAACGGCCAAGAATTTTAGTACGTCACTGCCCGTCCAGAGTCCACCGCCAGAGCCTCATACCGTTCGCAGATTTGGCTATTTAAGCCGAGCATGCGGATCGCGTACTCTGTTCCAACCCAGTACCTCTTGTCTAAAGTGGGAAGTATCCACGGGGCGAAGGTATTGTATAAGATACTGGGTCCGGAGACCGCCCCAACGGATTTAGCCAGGTAGGTTAGCATGAACTCGAAGTCATTGAGGTGCTGACGCTTCCATCCAACAGTATTGTGTCCAGACACCCAGGTTTCCCACAAGCGGAACACTTATCCTATCCACTGGACGTCTGTCGTGTATTGGCCGGCCTCCTTAAGGAGAGTAACTCGGCCTACCCCGAGAGTATGAAGGCTATGGCCGGTCTGGATGTTGGATTCCTACAAAGATCGTGATCCTCTGCCATTGCACTCGTTTCCTGTGGTCTTTCAAGCCCCTGGGTACCTGTCGTCCTTCCTATTTCTTCCCTGTGCAACCCATTCCCGCGTGTTTCTGTCTCATTCCCTGCAGTCGTGTCGAGTGTCATATAATGTTTATTATGGGATTGTTACCGAGTTAAATAGACGATGTATACAGAAAAGAAGAGTCCACAGGTAGACGGTTCGGATTACTTGAACCGTGACATTAAACGAGATGAACAGTTGAATGACCGAGATGTGGGCATGCGATCCTCGGGGATTAACCCAGGTCCTTGCCTTTACCCTTATCGATTGATGGTATTGGTGGGAGAGGGGGCGGCGGTGACGGGCTCATGTGAAGGTTGGGTGAACTCATCGAAGCACCGAGGGAGGCGAGCCGTCGCATTCCCCCAGTAATCACTCTTGGAGAGCCGGCATTTGAGGGTGATGGGAGATTGTTGGGAGACTGTGTCGGAGTTCCAGGTAGGGACGTATTGGAGTTGGAAGGGGATTCACCCGCCGCCGCTTCTGTCAGAAGGAACTCAACCCACAGGCGAGAGAACGACTAGAGGAGAAGATAGCGTGCGTCAAGTGCGCCTGCATCCGAATTGCGAAGGGTAACCACCCACCTCCGTTTCGTCCGTTTTCTCAAGCTCCAAAGCCTTGGTCTTTGAGGCAGGCGAGAGGGTCGACAGTCTGGATAATTTGGTAGTCGGTAGACCCGAGCGTTGCAGACCAGCCTTTTCACGCTCGTCGTCCGTCCATTGCAATATCGAAGACAGTAGAGTGAGCATCTCGAACCGTTTTGGGTCCCCTCTAGGTGTGTTGAGGAATTGCAGGAGAACGTTCGTCACGAGCCTGCGGTCGACATTGGTGTTGTTGGATGACCTGCGCAGCCGACGCAGCGCTTCAACAAGGTGTTCGTTCATGATGACGGCTTTAGGAACTGTTAGAGATAGGCTACGGATTCCAGAAGCAGTGACCCACCCTCATGTCTCAACTTGCCAATCAGGAGGTTCTTCTCTTTCAACTCCTTCTCCAAATCCTGGGTTTTGGACGAAGTAGATCGGTTCTCCTCGAGTTGTAACTGTGTGGAATTAGTATGAACCAAACCTATCGGATAGTCTATGCACGTACCTCTGCTGTCAGTGCCCTGTGCTTGAACTCTGCCAACGATACTGTCACTTCGTTATATCGGGTTTCTAGATCTGAGACTGCCTGACGAATTTCATGGTCCTTGGCTGTACACGTATCAGATAAGGGAGTATGCCTCGGGGGACGAACAACCCACCGGCCTGGAAATCCTCTAGCACAGACTGAAGATTACTAGCCCTTTCCCGTTCCACCTCCAATGCCACCACGTCCCTCCGCCTTCCCTCTTGCTCAATCTCGAGATCGCGAGAGAACGCATCAATTGAAACGCGAGCTTCATTCAACAAAACCCGTTCTTGCATCAATGCTCGTTCCCATTCGTCCCGCTCTATCCGACACCGCTCAAGTTCGGATTGGGTTTCTCGAAGTTCTCGTTCTCTGAGCATAGATTCTTGTGCATTTTCGTGAAGGGCCCGGGTTCGGAGAGCTTCGAGCTCCCTTGTCGCTCTCTCAGCCTCGTCGTTGGAGGAAATGAGTTCCGTCTTGAGGGTTTCCACGGTTGATCGAAGGTCATCACCTTCCGCTGTAAGCTGCTGAATCACTTGTTCGCGCCGGTCGAGCTCTTCCTAAACCGCAACTGGTTGAATGCGGAACGGACGGTGGTGGGTGCCGAGGGGGACTCACAGCATCCTGTTGCAACTTATTTCCCAATGTTGTGCGCATCGCCGTCAGCTTTGAGAGCAATGTCCGATACTGAGAAGCGAGCACGTCTTTCTCCTCCTTGGTGCATTCGAGTTCCTTCTGCAACCTCCCGACTGGATCAAGGTCAGCGTCGTCCGAGTCCTCAGAGCCGTTCGCAGCGTGGCCATTCGGCTTTCCGTTAGTAAGAGATGAATTTTGGGAGTCACGGTCGCTGTCGACCGATAAGCGAAGGGCGGCTGTCGCATGTTCTATGCTGCTGACGGAAGAGGAGGGTTGAGAGGACTGTGCATTGGAATGCTCCTCCATCTCATGCGTGGATCCAAAGCTTGGCTCGGAATTAGCCGATCATCGATCATCCCCAACCGTACCCTTCGCTCGCGAAAGAATTCGTGGTTTGTGTTCGGTACCACGGCCTCCAACGTTTGAAGCGCGCCGTGTCTTATTCAGGCGAGCGATGGGGTGATTGTCTCGACGGAACGCCACCAGGGGCAGCCACGGCTTCCCCCGGAAACTACTACGCACAAGCCGTGTTCACATTCCTCGCCTTATCATTGGATGTGAAAGCACCCCCGCTAGGTATCTAGTAGCCATGCGCCTTCCGATGGGACGTAATCCCGGCCGTGGCCTTCGGTGGGGGGTCGATCACTTTCCCTCGGACTGTTTTCTGTATCAAACCGGTGAGGTGTCCCTTAGAGGTGTTGCCGTGCCATGGTCGAAGGCCATGCGTTTCCAGCGGCCATGGAGGGCAACGCGGTCTAATGAATTTCGTAGGGTCAAGAAGATAAAAGGGGGTGGGCGCCGTCAGTCACCAGTAGCCCCCTTCCCCCTCACAGCAAAGTTATCTACCAACTGCCGCAGAATGCAATCCGAACGTGGAGACGATGTTGGGTCAGAGACGCCATACATGGACTATATCGAAACCGCCGAAACCGTTCCACTTCGGTTTGCCGCCCTCTCCTCCCGTGACCCTGAATACCGGTGGCTAACATATCTTTTACCCAGGTATGGGGTCCGCGCACCTCGCATCCCCGGCCCGGACAAATACGCGCCTTCATGGGAAGTCTCAGATGGGCTGGCCGCGTCCCACGTATCCCGAACATTAAGGCAGATCCATTACTTCAAGGACCTGGGTCAGGATTTGGGACTCAGCTGCTATAGGTGTCAGTAGGGAAGTGCTCAAGAATCGTAGCAACTTATTCATCGTCCATTAGACTTCCAAAGCGTCAGCCCCGAGCTCATGATTGACTGGAAGACGGAGGAATCGAGGAACATCAGGCTCCCAGTTCATGGAATCCCTAGTCCGAGTCAGGAACAGGAAGTGGACGACTTGCGGTCGTTCCGCCAGGCTATCTACGGATCCGTCATTGTAACCGCCATGGAGATGGCTCGTCTTCTCTACGGGGGTCCATATCACGGATCTTACAGGTATTCAAGAGATTCTGCGGTAAACCTGGTTCGCGGTGCACGCTGGGACGTTCTCCCGTACTACCGGATCGGGTCCGCGACTACGCCACACGATACTCAGATTTCCTGTGAACCCAAGGGATCTGGGGGTCCCAAGATGGTCGTCATTTGTATCCCACCCTGGGACTTGTCTGGATTGGATCTTCAGGAGTTTGCTACCCATGGGACTGTAAGCCTGCGATGGACGGCGCAAATAAACACTACTAACAACTCTGGTTTCAGTTTTCTTACGGAGAGTTAGGCCTTGTTGCAGGTGAAATGAAGACTTCGAAGGCGCATCTATTGTGGACAATCGTGAGTAAAAGCCTTCAGAATGGCCGATTTTTCCACTGAATGGCTCTAATCAGGTCTACGAGGCCTGTGAGGAGGCTTGTTGTTCGTACTTCACAGTCACCACGTACGACTACTGGGTCTTCGGTAACATGAGCAAAAACCGCACTACAGCCTCCGTGTCCCCGGTGTTTGATTTTTCAGAAAGAAGTGCCACGTATCAACGACCCAGCCTCCTTCAGCTTCTAACATACTGGGAGTTGGCGTCCGTTGGCGCAGCGAGCTGGGACATCCCATTGGTATGAAATTACCATTCTGCGAGCTCGGCCCAGAACTAATGTTGTTTCGTGTAGGATGAAGACGTCGTAAATCGAGGTTGATATTGAATCGCGCATCTAACTCTTGTAGTGGAATACACGATTGTACCTTTCTAGTATACAGCGCACCGTATGAGATTCTTCCTTGACATCGACCGTTCTCCAAACACCCGAGGAGAGATGGCGCGCTACCTCACGATAGGGTTCACGCCGCGTGCCACTAGGTAATCCCGCGCTGCAGCCATGTTCTAATGCATGGCAAGAGTTAGCGTCACGAGTACACGAGTCTTTTTTTAGGAGACTCACCAAGCCTTTAATCAATTGGTATACGTTCTTATCGTGGTAACGCAGTCCAGTCGCAGGATCAGTATAGTGCGCCTGAACCTCTTATCAACGCAGGCTGAGACTATAGGGGGTGGGATACGTGCCTCGAGACCAGTAATATCGCAATACTTCCGCGCCGGGAGGAGCGAAGGGGGTGCCTCAATGGACGTGTCTTGTCCACAACCAACTCAATAAACGACCACAACCCTCACAGGTAGCTCAACTTACACGTAGGAGTGTCCTCTTCGTATGGGGTATCCGAAGAGGCCGGGGGCGGTGCACCGTCAACATCCATAACTTCCTCCCTCTCCAACCTCCGCCGTTCACGGTCTTGTTTTTCCCGTTCACGTTCCTGAGTGAGCACGGTCTTCAGGTTTTTGGCTCTTCTGTTCTGATTCTTCGTGTAACTCGGGTTCTTGAACGGTTTAGGGACATGGAGGTAGGAGAATTGCTCGACGAGGGTCTTTGTGGACGCGTTTTCCGATCAGTTGGGGACGAATGGCACGGGCGATGAAGATAGGGCACACAGGAGTTGAAGCTTCGGACCCTTCAGCTTTCTTCTTGAAACCACCCTTTGGAGGCCTTTGGATAATCAAGGCTTGATGCGCGGCTTGAACGAATGACTTACATGATCGATGTGGGGGAGGATGAGCACGGAGTTCCGGCCCGAATTATCCGGGCGATGTAACCGTAATATGATGCTTATCCCGTTCTCTCTCAGCTTGCTACTTTTTGCGCATCATCTACCAAATAATACGTTATGGAATGCCCTGTTCAACTCTGCCGTCGATGTATTATCTATCGCTTGTGTTGTTTCCTAAGGCCTCCTGGAGTAACATCGTGGACACAACTTCGGGCTCTAGACCAGAAACCACTGGGGTACGGGGGGTTGCAGTGCACCCCAGACACTGACAGTTGCGGGTGGGAATGGCCTTTCAAGAATTCGCTCTCGCTCAGGCTTCGGGCTTCAAGCTTCAAACTTTGGGTCTAATTGGATCTACTTGGAATTTTCATGCGCCCGCACCCGGGCCCGAAGGTGGTTATTCTGATGCGGGTGAATTGCGTACTCAGCGACTAATCACGAATCACAGCGGAGAGGTCTCTCGTTCGAGCCACTTCAACGCTCGGGTGTCTTGAGCCAACATCGGGGACACCTTCTCGAAGACTTCCCGATGATACGAATCAACCCAGGCTTTTTCCGAGGCCTCCAGTAACTCAACATCGATCAAGTGCTTGTGCACCGGGCACTTGTTTCGTGTCAGCCTCAACATTGCACAAGAAATGTAGGTCCAGACGAACCATGGTGACGTTCTCCAACCTCAGGTATCCTTTCTGGCCAAAATTGTTCGGTGTGTCCGCCTCGCGCACGATCACGATGTTCTCGATCCTGGAAGACAGGTATTGACGTTATACGACACGAAACCTCCCCGAATCGACAACCGTACCTGATACCGTACTTGCCGTCTTCATAGTATCCCGGCTCTAGAAAATGCGGGATGATTATGATCAGCTATCCACTCGAATCCACCAAGTTCGAGAAGGTGGATACCGTTCGAAAGCGTCATTCCGGACCGTATGGGGGTATGGGACGCTATAACAGAAGATCAAGGTCTGGACAATATGGCAGAACTGATGAGCGACCCGTACTGAGTCTGTAGCTTATCCCCTGAGGACCTTCGTGAACGTTCAAAAAGGAGCCAACTCCGTGTCCTGGTTACCAAGCATGAGTGAGTATCAGTGTGCGTACAACGGTGGCGGGTCACAACGCTTGCCTGTCCCATGTCTTTGAAAGAATAGTCGATCAGTAAGAATCGATAACAATGGGGTGAGGTATGTTACCTATAATCTGGTTACGAGCCGATATTGCTGTGGGTATATTGTCGAACCATCTAATAATTGGTGATAAACGCACCGAGCCCGTCTTTCCATAGTGCTCTGCGAGCCCACGAGTCGCTGATGGAAAACTGTTAATTGACGTCAAGAAAGGGAGGACGAACATACAGCATGAACCCCGTTGTGCCACAGGGGAAAATAGCGGTGTCAATCGCAATATGGCCCTGTAGGACGCGAGTAAAAGCCCGCTTTTCCTCAGGCTTTGGGGTTCCAAAATGCTGTTCGAGTGGTGAGCTGTGGGTGGAAATACCATTGAAGCACACCACATACCCATGTCCTTGTCACGTCGGTGGTACCATCGAGGTATTGCCCTCCAGAGTCGCAGAGGTAGATTTGGTCTTTCTTGATTATGTCTGAGTCGGTAGGGCTAGGCTGGTAATGAATGATCGCAGCATTCGGTCCTGTTGACGAGATGGTGGGAAAAGATAATCCCTTGAAATGCTCAAGCTCCCTGTAAATAATGAGAACGATGCGGTCAAACGGCTTCTCAGCCACTCACGATCGGTATTTTTCGAGTTGGTCGGCTGCCTGACTTTCAGACAGCACGGCGCTATTGTTTAGTTGCTCTTCCAGCCAGGCAAAGTATCTAACCAGAGCTGCCCCGTCGCGAATGTGAGATGCCCGGAACCCTGGAATCTCCACATCGTTCTTGATCGCCTTGAGGTTCGTCACGATAGACGGCTCGATTTCATAAAAATCCTAATAGTGCCGGTCACGAAGAAGTTGTGAGAGGATAAACAGGAGGCAAACCTTTCCAACGGCATCTGCCACAGCTAAACTTGCTTGTTTACTAATCAAGATTTGCTTTGTTCAAGGGGTGGTTGTCAGTCATGTCTGTAAGGAAAAGCGTCTCAAACTCACGGGCTTGGGTCCCTTTTCCAATCCGGAGCGCAGCTCCTCCAAATAAGAGAAGAACGATTCATAGGGTTTGATCTCGACGGAGGGGCCAAGATGCTTTCGCACGGTGTCATCGATTTGGGAATCGTTCACGAAGAGGATGGCAGATTCCGTAGTCACGACGGCGTACGCGAAGAAGACTGGGTGTGAAGTGAGTTAACGAAACATGGTCCCGCTGAGGAAGGTTCAAACCAGGGTTGAAATCGATGTCCGAGCCGCGAAGGTTGAATAGCCATGCCACGTCGTCAAGCGCATTGACAACGGTCGCAACGTGTTTCTTGCTCTCCATTTCCTTCCGGACCGCAGCGAGTTTATCTTCATGAGACTGCCCTGGATGTGGGCTGTCAGCGCGAAGTTTGCAACAACTTGTCGCGAATGATACCTGTGAACTTTATTGACAGCGGGAATACAGCGTTCAGATTGCGGGCTGGGCGTTTAGAACCCCAGACAATATCCACCAAGTTCTCGGAGAGTGAGACGAGCTCAGACTTGCGATCCTTCAGCGACTTTTTCAGCGATTCCGCGTCCACTACCGGGAGCGAATCCATGAGCCTCTCGGAGCCTGACGTGTGACCTGTGACGTACAAGCAGAGATGAGGGTAGGGTCGATTCCGACCCTCGATTCAGTGTCCAAACGCTACGAAACGCTCAAGTTTAACGTCTGGTCAAACGGCTGTGGGTTGGGACAGACCTTGGACACGAATTCTTGCCACGTCGGTACATCTGATGGGTGTAAGGGTGAAAATCAGTACCCGGGAGGATCTACATACCTGGGAGTCCCTGCTTCATCAAGGTCCAGTTACTATTCTCCTGTCAGTAGCTGCCACGAAAGAGTCGCGTAAATCGGCGTTACCTGTCCAGTTGTTTTCCGGCTTGAAGGAAATATCGGCCATCGGTGAACAAATATGCGCCTTCCTTGGTAACGACGGCGCAACCTGTACCCAATTGAGCAACTTTGAAGAAGTATGGTTGGATGATAGTACCAGAGGACCCGTCGAATCCGGAGATGAATGCCCGACGCTCGTCACAACGAGCGATGTATTCACAGAAGTCTGGAAGACTAAAAGGTCAGGGATTGTGTCCGAGTGTGGGTGGCTCAAAGCGCACGCTGATCTTCGCTGGGGATGATAACAGCATTCACATCGTAATTCTCTTGATTCATGAGCTCTCGGAGGGCCCGCAGCCTACGTGTCGTGTTGACTGTCTGGATCTCGGCTGCATCCATCGTGAATGGTCTGAATCTCTGGATGGAAGGGTGCTGGCGTCGGGAGTAGCGGAAGAGGGGAGGGAAGAATGATCTGAATCCGCCACATCCCATTCTTTACTAGACCGTGGTGATTGAGCCTCAGGGTACGGATCGATGTCCGATCCGGGCGCCTCTCCTCCCTCTCCTCCACGACCGGGCGGCGGCTGTCGGTTATCTGAGCCAGATGGCCCAGCTACTGTAGTCAGCCCAGCTTTATCTACCGTGCAGCCGACTCTCCAGCCGTGTGCAAGATTGCTTTTAGAGTCGGTGGCATATTATTTACGCACTGCACCGGTGTCTACCACAGCGAATACAAACTTCTTCTAGTACTATTGCGGACAGCTTGACCTGGGGGTCTCATATATGCGTTGCAGTCGTGGGAAAGACGACAGTTTCATCCTGGCCTGGATGGAAAGCAATCTTCAGGTGTATCCGGCCCGTGCCGCTCCGCTAAGTAGCCTAGGATGGGATGGCCCCAGCATGCGCATGCTCGACTCTGCTGCGACCCTTCAGTGAATATTTCGTGTAGATAGCGATAATCCAACGAGGTCGTGTTACCAGGTTTTGGATTCATATTCTTCCATCCCTCAGGGCTGGCGGGCGGGATTATTTCCAACTTTGGCACTGGCAAAGAGGCGCCCTTCCGCCAACTCTCCCTCCAAGTTATCCCGCGTCTCTAGTCCGTCCAATTTCTTGTTTCACTCCCAGCTCACTTCTGACTTATCACCCAGGATGCTGTCTGTATTCGGAGCAGCGACGCGGTCGCTACGAAGCTCGACCCGTCTCTCTTCCACGCTCGTGGAAGGTAACGCGACAGGCCCATTGGCCAATTCTGGTCTTCAGGCAGTCATTGCTGTGAAGCAATTACCACCCATAGCCTCGACCTCCAAGTCGAAGTTACCTCCAATGCTCAATATTCCACCCGCGGAAGATCCACTACTACACTACCTCACCTCCAGCATCATGAAACACGGTCGCCGTTCCAAAGCTGCTCGCATCACATCCCGTACACTCCTCCATCTTCACTCTTTCACCCGAAGCGAGCCGCTGCCGCTTTTACGTGAAGCCATCCTCTCCGCCTCCCCAGCCGTCAAGTGCTTGGCACATCGGCATGGTTCCAAGAACGTCCACAAGCCAGTTGCTTTGGGTGAGAAGCAAAGGACGAGGTTCGCCGTCCAATGGATCCTTGAAGCTAGCAATAGCAGGCCCGGCAAGACGTTGGAGGAGCGTTTGGCCAGGGAAATCATCGCCGTCCTCGAGGGTAACAGCAAGGCTCTGGCTAAAAAGATGGAACTTCATAGGTTCGCCATGGTCAACAGGTACGCGCCAACGTCTCCCCATCCGTTATCCGTTCTTAACATCCTTCTAGGGGTAACATACCTCGCACTTGATCTGCTAGTGTCCGTAGATGGACCGGACCGGTCGCCATTTCGGATTATGGACCCTCTACCATACTCTGCGGCGGTTTTTAAACAGTTCCGACACTATCGACACCCAAAGTATTATGATCTACTCTAAATAGAATAATGAGTCCGAAATGATAGGATAGAACGGGAGCTTAATGTAGTCGCCTTTCGCCCTGCGAAAGACCGGGAGAACTACTGTGACTTCTGGTCCCCGTTCTCCGTGGGTCTTGCGGAGATCTAAGTCGAGTCCGCTCGTCCGCATCGTCATAATCGTCCTCGTCTACCTCTGGTAGCTCAGACAGTGCCATGCCTCCATTAACTTCACCTTCGTCGAATATGATCGTCCCATGGGATCGACTGAGACTGTTCTGCCGTCCGTGCTGGTGGTGTGCACCAATCGGGGTTCCTGCTACACCGTTCCATCCATCGATAGACATCCGCCCCTGTAAGCTCAACCTGGGGTTGGTGATCCCGCTCTCGAGTGCAGAGTGGTGTTCGCCATCCGCAGATTTTCTGGAGAGGTTGAGGAGGTGGACTCCAAGGAACGTGACGATGAAACCACAGAGAAGAGAAAGGGTATTGCTGCTGTCTGTGGTATTAAATCCTTGGAAAAGGATCAGTGAGGCTACAATCGTCGCACTCGAGAATCCAACATAGTACATCGGGTTTACACTGCGTAACAGGTCAGTGGCGGTTGACGGGCGGAATGGGGGACGTACACATTCGTGGAGAATGTGTCTAGAGCCTTATTGAAGTAGTTCATTTGAATCAATATGCACGAAGCGGTCACGATGCCAAACACGTAAGTGCTCGGGTGTGTGAACTGGTTGTTCCCGGAAAAAGTGAGTTTGACTGCAACGCCGAATCCTTTGATCGACATGACCGAAACGGAGCCGACCAAGGAGCAGATGGAGACGTAAATGACGGGATTCGTGCGCCCATACCGAGGGACGACGGCGAAAATCATAAAGGCGCTGAACACAGCAACTGTGAAACAGTACAGCATAAAGCCTGGGTCGGGGTTAGTTGAGGGTGGTGAGTTTGGCCGAGAGTAGATTGTACTCACCTGGTTGGAGAGCGAAGTGCAGAACCTCGTCGACGGTGGTAATATCCTTGTCTTCTGGAGCGTGGAGAACGATGATCAAGGATCCGAGCAAACACAGCGTACATCCAACCCTTCCGATGTGTCCGAGTTCTTCCTTCAGCAGGAACGATGCCAAGACCGCACTAGTTGATAAGATGTGAGGAAGAATTTCGCGGTGGGATGTTTCGAGGTCTGTGCGTACCCGATAAGTACACTGAGCGCACCCAGCGGTGTGACCAATATCGGAGGTGCAAACGTGTACGCAGCGAAGTTGGCGACTAGGACAATGGTTAATGTTCTGGACACGCTTCGCTCCGGGTATCCTACCTTCACCAATAACCACTACATATAACCGTCAGCTGAACAGTTTAGAGGCGCTCAATAGGACCGTCACTCACTTGTTATTATTCCCGCCCACCAGATTGGATTCTTGAGGTACGAGTAATCGTCACTCGCGTTCACATACGCAGAATTCCTCTCAGCAGCATCGTTCAACCCCTAATGAGGGTGAGACGAAAGGTTCGAGGTAAACTTTAGCCGAACGATGGCACCTTTTTTGTTATGATGAAGCTTGTGCCAATGGCGACTGAACTTGACACCGCAAGAGCGAGACCGATATACTTGTCTTCAACCATCTCGCTAGATTTTCATGCGATACCCGCTCGACTGACAGACCGCCGCTTTTGGTCGAATCGGGTGGGGGGAGGATTGAGGTGTGGGTCGAGTTTGTCGGTCGGTTCCAGCTGCCGCTTAGCGCTTAACCATTGTCCCCGTCGGCCAACTCCGCGCTCATCATTGCACTTACGCGTACCAACAACTCCATCTAGAGCCAACAATGTCTGTCGCCACACAGTCTCAACCTGGCGCGCCAGCTGGCATTAAATCCTACTACCAGGCCAAGATAGAGGCTGCCGAAACAGAGATCAACCAAAAGACTCAAAACCTGCGCCGATTGGAGGCTCAACGAAACGCCCTGAATGCCCGGGGTGCGCCAATCACATATCCTCAATATTATTGTGCGCTGATACCTTGCCTAGTCAGGCTCCTTCGTGAAGAGCTGCAGCTACTTCATGAACCTGGCAGTTACGTGGGCGAAGTAGTAAAGGTAATGGGCAAGAGTAAGGTCTTGGTCAAAGTTCAGCCAGAGGGAAAATACAGTTCGTATTTTATCTCGACTCCAGCCCCGAAATCTCACTGACTGAATCATGAAGTTGTCGACTGTGATCAAGAAATCGATATCAACACTCTCACACCGAGTTTGCGTGTTGCACTCCGTTCCGATTCTTACACCATCCACAAGATCCTCCGGAACAAAGTCGATCCACTTGTATCGTTGATGATGGTGGAGAAGGTCCCCGACAGCACCTATGAGATGGTCGGTGGTCTTGACAAACAGATTAAAGAGATCAAGGAGGTTATCGAACTTCCGGTCAAGCATCCAGAGCTTTTCGAAGCCCTCGGAATCGCCCAGCCAAAAGGTGTTCTGCTCTATGGTCCCCCCGGAACCGGAAAGACTCTTCTCGCCCGTGCTGTTGCCCACCACACCGATTGCAAATTCATCCGTGTGTCCGGTTCAGAATTGGTTCAGAAGTACATTGGAGAGGGTAGTCGGATGGTCCGAGAACTGTTCGTCATGGCCCGCGAGCACGCACCAAGTATCATCTTCATGGACGAGATCGATTCTATCGGAAGCTCAAGGGGAGAGAGCGGATCAGGAGGTGGAGACTCGGAAGTGCAGCGGACGATGTTGGAGCTGCTAAACCAACTTGACGGTTTCGAGTCAACGAAGAACATCAAGGTCATCATGGCCACCAACCGTATCGACATCCTGGATCCAGCTCTCCTTCGGCCGGGCCGGATAGACCGAAAGATCGAGTTCCCTCCTCCTGGGCCGGAAGCTCGTGTCGCAATCCTGCGGATTCACTCGCGAAAGGTGCGTAATATTGGACCCCCCCTCCTTGTCCAATGCTGATGGAAGGATGTACTCAGATGTCCCTGCAACGTGGAATTAACCTTCGATCGCTCGCCGAAAAGATGGGTCAGTGTTCCGGTGCTGAGGTCCGAGGTATCTGCACAGAAGCAGGCATGTATGCCCTGAGGGAGAGGCGGCAGCATGTGACCCAAGAAGATTTTGAGTTTGCCATCGCAAAGGTACGCCGTCTCATCTTTCTCAGTAAACTTCGTGCCGACACCTCCGCCCCAACAATAGGTGTTGAAGAAGAATCAGGAAGGAAACACGTCTATCAACAAGTTGTTCTCATAGTCAAACCTGTCGTGTACCTGTACTTTACCTCGTTTCCGCCGTTGGTGAAAGGCCAGGAAGCCCTCGAAAGCAGTCGAAACTTCGAAAGCCCGCTATCTAATATTGTCGAAGACCTAGCCCACGTGGCAATCACTATTGCCCTTGAACGGGCCCGCCACACTTTGCCACACTTCTTCACGACGCCATTGCACAATGGTACAAGCTTGTCTAACTCTATTAGCCACAGGGACTTGCCAGAGCGCCGATTGCACTCGAGACCATGTGGTCAAGTTCTGCCAGAGCTGCCGGCTGATCTGTCAAGACATTAATTCTTACGAATCCCACCTTCGGGGGCGCGTTCACGCTGCCAAGTTCAAACACTCCTCTATCAGTGTATTCTGCACCACCTGTGACAAGAATCTTACCGCCAGCACCTGGAACTCACACATTCAAGGTCAGAAGCACATCAAAGCCTCTCAGAAGATCAGCCGGACGCCACAGATCCAGCCGCAAGAAGGACGTCCCCCGCGCGAAAGTCTCCATTGCAGGTTTTGTGACAAGGATGTGAAGGCTACTGGGTGGGAAGCGCATCGTTCCGGTCCCGTCCACAGCAGGAAGGAACAATATTTCCTTCACAAAGCCCCCGCCGATATAGCGATCAACGACAAAGGCAGCGCAGTCATCCTTCCTCCAGAGGAGCTTGACTTTGAGACTGTAGAACCTGCGGATGCTCAGCAAGGGGTTACGAAGCAATTTACGATTCAAGTCACCGACCCTTCAACGAGTTACAAGCTGGTGCAGGTTGCGGTCACGGGCCCTCCAAATAAGAGGAACACTACGTGAGTCAAAAAAACACCTGTTGTATGTGTTGCGCGAGCTGACGAGATCGTGCGCAGTTTTACGGTCGAACGTCCCGCCAGAAATCAGGTTGCAGGCTATGGTATCGATACCACGCTCAATGTAACATGCGCTCAGTCGAACCGGGGCCGGTTTGAAGCTAGGGTCGATATATTATTTGAAGACACTCGGACCACGGAACGATTTGTGATCGCTCGCCCGGTACTGGTAGTTATCGGAAATGTCGAGGAACATAGGACTCTCCAGCCTGTTACACCATATGTTGCTACCCGAAGGCCAAAGCAACAACGGCGGGTGACCGAAGTCGAGAAAGGAGACGTGAGTTGACCCCCCTCGAGCCCTCACAGTGGCTGACGATGTTGTACTTATTCCTAGGCCCCACCCTTCGAAACATCTGTCCCGTGGATATCACGTCTCCCCCTCTACAAAATCCCAGAAGGACTCCTTGCTTTCCTTACCAGATGGCAACCAAATATGGTGCAGGAAGCTGGCAGGCAGTTCTTGTCGCAGGGGCTGACACCTGAAACCTATACACAAATGTTCGAGGTGTTGCTTTGGTGCGAGGAGTTCAAAATCTCGTACGCACCCCTGATCGACACTCTGTGTTACCATTGAACTAAAAATCATACAGACGAGATTTGGAGAGGTATGATATACCGAACGCTAGACTCGAATATAGGAACCCCTTCTATTTGTTCGTGTTTTTGCCCTTTTGAATCAGGCCAGACATTGATGAATTCGCTAGCCTCCCTGTCCCCGGCCTAGCGGAGAAACGTCCCAGCGTGTTGATCGGCGACGAGATCCTCGTACAGTCCGCCAACGCAACCCAAGGAGGGAGGTGGTACTCAGGGTTTGTCCATACAATCGAACGGGACGAGGTCGGTCTCCGTTTCGGGCGAGGATTCCGGACTTCCAACCCGGATGAACGCTTCTACGTTCGTTTCATGTACAATCGCATCGTTTCTCGTCGAGAGCACCAAGCTGTCAAAGCCAATCCCCTAGTTCATCGTCTCCAGTTCCCGCACCCGACCCACCAGAAACCCTCAACAACGTTGCAGGGGGCAATTGTACCCCATAATCATGACATAGAGGCGAATCCTGCACAGAAGCGGGCAGTGTCATCGATTGTGAGGCTTCCGCCCGGGTCCCCTCCCTTTATTGTCTTTGGACCGTAGGTGCACTCCCTGAACTCACGAGACCCAGGGTTTCTGACATCGAAGTATTCCAGTCCTGGCACAGGCAAGACGGTCACGATCATCGAAGCCATACGTCAATTGCTGCAAAACCCCGAAACTGTAGTTTTAGCCAGTGCCCCCAGCAACGCGGCGGCAGACATCATCGCGTCTCGCTTGAAGGACCATTTGACCCCGGAACAGCTCTTTAGATTTTATGCACCATCGTACCGGGGTGTTGCGCCTCCTGGGTTGGCACCATACACCTTCAAGAAGGGCAACGTTCATGCAGTGCATGAGCTAAACAAGATGGCCAGTTTCCGTGTCATTGTCACGACCTGCCTCTCTGGCTGTGTTCCCCCGGGCGTCGGTTTACCTCGTGGTCACTTCACCCACATCTTTGTTGATGAGGCTGGACAAGCCTCAGAGCCCGAGTGTCTCGTGCCGATCACCAACAGTTTAGGAGACGAGACAAACGTAATATTGTCTGGGGACCCATGTCAGCTTGGACCGATCATCCAGTCACCCATTGCGGTGGAATATGGGTTGGGGGTCAGCCTCTTGGAGAGGTTGATGGAGGGCCGGATGTACGATGAGCGTGAACAAGATGGGAACACGTATGTCTAATCGTTATTCCTCGCTCTACCTCAAAACTGATTATCTTGGCATAGCATCGTGAAGTTGGTGAAGAATTTCCGCTCCCATGCTTCAATATTGCAGTACCCAAACGACTGTTTCTACGGGAACGATCTCGAGGCCTGTGGTAACCAAGACACTGACGCGTTCATCGGCTCACACCTCCTCCCCAACCCCCGCTACCCAATCATCTTCCATGCGATCCCGGGTTTGGATCAGCGAGAGGCAAACTCTCCCTCATTCTTCAATGTTGACGAAGTCTTGCAGGTCAAGACTTATGTGGAAGAGCTCCATCGGCTCGGCGTAGGTAAGAACCATACTTCCTAGCCCACTACCTTGCGTCTCAGCGATTCGATAGCCCCTGACGAAATTGGGGTCATCACTCCCTACCATGGCCAAGTCCTCAAGATACGACGGGCGTTGGTCAATAGTGTGATGAGTAGGGTGAAAGTGGCCAGCGTTGAGGAGTATCAAGGCCAGGTGAGAAAGCAACTTCCGAATTCAAAAATTTCTTACCCTGGTGTGCAGGAGAGGAAAGTCATCATAATCTCTACGGTGCGGAGCAGCAGGAACTACATAGAAACGGACCTCCGACACGCCCTTGGCTTTGTTTCTAACCCGCGTCGATTCAACGGTATGGCATGTCTCTCGTTTTTCACGGAATGCGCTAAACCTTGGACAGTCGCGGTAACTCGTGCAAAAGCACTCCTCATCGTTGTCGGAGACCCAGTGGTCTTGTCACTAGACCCCCTGTGGAGGAGGTTCCTCACCCTCATTCACAGGAACGGAGGCTGGACCGGGGACGAAATTCCATGGGACACGGAGAACGACGTTGAAGATGACCAGCTCGAGGAGATCACGCGCATCGGGTACTTCGACAACATGCGACAGTTGGCAGAACGAGTGGAAGCGATGACATTGGATGCGGTGTTTGTGGAACCAGACGATGGTGATAGCGATTCTTGAGTGCAAAAGGTGAACATGTATTTGACGATATGTTTTGAATCCGGAATGTTTCACAATCTCCGTCGCGCGCACCCGTGATGGGGTGGAACGGACCGAGTTGAAATGAGCATAGGGAACTGGGTCTGAGATCCGGTTCACCCATTTCTCTGAGGCTCGAACGTTACTATGGCTCTTCTTCATCCGGATCATAGCCATTAGTCTTTGTGCACCAGGCGTGGGTCTCGCGCTGGTTTTTAATCTGTTCGGAGGATGCCTTGGTAAGTACGGAACGGATACCGGTATCTGACCCCAGGCACCTGCTTCAATTTCGCTTACCATCGACATTACGCAGGCGGAGCGAAAAGCCCGTCGTCTTGAATATTGTCATCGTACACGCCGGATGTGATCCCGTGTTCTTTTCTTGTTTGCTTACGACCACTACCGACCATCGGACTGGGGCGTTCCGGCGCGTTCACGGGCGTCATGAACGTGTGCTGTCGTCTCACCCGAGTTCCGAACCCCTGCGTCGACCACTCTAACAGAGGCCGCTCGTGCAGTGATACATTCCGAGAAACACAGTTGAACGACCGGTGGTGAATGGAAGAATGCCCTCTGCCCAGGTCTAGAACACAGCTGCCGGCATACACCCGCACTTCACGATCGTGCGGCGTTCATCCCGGTTACGAGGCCCGGAACTCGCATGTTCACTTGGCTGATCCGATTCCGGACACAGACAACGACTTGGAGTCGCGAACGTTCAATTCGGCCTGCTCTATCTGGGAGTTTCACCGTGAAGAGAGCGGCCAGCGTGGGTGAGGTAGGCTTTACATGTAGTAATCGCCGTCGGCTCTTGACAAATAGCTCATCTATCGCTATGCGACAGGTATGTCACTCAGCGTCCGGAACTCATCCCGACCCACTGTCGGGCTTGCGTTGGGAGTAAGTACCAGACGCTGTAAATGTGGGAACAGCCCGCCGCTCAAACGTTGTACGTCTAACCGTGCTGTATACCATTATCACGCGGCCTGGGCCCATGACCCGAAAACTAAATTAGATCAATGCGAGATGGGAGTGTCAAGGTGTACGCCTTGTACGTTCTGTCTCGACATCGACCCCCCTCCCTCTTGGGCGATAACCGCGACATTTATGGGCACCCGCGCGTGTTGGTGATTCGAATACCGCTGGTAGGACAGATACTGTTTAGCCTTTCAGATCAAGTGGTGATGTAGTCGCGAGCATTTGATATGAAGACCGTGTATGCAATGAACATGCCGCCGCATCATGAACCAGGGCTAATGATTAGGTCATGGAGGATCATTGTTGTCTTACCCCAGACGGGCAAGGTTGACTGGGAGCTGATACGCGGTGAGGGGGATGTAAATCTAGGACAACAGATAACGTCCAATCCGGGGATTGTAATAGAATTGTCGATTGCACCGAGATCAGGCTAGCCCACGTTAGAGTGAGAGTGTGTATTCAAAACCTTACGTTTGCTGAATGACTAATAAGATGCTGGGGATACATGTGACGACGCCTATTGGCGAGCGTGAAGCTCCCGGGAAATACGGTCGCCTTTTGGGGTTGTACAAGAAGGTGTTACAAGTCCATGATGAGGCTGTGTCTGTCCGGATGTTCACATACCATACTTCTTCTGCAACGAAGACCATGCACGAGAGGCATCTGGGACGGCTGCGGCAAAGTCGTTCATGTCGTGTTCAGGTATTCGATTAATATCGACCTTGTCCCAATAACGATTTAAGAGGTAGGTGATTTCCCTGGCGTCTGGCTCCGACTGTCGGCTGTGCGCGGAAATTAAGTTGCGTGTGTCAGCGAGAGTGTGTGTGAAAGGCTCACATGGCCCAGGATTTGAGTTTGGCTCGGATGTATTCAGAGATAGATAGGAATGGGAGGCCCCGGATGTTCATAATCGTGTTTGCGTCAAGGCGGCGTGGGCCCTCTTCCCCCGCTGAAAGGATCTCGATCTCATTATAGAACCGGAATATAAATGCGTGGGTGCGGGGTAATAGGCATTGCCAGACCTACTTCTATCGGGGGAATGAAACCGTGGTATTTTACGTGTAGCCTGCAAAGAAGAGTGGTGGTGAGGACAGAGAACGAGGCAGAGGTGGAGACCGCTTCGCACCGATCAGACCAAGGCGACGAGGTGGTTGAGAAATGCTCCGCGGAACGGAGGGCGTCCCGAACGAGGCGGAACGGATGTGGAGTTCCGCCTTGTACGATGCATGAAATTTGCTGGGGGAACAAGCGGTTAGGAGCGTTTGGCGTCGTGCGACAAACGAACGTACAGAGGCAAGGGGCTGGTTGGCGAGCAAGGATATTAGCGCATCACCGTAGAAGGCGTGGGGGATTCCTCGAGTCTTGAGGAAGGCAGAGAGGGCAGAGGCAGCTTCCACTAGTCGGCGTGTTTCGTACATCAGAGGAGGGGGACATAGGACGTGAGAGGAGAATCAGAGGTAGATATAGAGGACAAGCCCCGATATGTTGACAGGACGAGAGACGAATATATCGAGGGACCTGCTGGTGCGATTAGAGACGGATTGGGCCGTGCTGGCTGATGGTTTTGTCTCCGGGGTCTGGATGCGAGATAGAAATCGGATGCGGGGGGAATTGACTTTCGGCAATCGCGGTCAAGTCCGGACGTGTGAGCCTCTTCAAGGACTAACCATAGAGCGCATAGAGTGCCCTCATCATCCGTGAACGGTTGGCGGTGGTCACATGTACCACAGAGTCCTCGTGTGGGGCAGTAGTCAGCCTGGACGTGACCCAGGACATGTCTGACACCGCCACTGCAAGCATGTCATCATTCGGGGTTCTACCCAGCAGATGGCCGGGAATGTCCTGCATACCGACACGTAAGTAATCTTGACCGTCGACGTTTCCAAGTAGAAAAAATACAGTTAGCGCTCACCTTCCATTGTGGATTAGTCAGCCCGGTGGTTTACGTAACGGCATCCGACCCTCTTCCGTCTGCAGCGACGAATCGCGACACGTTGCTTTACCCGGTTCCGTCCCTTCCAGCCCTCAACGTCGAACGGATACCCTTGTCTGCTCTAAATCCTCTCTGCTTGTCACAGAGCACGTCGCCCAACGCGCATGCATGCGTCGTTCACCCAGATCTTCTCCAGCCATGTGATGGGACGTGCACCATTGGTTCGCTTTTCCAGACCATTTGCAACCAATGTCATGCCCTACCTGGCTCATCAATCGCCCTCCCAATCAGCTCGTGTCTTCCCTGCCCGGATGACCACCCGCAGACCAGCCAATTTGTCACGCCTGGCTCACCCGGTCCGACACCTGTGGGGCTCGCAGCAGCCTCGAGTCCGCCATCCCCTGCAGGCGTTCACAGATGAGCAGGAGGAAGCCATCAAAGCGAACCTCCTGGAGACTGCATACAAGGGAAGACAACCTGGCGACATGATGCTCCGATGTAACGTCTCTCGCCGCACATTTCCCACAGGCCTTCGCGATTGATCACAAACTTTGATAATAGGCACAATTCTTGATGCAGGAGGTGCATACTCCCACCACCTTTGCGTCGACCCGAGTCACCCTTCGCTGAATACTTTTACGTTTCTCCACCAGGCAATGTGAAGACGATTTCTGGACAGTTCAAAAAGTCGGATCTGTGTGCGGAGCATCGATTGAACGTAAGTGAGCTTCCAATCTCTAATTCCCCACACGTGCGATTCCCTCCATCATGAGCTAGCCCCGTGATTTGCGAAAATTCGATTCTCGCATTCCCAGTCTTGTACCGGTGCTCCTTGTACGTCAAGAGGTCATTCTGGTCCGTATCATTCAGCATTCTTTTCTTTTCTACCATCTAACTTCGGCCCGCAACAGGTCAATATGCTCCATATACGTGCCCTCGTCAGATCCGACGCTGTACTCCTTTTTGATACTTATGGCTCTGGTAGCTCAAAGTTACAGTCTTCCTTCCTCTATCACCTCGAGGTGGGACACTGTCCACGCACCTCATCAACCAACACTAATGATTCTCGGATCCCAATTAGCACAATCTGAAGGCCAAAGGGACGGGACTGCCATATGAATTCAGGTGCGCAATTCAGATCGTCCCATCGCGAGCCCGGAGGCCATCTGCTCAACATATCTAGTACTCCTCAGGGCGCTGGACTCTATTCTCCTCTCCGTACTTAGCGCACTCGACACCGAGATGGCGTTTCTTCGGCAGCTCGTCGGGAGTCTCTTGGCCGAGTTGGATGATGATATCGATCGGGACAAATTCATGCGGCTCCTGCACAGATCCAGAAAGCTGACCAGCTTTCAAAATAGGGCCAAGCTTGTAAGTGCCTCGTGTTCTACGCACGCTAATCTCCTCAGAACCGAAGAGAAGCGAATGTATTGATCATCCCAACTCTATCCTTATTTACGCTCCAGGTACAGGAGGCCCTGGAAGAAGTTTTAGAGCAGGGTACGTTTCACCATGGCACTCGATCGTGAATCGCAACCATTTAGCTGATTCGATATCTCGTAAGAACAGATGAAGATCTCGTTGCGATGTATCTCACGGACAAGAGGAACGGGATACAACGAGAGCCGAGCGATCATCAAGAATTAGAGGTCCTTCTAGAGTCGTTTGCTAAGCAAGTCGAGGAGATCGTAAATGAAACTGAGACCACTCAAGTTCGTTCAGTTTCTTCCCACGAGACAAACTGATCATGTGTACTGACAGAGTCGGTTCCTGTAGAGTAACGTGCAGTCTACGCAAGAGATCGTGGAATTAATCCTCGATTCCAACCGAAATGCGCTTCTCGCACTAGACCTTAAGGTGATTGTCACCCTCTTTGATCCAACTTTAAGAGGCCACTGTGGGGCTCAAAAGCGTCATCACGCAGATCTCTATGATCACAATGGGATTAGGGGTTGGCACCCTTCTCGCTGGTGTGTTCGGGATGAACGTATGTGAACTTCCCTGTGACTTCAATACCGACGTACTGAGGAATCCGCTTGCCTATCTCGCAGTTAAAATCGCACTTAGAAGAAAGCAGCTACGCGTTCTTTATTATGAGTGGTCTGTCCGTCGCATTCGCCGGAGTCTTTTCCATGTATGCCATTCGAAGGTCTGGACTCTACACTACCATCTGTTCCAGGTTTCGCAGCTTCTCACCGACCTCGTGGTCACTTACAGGCTACACCAGATTCGCAAAGTAGGGCTCCTATCAGATAGCCAGCCGACGCCTACCCGAAGACCGTGGATACCCCTTCCTTTACGTCGTCGGACGACGAACAATTGGCTGTGACATCTATATGACTTGATAATATAGTTATCGTACACACCCCGTTACGTCTCGGTTGCAATTGATATCCTAACTCTGCCCCCTTCTGCACGTACGCGATCAGGCATAAGGAGACGGGTCCTCTCCCGGTGGGAAGACCGAGACCAAGAATATTGGGGATAAAGTGGATGGGGAATCTGGGAATGATGTAAAGTGAAAAGGTTATTACAATGATGAAAGAATATCGGGGGTTCATGAAGTGGTTCGTCCAGCGTTTCGTCATCGGGCGATCTCGTCTGTGGTATCCCACCAGAGATGGGACGATGGGCCCGTACAGCCGCAATCCATCAGAAAAACCTCTAGGAGGGTTTTGCTGGCGCCGTCTCCAGCAGGTACGGGGAACTCTCGGCAAGTTCCTCCTCGACGGCCTGCCTACCCTCCACCGTCAGCTGGGGGATCCCACTGTCAATGCCTTTCTCGAAATAAACGGGTATGAATCTATCATGTGATCGAATAATCAGGTGAGCAAATTTCGGGAGGGGAGTGTGATTGAATGGACGTACTCTGCTCCTTTGTTCCTCCTTTCTGCGGCGTCGTCTCTCTGTTTCTGCTCAATCGCCTGCTTGAACTTGGTGGCTTCGTTGTACTCCTTCTTCAGCAGTCTGCTCGTCACTGAATCCCACAGCTTCCTGCTCTCGGTAGGCAACTGCTTCTCCAAGGGTCTTACGGCCTTGGGAACAGGGTGCAGGGTCGAGATGTCGATCAACGTGGCCCACTCGTCTTCGGCTCCCGTCGTCAGGTCCGAGCGCGAAGTAGCAGCGGATGGAACTGGAGAGCTCCTTCCGGATACCAATGTTGATCCGTTGGCGAGCCTGTAGCGGATGCGACCTTTCCACGAGCCGTCGAAGTAGGCAACGATTCGGTCTTCCGGGACGTGTTTGACCTTTGTCCATTCCTCATGCTCGGTCTCGCCCTCCTCGTACGTGTGGATGACTCCTTCCAGTGCGTACACCGCCCTCCCGATCCAAGACTACGAAGCTTATGGTCAGCCAGGGTGTCATGAAATCAAAGTTTCCGGTTCTCGTCCTACCTCTTCCTTGTAGTCAGTGATGGCACGATAATTAACTCCGTCCTTGGCGCCTTTAGCAGTGACGATGGTCGAGTCCGCAACAGTGATATAAAAGCTTCCCCTCAAGATACCGTTGACAGAAGCAATTGGGTGGGTAACGTGGTATTCCTCTCCTTCACCAGGCCCACCGGTAATCTTAACGAAAATGCCCTTGTTGTATGATCCCGGGCTGACCTTCAAGGCGGTTCCAGAGACCTTGGCAGATATCTGATCCACACCCCTCAGTTCGATCTGCCTCGCGGGACAAGAGGCATAATAAGACGAGACGGGAGGGTGGTGAGACACCTGCTCTGTGACGTAAATCACTCGCATTCTCTTCGTCTTGTCGTTGGAGTCCGCCTCCAGCAGCTCGGTCGCTCCCGCACCAA
>Ga0307515_10000432_pt1 | contig 100348 bp, 89 predicted proteins | sample 17_EM_MG_FD_194513 | JGI IMG/M metagenome (GOLD analysis project Ga0307515, IMG submission 194513) | Populus trichocarpa ectomycorrhiza microbial communities from riparian zone in the Pacific Northwest, United States - 17_EM | ecosystem: Host-associated > Plants > Roots > Unclassified | place...
CCAAATCCATAACAACATCATACTTTTGTTATGGATTTAAAATTTAATACAACATGAAAAAGATATTCTTAACAACCGCAATTGCCGCTTTATTAAGCGTTAATGTATTCGCTGCCGATGGTGGTAAAAAATCTGATGGTGGTACAAACGTATCATATATAGCTTTACATGGTTTTACTGTTGACTTTGCTGATGCAACAGATGTAAACTGGACAGTAACTAAAAATTGCCAAAAAGCATCGTTTACTGTTGATGGTGTACGTAAAACAGCTTTTTACAATCTTAGCGGTGAGTACCTTGGTGTAACCCAACGCGTTGACACTAAAGCTATCCCTGCCAAAACAATGAAACAAATCAGCAAAGAGTACGCTGGTTACGAAATTGGCGAGGTAATTGTTTACCAGGCCAACACCGATGTAAACGCAAACATCGATGCTACTTCTTACTTTGTTGACCTTAAAAACGACAAACACGAAGTGCTTGTAAGGATAACCCAACAAGCAAACCTTGAGTTTTTTCAACAAGTAAAATAATTCCTTAAAAAATCACAATAATACAAGCCATCCCAATTAAAGGGGTGGCTTTTGTCGTTTTAGCAAATTTTGAATTGATCTATTTTTATTAAAATTAGGGTATAGTTATGAAGGGTTCGGTTCAAATAAAGATTGGCTTTGAACGCTGATTAAGAATCACCCGGCGAGGCTGCGCCCGCCATCCTCTCTTCGGCTTCGCCCGGGAAGAGTGGCTTGGAATTTTATTACTTGGTTTTTTGATAACATTTTGATATTCAGAATTCAAGCCCCTCTTTACACCGCGGGTGAAGAGGAGGGTGGCGGGCGCAGCCTCGCCGGGTGAGTCTTCGCCGCTATACCATATACGTCATTGTCTCTGGATAAGACATACTAAAAACATTCATATAGTTTCTATAAAATATTTTCCCCATTTCCCGAAAGCAAGCAGGTTTCATACCCCGCTTATAAAAAATATTTCAATCGATTGCTTTAGTTAATATTAATTGATAATATTGTTTTATCCAATACAGAAACCATTTCTTATTTTACTCATAACCAATTTGAGATTATGCCATTAAACAATGTAAACGGCAGCGCTAAAGCCGGTAATACTTATGATGCTATTGTTATAGGTTCGGGCATCAGCGGCGGCTGGGCGGCTAAAGAATTAACAGGCAGGGGTTTAAAAACCATTATGCTTGAACGGGGCGGAAAGTTTGATCACATTAAAGATTACAAAACAGCCGCCAAAGACCCCTGGGACTTTGAACATCGCGGTTCGGTAACACAGGAACAGCGGAAGGCCCGACCGGTAATTTCACGCAACTGGGGCGCCCAGGAGGCTATTATGGATTACTGGGTTAATGAGCAGGAAGCGCCTTATCATGAGGTTAAACCGTTTAACTGGTGGCGATCATACCAAATGGGAGGCCGCTCTATTTTATGGGGGCGCCAAAGCTACCGCTGGAGCGATTTTGACTTTGAAGCCAATGCTAAAGACGGCTGGGCAATTGACTGGCCCATCCGTTATAAAGACCTGGCGCCATGGTATGACCACGTGGAGAAATTCGCCGGCATAAGTGGGTCGTTAGAAGGATTGCCGCAATTACCCGACGGACATTATCTGCCGCCAATGGACATGAACTGGGTTGAGAAAGATGTAGCTGCGCGACTCAAAAAGAATTATAACGATACCAGGCACATGATCATTGGCCGGACTGCAAACTTAACAGCCGCCATACCTGGCCGTACCCAATGCCAGTTCAGGAACAGGTGCTGGGAGGGATGCCCTTTTGGCGGCTATTTCAGTACACAATCATCTACCTTGCCTGCAGCTTTGGCTACCGGTAACTTAACCGTAAGGCCATACAGTATAGTCACCAGGATATTATATGATAAAGATACCCAAAAAGCCAAAGGGGTAGAGGTGCTGGATGCCGAAACCAACCAAACGTATGAGTACTACGCCAAAGTGGTGTTTGTGAACGCTTCGGCCCTGAACAGCGCATGGGTATTGATGAACTCTGCTACCGATATCTGGCCCGATGGATTGGGCAGCAGCAGTGGCGAACTGGGCCATAATGTTATGGACCATCATTATAACCTGGGGGCATCAGGTTCGGTTGAAGGGTTTGAAGACAAGTATTATTACGGAAGGCGTGCCAATGGCATTTATATTGTGCGCTTTGCCAATTTATTTGGCGATAAGCGCGATTACCTGCGTGGCTTTGGTTACCAGGGCGCGGCAAGCCGTACCGGCTGGAGCCGTGAGATTGCCGAAATGAATATTGGCGCTCAATATAAAGAAGCTATTACCGAACCCGGCGACTGGCAAATAGGTATAGGCGGATTTGGCGAACTGCTGCCGTACCACGATAACAAGATCACCCTCGATAAAACCCGCAAAGACAAGTGGGGACTACCAATTTTATCCATGGATGCAGTTATCAGGGAAAATGAACTGAAAATGCGCGTTGACATTGTAAAAGAAGCTAAAGCAATGCTGGAAAGTGCCGGTGTTAAAAACGTAAAAACGAGCGACAGGGGGCATAACATAGGTGATGGCATCCACGAAATGGGCACCGCCCGCATGGGCCGCGATCCTAAAACATCGGTACTGAACGAGCACAACCAGGTTTGGGATGCCAAAAACGTTTTTGTTACCGATGGTGCCGCCATGACATCGTCGGCATGCCAAAATCCATCCTTAACTTATATGGCGTTAACCGCCCGCGCCGCAAATTTTGCAGCCGACGAGTTAAAGAAGGGAAATATTTAAATTTATTTGAAAATTTGAGGATTGGAAAAGCAATTTGAAGATTTGAGGATTTGAAAATTTGAAGATGGATTGTTTGGTAGGATTTGTATTGTCGGTCTTTTTTGCATTGTAAATAATATGCAAAAATTGACTTTCGCGCTAAAATACTTGCTGCCAAATTATCCATCTTTGCGTTATGGCAGAGGATTTAAACATAACCACATCAACCGATAAAACAGAACAATACACCACATTGCTACCCCAGATAGCAGCTTTGCTTGATGGCGAAACTGATTTGGTGGCCAACCTGGCCAATATCAGTGCAGCTTTAAAAGAGCAGTTTAAATGGTTTTGGGTTGGTTTTTATATGGTAAAAAACGACGAGCTTGTTTTAGGCCCTTTCCAGGGGCCTGTGGCATGCACCCGCATTAAATTGGGCAAAGGTGTTTGCGGCGCGGCATGGGAGCAGGCCAAAACATTGATAGTGCCGGATGTTGAAGAATTTCCCGGGCATATTGCATGCAGCTCGCTTTCCCGGTCGGAGATTGTGGTGCCGGTATTCCATAACGATGTCGTGGCAGGTGTACTGGATGTTGACAGCGAATTACTGGATCAGTTTGATGAAACCGACGCTTTGTTCCTGGAACAAATAGTAAAGCTGATTAAATTTTAATGAGCAGGATATATATTATTCCCGGACTTGGTGCCGACACCCGGATTTACAAGAATATCGACCTGCACGGCCATGAAGTTATCCCGGTAAACTGGATAGAGCCAAGCAAAGCTGATACTTTAGTTATGTACGCCCAAAAGCTTATCGATCAATATAATATAAAACCAGATTCAATACTGATTGGCAATTCGTTGGGAGGGATGCTGGCAGTAGAAATTGCCAAGGTTCTACCAATGGAAAAGGTGATCCTGATATCCAGCATCAAAACCAGCGATGAGGCGCCGGGCTATTTTGGCTTTTTCAGAAATGTGCCTGTCCAAAAACTCGTCTCGGGCAAATTAATGACTTCGATGGGTTCTATGATCAGGCCGGTGTTCGGAAGGATGGCTAAAGATGATGCGACGGTGTTCATGGAAATGCTGAAAGGTACTTCACCGGTGTTTATCGAGTGGGCGATGAGTGCCATTTTAGGATGGAAAAATGACATTATCCCACCAAACACCTACCACATTACCGGCGATAAAGATTTGGTTTTCGATTACAAAAAAATAAAGGGTGCCACCATTGTAAAAGGCGGTACGCACATTATGATTTTTGATAAAGCCGGTGAAATAAACAAATTATTAAAACCAATCCTTTATCAACAATGAAACTAAATGAGGACTATTACCTCGGGAATGATGTGGTTGCCATCAGTAAAAACCTGCTTGGCAAGTACTTATTTACCTGTATCAACGGTGTAACTACTGGTGGTTATATTGTTGAAACAGAAGCTTATAATGGAATTATTGATAAGGCTTCTCACTCTTACGGCAACCGGATAACCCCTCGTACCAAAACCATGTTTATGCAAGGTGGTATTGCATACGTTTATTTATGTTATGGCATTCATGAGATGTTTAACATAGTAACTAATGTTGAGGGTACACCCCATGCTATACTTATTCGTGCAATAAACCCAACAGGTGGCATTGAGGCTATGCAGGTTAGGCGTAATATGCCTATGCTTAAGCCTACTATTACTGCGGGGCCAGGCTCGGTGGCTAAGGCATTAGGTATCTCCCGAAATATCAATGCGATAAGTCTGCAAAGCGATACCATTTGGCTGGAAGACCGCGGACTTAATTTTACCGATGACCAAATTACCATAGGCCCGCGTATTGGTGTAAGTTATGCACGGGAAGATGCGTTTTTACCTTATCGCTTTTACGTAAAAGGCAATAAATACGTGAGTAAACCCAATAAATAACCCACTTTAAATAGCCTTTTTGTAATATTGGGCGATGAACTACCAAAATAGCTTAGCATTTGCAATTCAGCAGGACGAACTTGATCCATTGAAAGAGTTCAGAGACCGTTTTTTGATCCCGAAACAGGGGGGGGAAGACGTCATTTATCTTTGCGGTAACTCCCTCGGTCTGCAACCAAAATCTGCAGCTCAATATATCGCCGATCAAATGACCACCTGGCAAAACCTTGCGGTTGAAGGTTGGTTTCAGGGAAATGATCCCTGGCTGGGGTACCACAAGCCGCTTGCAAAGTCAGTGGCTGCCATAGTTGGCGCCAATGAAAATGAAGTTGCTGTTATGAATTCACTTACAGTAAATCTTCATTTACTGATGGTAAGCTTCTATAAACCAAATAGTAAAAGGTTTAAGATTATTATGGAAGCCGGAGCTTTTCCGTCAGATCAGTACGCCATGGAAAGCCAGGTAAAGTTTCATGGCTTTGATCCAAGAGATGCCATTGTAGAAATTTCTCCGCGTGAGGGCGAAGTAACTTTACGTACCGAAGATATCTTAAACTGCATAAAAGAGCACGCTGATGAATTGACGTTAGTGATGTTTAGCGGGATTAATTACTACACGGGCCAGTTTTTTGATTTGCAGGCTATAGCTAAGGCAGCCCATGAAGCCGGCGCTTACGCGGGGTTTGATTTGGCGCACGCAGCCGGCAATGTGCCGTTGAAGCTACACGAGTGGGGAGCCGATTTTGCCTGCTGGTGCTCGTATAAATACATGAATTCCGGCCCTGGAGGCATTAGCGGCATATTTGTACATCAAAAACATTTTACAGATAAGGAAATGAACCGCTTTGCCGGTTGGTGGGGCTACCGTGCCGATAAGCGCTTTTTGATGGCCCCCGGCTTCGATCCGACATCAGGCGCCGATGGCTGGCAGGTGAGCACCAGCCCAATAATTCTTTTGGCTTTGTTTAAGGCCTCTATGGCGGTTTTTGACGACGTGGGCGATATTGATACCCTTCGCACGAAAAGCGTTGCGCTAACGGGCTATTTGGAGTTTTTGATCGGGGAGATTAATAAAGCGCTTGGTAATGTTTTTAACATCATTACGCCGGCAGATGAAACAATGCGGGGTTGCCAGCTATCGGTAGTTTGCAACCAAAATGCCAAAGCAATTTTTAAATACCTGGCAGATCATGGCGTAATTGGCGACTGGCGTGAACCAGATGTGATTCGCTTAAGTCCGGTTCCATTATACAATTCTTTTCAAGACGTTTTTCACACAGCAAAACATCTGGCAAATGCCATTGAAGCTGTAAAATAGATTATTTATATATGGTTTACTACAATCCCAAAGAGTGGTTTTCTTTTATTTTCAAGCTTAATAAAGCCGATACATTGCGCGAGCTCCTGCCGTTAATTACCGCGGTTAGCGCCTATGCAGGGGTGGTTATTTATTTGCTGATAGATTTTTGGCACCTGCCGGATAGCAGCCTGCTAAAAAAAGTAAGTTTTGTACACCAAACAGTGGGATTCGTGCTGTCGTTATTGTTAGCATTCCGGATCAATTCGGCGTATGACCGTTGGTGGGAAGGAAGGAAAGTATGGGGCAGCCTCACAAATAGCAGCCGCAACCTGGCTATAAAACTGAAGTATCTGGTAGGCAAAGAAGAATGGGCATTTTTTAATTACCTGATTCCGTTGTACGCAAGGGTGTTACGGAATCATCTTCGGGATATCTATATATCAGAAGAGCAAGCTTTTATTATTATCGACGCCGAAAAACATGTGCCTAACCAGGTGGCATCCGCCATTATCGGGCGTATTTATGCGCTTAACAAACAGGGCAATATCAACCCGGAGCAATTATTTAGTATAGCTGCCGAAATTACTTCATTTACAGATATTTGTGGTGCCTGTGAGCGGATCAGAAAAACACCGATTCCGTATTCATACAACGTTTTTATTAAGAAGTTTATCTTCACTTATATCATGACGCTTCCATTTACCTGGGCTTTTGAAATTAAATACCTTGCTATACCGATAATCGCCTTTGTATTATTTGTTTTTGCCAGTATCGAGATGCTCGCCGAAGAAATTGAAGATCCCTTTGGATATGATGCAAATGATCTCCCATTGGATAACATCTGCGAAAATATCGAGAAACACGTAGGGGAGATCCTTGGTTAATTATCATGTTGAGAATAGCCTACGACCCGATATACGCTCATCCCTTACCAGAAGGTCACCGTTTCCCGATGGTAAAGTATGAGTTGATCCCGGCACAGCTATTACATGAGGGGATTATTAAACCCGACAATATTTTCCCGCCCGGAGTATTGGCCGATGATATTATAGTTAAAACTCACGATAAAGACTATTGGAAGCAACTTCGCGATTTACAACTCCCGCCAAAAGAACAACGGCGAATAGGTTTCCCTTTATCAGCTCGGCTGGTTGAGCGCGAAGTAAGAATCGCTAAAGGAACTATTGATGGTTGTTTATCAGCTTTAAATAACCGGATTGCGTTTAACGTAGCAGGCGGAACACACCATGCCGGTACAAATTGGGGCGAAGGTTTTTGTATGCTGAACGACCAGGCCATTGGTGCTAATTATTTGTTAAATAACAACTTATCAAACGCCATCTTAATTATTGATTTAGATGTACACCAGGGAAATGGAACCGCGCAGATATTTGAAAATGAGCAAAGGGTATTCACATTTTCGATGCATGGTGATAAAAACTTTCCTTTTAGAAAAGAACGATCAGACCTTGATATTCCATTAGCCGATGGAGTTGGAGACGAAGAGTACCTGGATATTTTATATAAAACACTGCCGGGGCTAATCAATAAGCATAAACCCGATTTTGTTTTCTATCTATCCGGAGTAGACGTGTTGAGTACCGACAAACTGGGCAAACTCTCCCTTAGCAAAAATGGCTGCAAAGAGCGTGACAGATTTGTATTTGAGCAATGCATCAACAACAATTTGCCGGTGCAGGTAAGCATAGGAGGGGGGTACTCGGCACAGATTAAAGATATTGTAGATGCACATTGCAATACCTTTAAAGCGGCCATCGACTTGTATTTTTAATCGTTTGCCAATATTGGTATTGTTATATCCTTATGACGTTTGCTGATCACGTTGAACCTGAAAAAAAGCAGGATAGAAGCGATAGCCAATCCTAATACAAGTCCGTACCAAACGCCGTAAACGCCCATTTTTAATTTAATGCCAAGCAGGTAACCTACTGGCAAACCGGCCACCCAATAAGCCAGAAAAGTGATAAGTGTGGGAATATTTACATCGCCCATTCCCCGCAATACGCCCAGGCCAACTACCTGGGTTCCATCAAATAGCTGAAAGAAGGCGGCGATGATCAGTAATTGTGAAGCAATAAGAATAACATCTTTTTCAGATGTTATTATCCAGGGTAAATAATTTCGGCCAACGGTAAAGATAACTGCCGTTATACTCATCAATATCAATACGATATGATAATTTGATATAGCGGCAAGCCGCAAATTTTTATGATCGCTAACCCCGAAGTAGTTCCCCGATTTTATGGCAGCGGCCGCGGACACGCCGGTGGCCATCATATAAGTGGCCGAGGCCAGGTTCAGGGCAACCAAATGCGCGGCTTGCTGGTTTACACCAATGGTGCCTATTAAAATAGATGCACCGCCAAACGCGCTGACTTCAAAAATGTACTGTAGCGCTACCGGAGCACCAATCTTCAGAATTTGCAAACCACGTAGGCGGTCGATATTTTTGACGGCGAAGCTTTTTAAATGCACTTTAAATATTGGGGATTTAAATACGTATGTAGCCATTACAATTGCCATAACACAACGGTCAATCAGCGTACTATACCCAACTCCTTTTATACCCATAGGGTGAATGCCGAACAAGCCTTTAACAAATATAATCCCAAGGCAGATATTAATCACATTGCCCCAAATAGATATTTTCATGGCCTGTTTGGTAAAGCCTAAACCCTCTGCAAATTGCTTAAATGTGTTGAAAATAAGCAGCGGAATAATTGACAGGCTTAGCAGGAAAAGATAAGGTGTAGCCGTTTTTACAACTGATGGCGCCTGCCCAAGATGACCAATTAATGGCAAAGTACCGAAGTATATAACCGAAAATAAGACAATGCCCGTCAGGAGGTTTAACATTAAACTATTTGATAGCAATAGACCACACTCCTTAAAATCCTTGCGCGCATTGTTTTGAGCAATGAGCGGGGTTAAGCCATATGATATCCCCATACCAACGACAAGTGGTATCATAAACAAGCTGTTTACCAACGAAACTGCGGCTAAGGATACTTTATTTGTAAAATGGCCAATGATGATTGAGTCTGATATCTGAACCATAATATGCCCAAGTTGCGATATCATTACCGGGATGGCCAGCTTTAAACTTTCGGTATAATAGGGCTTATATTTTTTGTAGACGGCTTTCATTACTCACTTGCAGGGGTGCAAAAGTAACGATTGGAGGCGACAAAAGACAAACTAACAAGCTGTATAATATTCCTCTTTTTCGGTTGTATTAATCCGGATGAGCCCCGAAAGTATCAGATCAACCAAAATACGTTGCGTGCGTCGGCGGCCCATTTTGAGTAGTTCGCTGCATTCTTTTATCGTTATACGGTTTGAGTTCTCCAAATGGCTGAGAAGCGTTTTCTCATTATCTGAATACTCTATCAAAACGCCTTGATCGCTTGCTGACCTTTTAAGTACTTCCAGCACAATTTTACTGGCTAATACACTTTTATCTTTTACCCTCACGTAAGCCCACCATTTACCATCATCGGCAAGGGCATAGTGTGGTTTAAGGTCGCTTGGCGGCGTGTCTACTACCAAAACCAATTTATCGTCAACATAAATTTCTTCAAAAGTAGGCTCCAGTGCAGGCCTGACGAACATGTGGGCGGCCCGCGTAATCATGTAACGCTCTTCATCTTCAGATTTTACGCCTTTTATGGTGCCATCGTCAGCCACGCCAATTAACAATTTGCCGCCCTTGTTATTGGCAAACGACACCATAGTACGGGCTATCTTTTCGCAGCTGGTAATAGTTTTTTTAAAGTCGAGCTTAACACCCTCGCCCTCAAAAATCAGTTTTTTTATATTCATTATAAGCTCCGGTTCCTTAAACTAATTATTGAGGTTTTATATAAGGTGTAAATATTTCCATCCAGTTTTCGGGCTTGCTTATTTGCGAAAATCCAAACTGTGCGTATAAGCCATGAGCATCCGCTGTAGCTAACGACCAACGTCTTAATCCTTGTAAATCAGGATGTTTAACAATGGTTTGCATTAGCCATTTCGACAGGTCTTTTTTCCTGAATTCGGGTAAAATAAATACATCACAAAGGTAGGCAAAAGTGGCCTTATCTGTAATAACCCGCGCAAACCCGGCAAATGTGGTATGACCATAAACGCCAAAGCACATAGAGTTTTCGATAGCGTTTTCAAGTTTTTGCCGTGGAATACCTTGCGCCCAATAGGAATCGTTGTTTAAATAGCTGTATATAAGCTCAATATCCAACAGTTTTTTGTCTGTTGATATCATAAAGCCTTTTTCAATAAAAGGCTTATCATCCATAAAAGTAGTCATCAGCTAAAATTATAAATTCTGATCGATAAAATCGAGGTTACGAACATAAACCTCATTCATTAATGAAACACATATTTCACCATCTTTATTATAAATGTCGATAGGGTGGTGGCCCGTGTATTTTCCGGTACTCTTCAATATGCCCTCAGCCTCAGCAATTTCAGCCTCGCCCAAGATGATTTTAAAACGCAAATCGGTTGAACCAGGCTTTAAATACTGTATAGTAGATGATTTTGACCATACCCTTAAACGATAACCTTTTTTGATAAACACCTGGTGAAATAACAGCGGATAAAACGGATCGGCGGCAGCGAAAATGGTACCGCCAAAAATGGAGTCATTGTAATTTTTGTTTAAAAAACTCTTTTTGATTTTTACTTCTACCCCTTTAAAATCTTTATCAAATTGCACAACCCAAATTCGTTGGAAAAGGAGGGGAGGGTAAATGCGCATTGCCCATTTTAATAGGCTTTCGGATACGACCATATTTTTAAATATCTGAATTTTATGGCAAAATAGTTCAATAATGAAACAAAAAATGTCAATTAATTTCAACTTATTTCATAAAAAAATATAACTATTTTCAACTAATGCGCAAACTTGTTTAAACAATGTAACACTTATCGGGTTAATAACTATGTTCATTAAAAACGACACACACTATTAAATCAATAACTATGAAAAAGCAAATTTTAAGTTTCGCATTAGTCGCGGCTATGATAACCGCAATTGCAACCGGATGTAGTTCAACCAAAGATGCCAGCGGATCTGACAGTACAAAAATGGATTCAGCTTCTACAACAACCCCGGCAGCAACCGATACCGCCAAAACCGACACCGCCAAAACCGACACCGCCAAAAAAGATACTTCTAAAAAGCAATAATTGTCCGTTAAGTTTTACCATAAAAGTTCCCGGGTTCTTGTGAAAAACCGGGAACTTTTGTGGTATTTTTATTACACTTTTATTGACATTCAGCGTAATTAAAATGCAGTTTTTATAACCCCGCCGTCGGCCCTTAAAGTTGCGCCGTTGGTGGCGGCCGAAAGTGGGCTGGCCACGTAAGTTACCAGGCTGGCAATTTCATCGGGAGTTATAAAACGTTTGATGAGAGAGGTGCCCCGCATGCTGGTGAAAAACTCCTTTTCAATTTCGGCTTCCGTCAGCCCCTGGTCATTGGCCAGGGCAGTGATAAAATCACCCACACCTTCAGATAGAGTTGGGCCGGGCAACACCGAATTTACAGTAACGGCAGTACCTTTGGTCATTTCGGCCAATCCGCGGGCAATTGCTATTTGTGCCGTTTTGGTCATTCCGTAATGAATCATCTCGGCGGGAATTTGCAGTGCCGACTCACTCGAAATAAAAATGATGCGACCCCAGTTTTTGGCAATCATTTTATCAAAATAGGTGCGTGACAAGCGAACGCCGCTCAGCACATTTACTTCGTAAAATTTAAACCAGTCTTCATCTGTAATTGCCGAAAATTCTTTCGGTTCAAAAATGCCTACATTGTTTACCAGGATGTCGACCTCGGGTAATTGAGTCAGCAGGTTTTGAATTTGTTGTTTATCCGAAAAGTCGGCAGCGATGCCTTGAATGTTTTTGTTGCCGGTTTCGTTGATCAGTTTTTGAGCAACCGCATCAACTTTATCTTGATCGCGGCCGTTGATGTATACCTGGGCGCCTTCGCCGGCTAATGATTTGGCAATGGCATAGCCGATGCCAGCAGTTGAGCCGGTTACCAAGGCAACCTTGCCGTTAAGTTGAAGATCCATATGTTTTGTATTTGTGATTTTTTGAATTACTATGCAAGATTAATACCTGTTTATTGAACCGCAAGGTTTTAAACTCAAAGATTAAATCACCCTGACAAAAGCGTATGTTTATGACTTAAGTGTGGGTTGTTGCAAACAAAGCCACATATCATCGCCATTCACCCCAAATTTGGGATGTTTCACCACATAAATTATAAGGTATCTGTTTGGTTCGTTTACTTTGAGGTAAAAGAAAACAAATGAAACCAGGTATCCGTAAAATTTTGTTCAATTGGCTGGCTCACTTCGGCATAGTGTGGGTAGTCGTCAACCTGTTTACCGTTGTGCCTTACATCTACTACGTTAACCGCAACGGCAATTATCTTTTTCATGACGATAAAACCCCGGTAAGTGCCTGGGAGTATTTTTTCCAGGCAAATTTCAGGTACGATATAATCGTTGTGGCGCTGTTTCTGCTTTTGGTGGAAGTTCATTACGAATATTTTTTTGCAAAGCTAAAATGGCACCAGTTTGCTACAGGCGGCTTGCTCATCGGTATACTTTCTTTTATCGTGCTGGCATTACATCGTCCGGATGCATTGAAACTATCAGGTATATGGTCTGCGGCTCAGCCTATATTGTTAATGGCCGCCTATGCCACGGTATATGGTATAATACGCGATTACTTTTACCAGTTAAAGCATAAAAAAGAGCTTCAGCTGCAGCAAACTGAAAATGAGCTGAATGCTTTAAAATCGCAGCTAAACCCTCATTTTTTATTTAACAGCCTCAACTATTTATATGGCACTGCCTTAAAAGAAAGCGCACCGGTAACTGCCGATGGCATAGATCAGCTATCCGACCTTTTGCGGTACACTATAACCGGCATGCATACCAACTTTGTTCCGCTGGAAGAGGAAATACAGTTTATTAACAATTACCTGGCCTTACAAAAAGCAAGACTGCCCGGAAAAGAGGATATGATAATTGATGTGCAGATCAACGCTGCCGAACCCGGTTGGAAAATTGCACCGCTGCTGCTGCTCACTTTTATCGAAAACGCTTTTAAATATGGCATCAGTATGAATGAGCATAGCAATGTGAACATCAGGCTAAACATCAGCAAGGGTTGTTTAACCCTGCAGGTGCTCAATAAAATAATTAAAGGCCACAGCCAGGTAAAAGGAAGCAATACCGGCATTAAAAGCACACTTAAACGTCTTGAGCTGCTTTATCCCGGCAGTTATAAACTCGTAAACTCCAATACCGGAACCGATTATAAAGTTTCGCTTCAACTCCAACTCCAACTGAATAAATAAACCCATATACATTATGAAAAAATATACTCTTTTTATGATAGCGCTGCTATCGTACCTGGTAGCCAATGGTCAAAATTATGCAGGTGGCACCTTCAGGCTCATAGTAAAAACAAAAGGGATGGATAAACATACCCGGTTGTTTTTAGCCTGGCAGATAGACGGTCGCAAGATAATTGATTCGGCAGATCTTGATGAGCAAACGGGTAACTATACTTTTACCGGCAAGATAGACAGGCCATTACCAACCACCTTAGTTGCCGATCCGGATAGGGTAGGCCTGAATGCCCTGGTACAAAAAACCAAGGCTGGCGCAAAGGTTGACCTGTTAAAGCTCTATCTGCATAAGGGCACCATCAACCTCCATTCACCAGGCATGCTCGCAAACGGAAGGTTTAGCGGGTCGGTAATTAATGCGGATGATCAAAAATTGCAGCGATTATTAAAAGCGATATCCAATCAGCAACTTGCTGTTAGTGTGCAGTTAAGAGCCACCCGGGATACCCTGCTTTCGCGCAGGTTAGCTGCACAGCTGGATAGTTTAAACAGGCTCAGAAAGCCTGTCCTGAAAAAGTTCATTATCGATAATCCCGGGAGCTATATGGCGCTGGTAAGTTTATCGGAGTATGGCGGATCGTTTCCTGATGTGGCTATAATTTACCCGATGTTTAAAAAGCTTGCGCCCGAAGTCAGCAATTCAACGCTTGGCCGGGAGTACCATAAATTTTTAACAGACCGCGAAAACCTGGTTAGTGGCACAAAGGCTCCCGAATTTACGCAAAACGATACTGCAGGTAAATCTGTTAGTTTATCAGCTTTCAGGGGGAAATATGTATTGCTGGATTTTTGGGCATCATGGTGCGGGCCCTGCCGGGCAGAAAATCCGCGCATCCGCCAGCTGTACCAGGATTTCGGGAACCGGAATTTTACTATATTAGGTATATCTTTAGATGCCGCCGATGGAAAAACCGCCTGGATAAAAGCGATTAATGACGATCATTTAAACTGGACACAGGTATCGGATTTAAAACACTGGAGCAATAGCGTGGCAAAGCTTTACAGTATATACGCCATACCGCAAAGCTTTTTGATTGACCCCAACGGAATTATTATAGCTAAAGGACTAAACTACCAGGAACTAAAGAATAAGCTTAACCAAGTATTGCCCCAAAAATGATTAAAGCAATTGCAATAGATGACGAACCGGTTGCGCTGGATATCCTAAAGATCCATGCCCAGAAAGTGCCTTATTTACAATTGGATTCCGTGTTTTTAAATGCAACCGAAGCGTTAACCTACCTGGACTCAACCCCAACAGACCTGGTTTTTTTGGATATTAATATGCCCGACATTTCGGGCCTGGAGTTTGCAAGCCTGGTGAAGCATAAAACGCAGGTGATATTCACCACCGCCTATGCCGAACATGCCTTAAAAGGATTCGACCTGGCTGCTACCGATTATTTACTTAAACCTATAAATTTCAGCAGGTTTTTGCAGGCTTGCCAGTTGGCCAATGGCAGGATGCAGCAGCCGGCTATACCAGGCAACGGGCACCAAAAGTATTTATTTGTTAAAGACGGCCATAACTGGGTGCAAATTGTATTTGAAGATATACTGTACATACAGGGACAGGATAATTACGTGTGTATAGTTGAGCAAAATAAACAAACCCTAACCCGCATGACCCTGGCCGCATTACAAAATAAACTACCCGCCGACCAATTTTTGAGGATCCATAAATCGTACATTGTAGCAATACCCAAAATTGAAAAGGTTGAAAACCACCAGGTAATTATAAAACCGGCCAAAATTCCATTGTCAAAAGCAGCACGTGAGGAATTGTTGAGGCGGTTGAATACGGTTGCGGGTGGGGAATGAGAGGAGGGGAGTTGTTTGGTCAAACAGCAAACAGCTCCTCTGAAAATAAAATAGAAGCGGGTGTCAGTAAAACAGTACCCAGCTTTGCTTGTAGCATAGTTTCAGGCCAAACGCATCTGATTGGGTTAACATAACTTAACACATTTTAGAAATTATATTTTTAATTATTTGATAATCAATATTTTATAATTTTACATGGTTAACACTAAAATGACGTATCGCGCAATTTAGGCGCATCCAAATTTGCGCCGTTTGTTGGCCAATCCAGTCCCTTTGGTACCTGAATCATTTAACCAGGATCGGGCAATAAAAATACGGTATCGTTTGATGCTCATATCTTCTCGACACCATAAGACAAAATAATTACGTGCGTATAGTAGAGCAAAATAAACAAACCCTGACCCGCATGACCCTGGCCGAATTGCAAAATAAAAATTGAATTGGAAGTGGATTGTTCCTAACAAATTTCTCCTTCTGAAATTATGTTTTTTTAGGTTAAATATGCGATTTACCCTTAAGCACTTAACAGGACTTTTTATTGTTCTTATTGTATCATTTGTAGACGAATTTTCACCAGGCTAAACGCCTGCATCTTTTATGGCTAATGGTTTTTGTAGATAATATTTTTTAAATTTGTGACTATGAATGCAGATTTGAATGTAAATGACATCTTATTACAGGTTAAGCGCCTGGATAAGGAAGACCAGCTTAATCTTTTAGAAAAGCTTGCGTTGTTAATTCGTAAATCTGAACGCAAGGAAAATAAAACCAAGTTAACTTCTATTTCTGGTGTAGGTTCTTCTTTGTGGAGTAACACTGATATTGACGGATACGTTGACCAAGAAAGACAGTGGTAATAACTGATTTTTATCAAAAGCGCATCTTTCTGGATACCGCTCCGCTAATCTATTTTATCGAAGGCCATTCAACTTACCAGGATAAATTAATGGCTTATTTTACTTCCAACGATAATGGCGATTTTACTTTCATTACCTCTTCCATTACTCTTTTAGAAGTTTTGGTTAAACCTTTAAAGGAGGGCAAACCAAAACTCGTTACCCAGTATAAAAAGATATTGTTAAACGCTGAAGGCATTCAAATCTTTGAAATTTCCAACGAAATAGGGAAAAAGCGGCAGAGCTCAGAGCCAAATATAACTTAAGAACTCCCGACGCGTTACAAATAGCAACAGCATTGGAGCACAGGGCAGATTATTTTCTCACTAATGATCATCGCTTGAGCTCAGTAATAGAAATTAGCATTGTTACATTATTAGACATGTAATAAACCGCAGTGGATCTGGACATTCGAGATACCAGATAAGCCAGCCAGTTGACTTTTGGTTAATCCTTTCGCAACACTTAGCTTTTTAGTTTGGATTGTTTCAAACAAATTTATGCCTTTATGAAAATATGGATTTTTAATTAAAATATGCGATTTAAACCTACAATCGACATTTTTTATATTTAAGGTATTTAAAACAAATTGTTCCTTTTTGGGAAAAACTTTGATTGTTAATAAAGCAAATTATTGCCATATTTATATCAAATAGCCCAAAACTAAATATTCAAACCTGAATTTTTATTATCGCTACCAAACCCTGTCATTAAATGAGTGTAACCATCACCAAAGAAAATCAGTTAGGCATCCTAAACCTGGTTGTATTTGTATTATCAGTTTATGTACTATTAGCTATTTTGATTGATACCATTTTTGTTCTGCCGGAAGAGACCTCTATACTTCTTAGTTATATAGACAACACCATTTGTGTATTTTTCTTTACAGAATTCTGTGTTCGTTTTTTTCAGGCCGAAAATAAGTTGAAATTTATGCGATGGGGCTGGGTAGTTCTCATCTCCAGTGTTCCGGCAATTAGTTATTTAAGAGCAGGCCGGATTTTGAGACTGATCCGATTACTCCGACTCATCCGGGCTTTTCGTTCTACGCAAAACTTTCTTAATCACGTGTTTAGAAACAAAGCCCAGGGAGCGCTTACTTCGGTAGCCATATTAGCTGTGCTGTTGATTATATTTTCTTCCATAGCTATTTTACAAGTTGAAAAAGATCCCAACAGCAATATCAAATCGGCTGAAGACGCTATTTGGTGGTCGTATGTAACTATCACAACGGTTGGTTATGGCGATAAGTTTCCGGTAACTACAGAAGGCCGGGTTATTGCAGCTGTGTTAATGACTGCCGGGGTAGGACTGTTCGGAACATTTACAGCATATGTGGCATCCTGGTTTGTTGCGGAGAAAAAGTAGTTGATTTAAAGAAAGTTATTCTTAATAACAGATGAAAACTATGGAAATATATCAACAAAAAATGTTTAATTTTCCCAAACAAGATATTATAGAACCGAAAAAAGGCTGAAATAGTTTTAGATAAAAGTTGATAGGATAACATTGAGTTAACCTGAGTCATAAGGGTTCATCAATGTGCTTTATCATTTTTATTTTATTTCCGCTAACTAAAGTTTATATTAGTTTTACTAAAACCTTATCCTATAAAATGGATCAACAAATAGAAACTAATCCTTTAAATTACCTCGATCACAATAATGATCAGGGCAATGAAGATGATATTATAGATGTAACCGGCCAGTCGGCAGTTATTGTTTATGATCGTGATGTTTCAGCCGTTATTCATTATCCCGCAGGAGTTCCTACATGGGCACACCAATATATTTATTCAACTGATGAACTTAAAACGGGAACACCAGATCAGGTACAGTTTTACCAGCATTTTAAAAAGAGCTTCTTATCAGGTACTAATTTAGACCTGGAAGGGAACACCAATTATGCCTTTACACTGCTTTTTGACCTTTTAAAAGATTACAACGCTCATAATGAATTGCCTCGCCTGGAAAAACAGATCATACGTTTGATATCTGCATATTCTAAAACAAGGCCACAGGGCTTATCTTCACTGAGCCTGGTTATGGAAGAGCAGGGTGACCAAAAGGGTATTGGGCGAATCAGGGAATTTCAGTATGCCGCTGTCAACGATTATGGTTTGAAGTTGGGTAATAAGTACCGGAAAAAGCTGAACCTTTCCGAGCGCGAAGTGGACTTGCTCAACAGGATTTGGTACCCGGATAATAACTTTTGTAATATAGAGTTCTGCCTAAAGGAAACTGTGAAACTATTCCTGTTGATGATAGCGGCGCTTGATCACCGGTACCGAAAGGAGGGTACGGTTGTGGCAGTAGAATTTCACATGCTGGCCGATCTTGTTACACACCGGAAGCTGGGGGCCGGGATTAACAATTATAATTACAAATACACTATTCTATCGGCTTTAAACGATATTTATACACTGATTTTTAAATATACCGAAAACGCGGTACGGGATGCCTATGCGCATACGCGAAAACTGAATGTAGATGTTCTTGACCTTGATGCTGATATTTTAGAGTTATATGAATCCAAGCTAATTAGTAAGCTAAAACTGTTGTTTCCGGTTTGGATAAACAGGATCGAACAACCAGATGAGACTACAGAAATAGAACTCTTTACCCGCAATACTGCCCGTTGGAAAGTTAATTTTCAGTTGATCTGCGACAAATTTGGTAAAGAGGCGAAACAGTTTTATAAGCGGGTATTGTATTTAGCTAAACTTAACCATCACAACCCTTCCGTAGAGATGATCTATTTTGAAGCGGCTAAATTTATTGCCAGGCAGGATAAAATTATAGCGCTCAGCTTATATATTCATCACATTCATGCCGATCTGAACTCATCGGTCTTTGATAACAGGTCGCTTAATAAAACCGTCCAAAAAAACCTGTTTAGTACCGGGGAGCAATTGGCGGATTTTGAGCATATAGTTAATGAGCTGATCCGGGATAAAGACCTTGAAAAAGCGTTAACAGCGGTCGGGAAGTTGTATCAGCCCAAAAGGAAAAAGATTGTGCTTGACCCTGATGCGATCAGTCAAATCAGCGAAAAACATTCGGGGACAGTGGAGCTGCTAAACCGGTATCTGGATGATGAGACTGAAGCAGAGCCTGTGAAGATGAAATCTCTGGTGATCCCTACTGATGAAGTAGCAATTAGAATTACGCCAATTGCACAGGTTAGGCTTGGGAGCCTATTTCAACAAACATTATTATTTTCTGCTATTCACCTGGATGTGTTGGAACTATTTCGGAAAGGGAATCTAACTATACCTGTGATAGAACTTGAATCCTTTGCAAAACAGCATGGTGCTTTTAAAAATCAACTGATCGACCGGATCAATGAAATATGCTATGATTTATTAGAGGATATTTTGATTGAAGAGGAAGAAGAAAATTATATTATCAACGAAAACTATTATCAAAACCTTTTAGCAACATGATAGCGAATATTAAACCTAAAGAAGCTACCTCTATTATCAATTCCCTTATTGGAGGAGTTGTACCCAAGATTGGTGTACAGCATATTACTGTGGGGCGTTCCGACGAAATCAATGCGGTTGTATTGGCACTGGAGGATGTCAAGAACGGACACAGCCTAGTGAAGTTCTGGATCGGGGATTTTGGTTCGGGCAAGTCTTTTATTTTACATCTGCTTAATACCGTAGCCTTGAAGCAGAAGTTTGTGGTTGCCAATGCTGATTTTACACCAGACAACCGATTATATGCTAATGATGGCAAGGGTACAGCTTTATATGCCGCCATCATGGATAATATCGCTATTCAGACCAAACCGGAAGGAGGAGCGCTACCAACATTGATGGAGAAATGGATAGAGCAAGTACTTGTGAAAACTGCGGAAGATAACCAAATCTCGATCACCGAGATACGCGACGCGCAATACCTGCCGCTGATCCAGTCGGGCATAATGAAGACAATTAATGAGCTTACTGATGTAGGCGGCTTTGATTTTGGAACAGTGGTGATGAAATACTATGAGGGTTATATTAATGATGATGAGATGCTACGAAGGAATGCATTGAAGTGGCTGAAGGGCGAATACACAACCAAAATAGAAGCCCGCCAGGACTTAGGAGTGAGGGAGATTATCAATGACCTGAACTATTATGATATGCTAAAAAACTTCTGCCGTCTGTTTGTGAGCATGGGCTACAGCGGTTTTGTCATCAACCTGGACGAGGCAATCAACCTATATAAGATATCAACAGCGGCCATGCGGGAGAAGAATTATGAAAAGATCCTGAGCATTTATAACGATTGTTTCCAGGGCAAGATTTCTAACCTGTATATCAACTTCGCTGGTACGCGGGAATTCCTGGAGAACGAGCGTAGAGGACTATTCAGTTACCAGGCTTTGAAAACCAGGTTGGAAACCAATAAATTTGAAACGATTGATATTCGGGATTTTGCACAACCTGTTATCCGTTTGTTGCCCATTGACAATAATGAAATATTTGTATTGCTCCAAAAGCTAAAATTTATTTTTGATCTGAATTACGGTTCAGAAATCGATTTTGACGACCACGATATCGCGCAATTCATGGAGGAGATATTTAACAAACCGGGCGCAGCAGAATTTCTGACACCTAGGGAGGTGATTCGGGATTTCCTGAACATACTTAATATACTGCGACAGAACCCAAGTTTTGATAAGCGAAAGCTTTTTAGCGAGATCCAAATCTCCGATGAACGTCCAACAGATGAATTGTTAGCAGGAATAGAGGAATTATAATGTCATTTGACCTGCTTTCTGTACCAATACGGAAATACATCCGGGAAAAACGCTGGGAACAGTTACGCCCCATCCAGACTGCGGCAATAGCCCGGATTATGACTACCGAGGATCATTATATCCTGGCGTCAAGAACGGCTTCAGGAAAAACAGAGGCAGCTTTTTTGCCAATCCTATCCAAAGTGAATTTTAATGGGAGTGGGGTGCGGGTGTTGTATATTTCACCACTAATCGCTTTAATAAATGACCAATTTGAACGAATTGAAAAATTATGCCGGGATTTGGAGGTAAAGGTAACTAAGTGGCATGGCGAAGCCAATAAAACTTTAAAAGATAAATTGGTCAAAGATGCGCAGGGCATCGTCCTGATTACGCCGGAGTCTGTAGAAGCGATGTTTGTGAACAGGCCCTACCAGGTTAAGGAGTTGTTTGCAAATCTTGAATATGTTGTGATAGATGAGATTCATGCCTTCATTGGATCCGACCGTGGTGTTCAATTAAAATCTTTATTATCACGGTTACAGTCAATACAAACCATTCCTTTTAAAGTAGTCGGATTGTCTGCTACTCTGGGAGATTTTAATGAAGCAAAGAAATTCACAGGGGATGAGTCGCACACGAAGGTGTTGATTGACCGAACGCCTAAAGAGATTGAAGCGCACTTTCGATATTTTGAAGGAGAAACAGAGGAGCTACCGCTCGATCTGCTAAAAGACCTGTATAAAGAGATTTGCAATACCAAAGCGTTGATCTTTCCCAATAGCAGGGGAAAGGCTGAATATGTAGCAGTTAAATTATTGAAAATTGCAGAAAGAGTGGGGGGACACCAAAACTATTTTTCACATCATTCCTCAGTCGACAAACAAGTGCGGGAATATGTAGAAGAATTCGCTAAGAGTAATACCTACCAAAATTTTTCCATCTCCTGCACCTCCACGTTGGAGTTGGGTATCGATATTGGAACGGTGGATGAAGTGATCCAAATCGATGCCACACATAGTATCGCGTCGTTAATTCAAAGAATAGGGCGTAGCGGCCGAAAGGAGGGAGCAGTAAGTAAACTGTTTTTATATGCTACTTCTCCCTGGAGTTTATTGCAGTCGCTTGCTTGTTGGTTACTTTACAAAGAGGGATTTATTGAACCACCCAGGATAACGGACTTCTCTTATGACATTTTACTTCATCAGGCAATGTCAATCACCAAAGGACATTCAGGCATCAACAAATTGGAGCTGATAAGGCACTTGCAGAAGAACTTTGCTTTTAGTTTGATTACTAAAGCACATATAATAGATGTCGTAGACCATTTAATCAAAATCGATCTATTGGAGCAATTGAGAGATGAAGTGATTATCGGTGTCGAAGGCGAGAAAATAGTCAATAAGCGAGACTTTTATAGCGTGTTCCAAACACAGATTTACTTTAAGGTAGTCAATGTGGGGAATACGATTGGGCAGATTCCATTGTCCCCGCAGATCCGGGAGGATGAGAATATTTTTCTGGCTGCAAAGATCTGGAAGATCAAGTTTGTGGATTATGAAGCAAAAAAAATTGAGGTGATTAAAGCTCTTGATGGAAAAAGCCCGGTATTTTCCGGAGATGGAGCAGATCTGCATGGCCGGATTAGAGAAAAAATGTATGAAGTATTGTTTAGCACGGAGCATTATGAGATATTGAATGAAATTAGTGCAACAGAAATAGAAAAATTGCGCAGATATTTCCGGGTATTTAAGATCAGTAATCTAAAACTGGAAATGCCGCTAATGGTGGAAAAAAGCCAGTTAAAGCTCTTTGCTTTTTGTGGGTCTAAAGTAAACAGGACGATCAGTTGGTTGCTTGATTTGAATGGGATAGAACATACAAGAAATGAAAGTACCGGGAGTTTTACGATAAAATTATTGCTAGAAGAGTTTGAAGCAAAATGGCCTAAGATTACAGAGGTACTGGAAGAGGCGGACGAACACTTGGAACGCTTGGTCATGGAAAAACCAGGAATACTTGATTTTTCAAAATGGGGACAATATTTACCGGTGAATTTACAGAAAGAGTTACTGAAGCAGCAGTATTTTGATTTGGATGCAGCTTTTAAGATTAAGGATTTTGTTTTAATAAGGAATGCAGACGTTAATTCCTCTGATACATGCAGGAAAAACTAAGGGAACATATAGAAAAAATAGTACCGCTCAGTGATGATGAGTTTGCGTTTGTATGCCCGCATTTCACTATTAAAAGTTATAAAAAGCGCGAATTCCTTATTCAGAAGGGTGAAAGCGTAAAGTATTGTTATTTTGTGATTTCGGGGCTTTTAATGTTGGAATATAACGATGAATCGGGAAATCAGCATATTGTTTCCTTTGCGACGGAAGACTGGTGGGAAAGTGATTTTCTGGCCTATTATACGCAAACTAAAGCAACGATGTCGCTAAAATGCCTTGAAGATACCACTGTGTTTTGCCTTTCGCTGCAAGATTACCAAAAGTTGTGTACAGGCCTCCAAAAGATGGAATATTTTTTTCTTAAAAAAGCAAATTTCGGTCACGTTGGTTCGCAGCAGCGCATATTGTCTTTCCTAACCTCCAATGCAAAGGAGCGCTACCAACAACTACTAAAACGGTATCCTTCACTATTTCAAAGAGTGTCTAAAACCCTGATAGCTTCTTATCTGGGTGTTTCGCGCGTTTAAGTTAACCCATAAAATCACGGGCTGTTATTAGCATATTTAAACCCTATGGCTAGAGATTGGAAAAAGGAGTAACCTTTCCAAAGGGTTTGCCAACCAGGCAAGCCCTTATTTTTAAGACCCTGATGTCCGCCCATTCGTCCAAGCAATAATAGCCACCATAAAGCTGTGTATGGCTCACACAGCAACTTGTCTGTCGGCATCAGATATTTATCCGCTATTCTTCTTGCCAACTCCTGTTCGGCTTTATCGGGCACAATAGTTTCGAATGAAATATTATGCTGATACCTGGCGTAATACCGGCTTCTTAAAAGTACTATAGCTGTTATTGCCAATAAACCAATACTGGCAGTGAGCGCCTTACGCGTGTCGAATTGTCTTTTTTCAATACTACAGCCGGTTTTATAGCATTTATGAAAGTCTTCAACGGTCCACCTTTTTGAATAGTATTCGCCTATATTCTCTGCATCTTTTTCGTTAGTAATTACCCTATTGGTTAATAGAAACCACTCGGCTAACTTTTCTTCTCCTTCTTTTGTTGCTTCCGCCATTGCACTACTTTGTTCTCTGATCCATACGCAGCTTATTTCCTTATCAATACCTCTGAATTTAAAGGAATGGTAACTCATATCGCATTTCGCCTCATATTCCTTTCCTTTCTCGTTTCTCAATTTTCTGACAATAGTAGATGGCTCGGGCAGAGAAGGCATTAAGTTGAATAACCTGTAAAATTCGGAATCGGTTGCTTTATCTCTTTCTGATACGGTTAATGTACTACGATCATGTCTGCCCCTGATTACGAAGTATTGGTCTGCTTCAATACATTTATTGATCACCTCCACAATGTCGGCTTCCCGGTCCATGATATGGATCAGATCCCGACCCGTTTCCTTGCTAAAGGATATGCCTGTTTTTACCCCTTCGAGCCATTTGTTCGATTCCTTTTCAGCTATTGGTTTATTTCGGCCCTTTGCCGCTTTACCAAAATCACTCCGCTCACGATGAATGACCTCTTGATGTAAAAGACCCAGGGGAACAAATTGCTCATCTAATAAAAGCCCATGATGCAACAAAAAGCCATTAGAACGTTCGGTTTGGGTATAACCTAAATCAAGATTACGACTGTTATAATCAGTCAGCATGGTATCCTGAACCAATATCCAGGGATCAGCATTGCTTTGCTCCTTCGAATAGGCTATCAGGCCAGATCGGTACCCTGATATAAATGTGGAATGATTAACTGATTTATTATTCATTAATCGATAAAACCCTTTTAATTGGTGCTGATTCTTAAAAAGTTCCGGAAAACTCAACGATGCGTTAGAAGAGTGAAGAACAGAAATCACCTGATTATACCGGCGAGTTCTGTCTAAATGGCCAAATTGAATTCCCTGAACCTGTAATGCTATGCACCTTGATTCTTCAAATATCCCCATTAGGGACACTAAAATAACCTTTTTTATTTTATGGGTTAACTTAAATTCGCGCGAAACACTAAGCAGGCTCTGGCGTTCTGCTTAGTATTATTTCCCTCATTTTTAAAATTGTGATGTTTGTCACGCAAAAAATATACGTACTGTCTTCATCTTTGCGGTGTACAATTTATTAACTCTTGTGCCCGTGATGGCACAGAATAAAAAATAAACAAATGCAAAAACGAATAATTAATCCCATGGCAATGGCAGGATGATCGCAGTTATGTACAAGCCGTTGAAGTAAAGCAGCCAACAAGCACACTATATATTTCGGGGCAAACAGCTATAGATGCTGAAGGAAAAACAAGTACTGCCGACATGAAAACTCAATTAATCCAGGCCATACAAAATTTGGAACAGGTTATCAGTGCGGCCGGGTACGATTGTGGAGATATTGTGCGGTTAAATATCTACACAACCTCGTCGGCCGAGCTTTTCGAATGCTTTGATATTTTTCAAACCTGGATAGATAAACATGGCATTAAGCAAGCGACTACTTTATTGGAAGTGAAAAGCCTTTTTGAAACATTAAAAATTGAATTGGAAGCTACAGTTGTGAAATGATCAATTTTTAAGTTTTGGGACTTGAATATTAATTTCCGCAATATATATCTATTTATCCCATAATTAACATTATGTTAAATAGATATATTAAAGAGAAAGGCTTTACAAGTGAAAGCCTCTCCTTTTAATAGTATTATTGTTTTGGCAATGCTTCTATCTGTGCTTTTATTTTAGTTGCATTTGCCTCGTCTTTTACGCCCAGGTAATAAGTACGTAAGTTTGTCAACGCGTCAATAGATTTTGGATTTAAATCTGCAGCTTTTAACAAATATGGTTTTGCAGCCTCAAATTGAGTTTTTGCTTTCGCAATAGCTACATCATATTCTTTTTGTTTGTTGGCCGGCAATTTATTGGCGGCGTTATAATCGTCGATAGCCGGGTTGATTATAACGTAGCCTAAATTCAGGTTGGCTTCAAAATAGTTAGGATCTATCTCTAAGGCCTTTTTGTACATTTCGGCAGCTTTGTTATAGTTTTCAACTTTGCTTACCTGTAATTTGGCTTTTGTAGCGGCATCTTTGGCTTTGGCTTGTTCTCTTATAATTGCTTCTGCGGTTTGCGAATACGTTAAACCTGCATAATAATATAAAGTTTTGTTTTTAGGATCGGCTGCTAAAGCGCTTTGTATTTTGTCCAATACTTCTTTTTCTTTGCCGGTTTGCAGGCTTATTTCAATTTCTCTTTTACGCAGGTCGGCATTATTAGGGTATTTAGCTACGCCTTCACTAACTACTTTAAGCGCGTTGGCTGTATCGGCATTTAACAGGTAAACAGACGAAAGATCGAGGTAAACGCCCTGTACCTTTGAAAATTTGGTTGTTAACAGCTTAGTGTAGTTTGATATGGCTGCAGGGTAATTTTTTGAATTTGCTGCCGATAAACCGGTGTAATAAATAGCATTGGTATCTTCGGGCAGTATGGTGCGGTAATAATCAAACGATTTGTAAGCGAGGTCATATTTACCGCTTCCGTATTCGGCAACGCCTTTTGTAAGCTGGTATTGGGCCAGGTTTAAGTTAGTTGCCTCAATAAGTTGCTTGTTTTCGCCTTTGGTATCCAGCTCTTTAGCTTTTTTTAACGCTTCTTCGGCAGTTGTAAACAACGGTAACGAAGTGGCTGTTACCGAATCCAGGTTGGCATAGGTAGAGTAAATAACACCTTTTAACGCGTAAGTAAGCGGCAATGTAGCCGTTTTTTCGTTAGCGGCAGCTTTATCAATAGAGGTGCGCGCGGTGGTTAAACTTGCTTTAGCCAAAGGTGTCCCCCTTAAGCCTTCATACTTTTCATATTCTGATTTGGCAGTGTTCAATTCGCCTTTTTGCGCAAACGTTGTTGCGGAAACTAAGCCCAGCAGGCCCGCCATCAAAAGTTTGATTTTCATGTTTTATTAGTTAGTTAGCTGTTTTAATTTATTGTTTATTTTGTCAAGTTGATCTTTGTTATTGGTTTTAGCATATACAATTTGCAAAGCCTGTAAACCCTTCACATTTCCCGGCGATATTTCATTGGCCTTTTCGAGCCATTGAATAGCCATGCCAATATTTCTCTCGCTCTCCCCCTCCTGCTTTGTTAAAGCGCTTTCCTTTAAGTACAACAAGCCCAGGTTAAGTGCCGGATCATATGCCGAGCCATTTAACTCAATAGTACGTAAATAAAGCGATTCGGCCTGGTCGTATTTGTTCAGATGATCGTAGCAATTGGCGGCTACGAATGCAATATCGGCGTTATTTGAATTAATATCAAGTAGTTGGGCAATTAATGGCTCTAACGATTTATAATCCTTTAAATTGTTGTAGATATTGGCTTCATCCAACAATAAAAACCTGTCATTAGGTACAAGTTTCCGCCCTTTTTTAAGTATTTGAAGCGCTTTTGCCGTATCGCCTAATGATTTGTAGATGCCAGAAGCAGTTTCAATGTATTCGGTACGGGTGCTATCAACAGCCAACAGGTTGCTGTAATATTTGGCCGCATCAACCAAATTGCCCATTTTATTATTAGCATAGGCTATGTAATCATTAACCGGTTTAAAATTCGGCGCGTATTTTTTAGCGTTTTCAAATGCCTGCCTGCCGTTGGCAAAATCAGAATTATTTACAAATTCAAACCCCTTCCTAATAAATACATTGGCCAGGCAACGTTTTACATAGTCCATTTCGGGCTGATAGTTGTATATCTTGCTTTTGGCCAACAGTTTATCGGTAAGGTCGGCTGTTTGCGCCAATAACGCAGGCGGCTGCCCAAGCGTATTTGCCGAATCGACGAATAAAATGCTCGCATTAATCAGGGCCCGGTACGTATTTTTAGCTAAATCTGCCGAATCTGATTTGGTAACCACCAGGCTGTCGGCCGATTTTTTGGCTGCCCGCAGGTATTTCAGGTCTTTGTTTTGCTTATAAAAAGCAAGGTTATTAACTACAACTTTAAGCGCTTCGGATTGAGCGAAGGCAAAAGTTGTAGTCATAAATGGTATTAAAACCGATAAAACAATTTTACGGCACTGCATATTTGTTATTCAGTTGGTGGTTCGTCAGTTTTTGATTCTTCGCTGCCTTCGGCTGCCTCGTTTTCGTCGACTGCACCCGCTTCTGCATTTTCATCAATTTCCTTCTCTTCATCCTCGTCGTGCTCAATTTTAGCAACCGAAGCTATCTCGTCGTTACCCTTAAGAGTTATCAAACGTACACCCTGTGTAGCCCTGCCCATTGTGCGCAGCTCGCTTACAGCAATACGGATGATAATACCCGATTTGTTGATGATCATCAAATCTTCTTTATCTGTAACACCTTTTATGGCAACAAGGTTTCCGGTTTTTTCGGTAATATTTAAAGTTTTTACACCTTTACCGCCACGGTTGGTTACCCTGTAGTCGTCAATATCGGTACGTTTACCGTAACCTTTTTCTGATACTACCAATACGGTTGTCTCACTGTCGTTAATACTGATCATACCAACAACCTCGTCTGTTTCATCATCCAAAGTAATACCACGAACGCCGGTAGCGGTACGGCCCATTGGCCTTACTGTCGACTCGTTAAAGCGGATAGCCCTACCCGATTTAAGCGCCATAACAATTTCACTGCTGCCGGTAGTCAGGGTTGCTTCTAATAATGAATCGCCTTCGTTAATGTTAATGGCGTTGATACCATTAGCACGCGGACGAGAGTACGCCTCTAAAGAAGTTTTCTTGATGGTACCTTTTTTGGTACACATGATAATGAAGTTGTTTTCCAGGTATTCTTTATCCTTAAGGCTAATAAGCTTGATGTAAGCTTTAATATTCTCCTCTTTAGGGATATTGATGATATTCTGGATGGCACGTCCTTTTGATGTACGCGTTCCCTCGGGGATTTCAAATACGCGTAACCAGTAACACTGGCCCGATTCGGTGAAGAACAGCATGTAGTTGTGGTTGGATGCAACAAGCAGATGCTCAATAAAATCGGCATCGCGGCTGTTACTGCCGATAGAACCCTTACCACCCCTGCCCTGGCGGCGATATTCAGTTAAAGGCGTACGTTTAATGTAACCTTCGCGTGATATGGTGATCACCACATCTTCATCCTCAATAAAGTCTTCAGTCTGCATTTCGGCAGATGAGTGAACCATTTCGGTACGACGCTCGTCTCCGTATTTTTCTTTGATCTCTAACAGCTCATCTTTAATGATCTGCATCCTTAAACCTTCATCGGCCAGGATAGATTTCAAATGTTCAATCAGTTTCATTAGGGCCGCGTATTCGTCCTTGATCTTATCGCGCTCAAGTCCGGTTAACCGGCGAAGCGTCATATCAAGGATAGCGCGCGCCTGGATATCACTTAATCCAAACTGGGCCATTAAGCCTTCCCTTGCTTCGTCAGGAGTTTGTGATGCACGGATCAGGCGGATAACTTCGTCCAGGTGATCCAAAGCTATCAACAAGCCCTCTAATATATGGGCGCGTTTTTCGGCTTCAGAAAGTTCGAATTTAGTACGGCGGATAACAACCTCGTGCCTGTGCTCCACAAAGTGGTGTATCAGGTCTTTCAGGTTCAGCATCATCGGGCGGCCGTTAACCAGCGCGATGTTGTTTACACTAAATGATGTCTGTAACGCGGTGTATTTGAACAGGTTATTTAGTACGATAGCTGCATTAGCTTCGCGTTTTATCTCATAAACTATGCGGATACCTTCCCTGCTCGATTCATCACGGATGGCAGAAATGCCCTCCAGTTTTTTATCGTTCACCAGTTCGGCAGTACGCTCAATCATCAGCGCCTTGTTTACCTGGTAAGGTACTTCGGTAACTATAATGCGCTCCCTGTCGTTTCCGTGGGTTTCAATCTCGGCCCGCGACCGGATAACAATCCTGCCCCTGCCTGTCTCTAATGCCTCACGCGGGCCTTCAAAACCGTAGATGATACCACCTGTAGGGAAATCCGGACCTTTTACGTATTTCATCAACTCGGTAACCTCTATCTGGCGGTTATCAATTAATGCCATGGTAGCGTCAATAACCTCCGATAAATTGTGGGGCGCCATATTGGTTGCCATACCCACCGCAATACCCGAAGCGCCGTTAACCAAAAGGTTAGGGAATTTGGCAGGTAAAACGGTTGGTTCCTGTAACGAGTCGTCGAAGTTTAACTGAAAATCGATGGTATCTTTGTTGATGTCGGCCAGCATCTCTTCGGCCAGCTTTTGCAAGCGGGCCTCGGTATAACGCATCGCTGCAGGCTCATCGCCATCAATAGAACCGTAGTTGCCCTGTCCTTCTACCAGTAAGTAACGCAGGCTCCACTCCTGGGCCATACGCACCATGGTATCGTAAACAGATTTATCACCATGTGGGTGATACTTACCCATTACCTCGCCCACAATACGGGCCGATTTTTTGTAGGGCTTGTTGTTATTTAAGCCCAAATCAAGCATGCCAAATAATACACGCCTGTGTACGGGTTTCAGTCCGTCGCGGACATCGGGCAGCGCCCTGGAAACAATCACCGACATTGAATAATCAATGTATGCCGATCGCATTTCCTCATCAATATTTATCGAAATTATTCTGTCTTCTTTGCTTGAATTATCGTCAGCCATTTTTATTTATTTGTAGAACCTTCTCTCTGTTTTTCGTGTTAAAAATTGATTTTTAAACGACCTGCGAAGTTAAGAAAATAGTTGACTAATGTGCCAATTTTGGCAACAATATGCATGCATAATTTATACACACCAGCTAATTTATTAACGTAGCAGGTTTGGTTTATTTGATTTTTACCCAGTGATCTTCAATCTTATTACCGTTGGGCAAAACGGTGAATAATTTAAGTGTATCATTACTAATTGCATAGGTATATTTCACTACTTTATTGAGTAATTCTGAGGTTTGCAAGCTGTAGGTTTGTGTTTCAAAACAAGTATCGGCCTGCAATTGGTAATCTCCTTTTTCGTAAACCACATCCTTCTCGCCCTTTTCCTTTACAATAGCTTTATAATGCGATTTATCGTAGGTACGCTGTAAAGAGTAAGCAGCTGAAGCGCTATCAGTTTTGCCGTTAACCACGCCTCCCCTATATTCCCATACGCCTTTAAGCGGGTAATCTATTGCGGCAAACGAGCACAAAAAGCAAATTGTTAAAATTGGCAGTACAAGCTTTTTCATAGGTAATGATATTAAGCCCAGTTAATTCCTTTTTTTAATAAAGATAGTGTTTTTTCTTCCTCGCTGCCCGGCGTTGCCTGGTAGTTATACACCCACTTGGCGGTTGGCGGCAGGCTCATCAGTATAGATTCGATACGCCCATTGGTTTCCAGGCCAAATTTGGTACCTGCATCATAAACCAGGTTAAACTCGGTATAGCGGCTGCGGCGCTGGTATTGCCATAACTGCTCATCTTCGGTAAATGATTTATTGCGGTTGCGGTTCACCAATTCGGTATAAGTTGGTATAAAAGAACGACCTAACGCCTTCGAAAAATCAAAAATATTCTCCCATGATAATTCATCATTGGCTGTTAGCCGGTCGTAAAAAATTCCGCCTATGCCCCGTGTTTCGTTACGGTGTTTGATGTAAAAATAGTCATCGGCCCAAAGCTTAAACCGATGGTAAAAATCATGATAGTAACTATCGCAAACGTTTTTTAAACTGGTATGAAAAAACTTAGCATCCTCCTCGATAACATAGTGTGGGGTTAGATCGATGCCACCGCCGAACCACCGGATAGGTGGCTTATCGCCCAACATAGATGATGGCATTTCAAAATACCGGATATTCATATGAATGATAGGCACCATCGGATGATTTGGATGGATCACGATAGAAACGCCGGTAGCAAAAAAATCATCAGATTCTACCTGCAAAGCCTTTTTCATACTATCGGGTAGCTGGCCATGCACGGCCGAAAAGTTTACGCCCCCTTTTTCAAAAATATTGCCGTTTTGGATAACACGCGTACGCCCGCCGCCACCGCCTTCCCGCTCCCATTTTTCTTCTTCAAATTTAGCCTTGCCGTCGGCCAGTTCAAGCCCCAGGCATATTTCGTCCTGTATCTGCTGGTAGTCTGCAGCTATTTGTTCTTTGCTTATCATTAATGCAAATGTAATTTTTTTGGTTGATTAAGTGAGTGATTGATTGGGTGCGTGGTTAGCGCGATCTTCAGAGATAAAAGTTTAGCGTACAATACCGATTGCCGGCCAGTAACCTAATCAACTAATTCAACTTAATCAACTACTCACCAAAATTAACTTATCTCCACATAATCCAAATCCTTACCAAAAGTTTCCTTTAGCTGACTTAGTGAAAATAAGGCGATGAGTGTAAGGATACCCATCATGATATAACCGCTTGTAACCATGCCGTAGCTTTTTACAAAAGCTGCAAAAGCCATATTAATTGGAATTAAAGATCCCCTTACAAAATTTGGAACTGTGGTGGTAACGGTTGAACGAATGTTGGTGCCAAATTGCTCGGCTGCAATAGTAACAAATGTGGCCCAGTAACCAACAGAACAACCCATGAAAAAGCAGAGCCAAACAAACCGGGCATTGGTTAAATCTTTTGAGCTTAAATAGAATATAACGCTCACTACCGATAACAATAAGAATACCGCCATGGTAAGTTTTCTTGATTTGGTGATCTGTGCAAGCAGCCCGGCAAAAATATCACCAATGGCTATGCCAATGTATGTGTATAAAACCCCATCGGCAGCGCTTAAGGCTTCTTTTGCCCCCATGGCTTTGCCAAACTCCGGCGATAAGGTAACCAATACACCTACCACATACCATAATGGCGCCCCGATAAGGATACAATAAATGTATTTTTTAAATTTATCCCAGCTGCTGAATAACATGAAGAAGTTTCCTTTTGATACTTTGCTTTGCTCGATGTTTTTAAACATACCCGATTCAAAAGTTCCTATTCTTAAAAGTAATAATAGTATACCAAGCCCCCCACCTACTTTATAAGCATTTTGCCAGCCATGTTTAGCTACCATTACAGCTGCTGCCGCGCCAAATAAACCAATTACGGCTACAATCATGGTTCCGTATCCGCGTTTTTCTTTACTCAAAGTTTCGCTTACCAGGGTAATGCCTGCGCCAAGTTCGCCGGCAAGGCCGATACCTGCAATAAACCTAACCAACGCATAGGTATTTACATCGTGTACGTAAGCGTTGGCAAAATTGGCTACCGAATATAACAGAATGGAACCAAACAGCACTTTAATACGGCCCAGTTTATCTCCAATTACACCCCATAAAATACCCCCCAATAAAAGGCCAAACATCTGCACGTTAATGATAAATACACCTTTAGGTAATACATCTGCCGCAGAAACGCCAATATCCAGCAAGCTGGCTTTACGCACTATCGAAAAGACTAAAAGATCATAGATATCAACAAAATAGCCCAGGGAAGCAACAAGTACAAGGAATATCATGTTCCTGGTGGCCTTAGCGGCGGTAACATCGGTCATAATTATAATAATTGGATGGCTAAAGTAGCAGAATTATACATATAGTTTCAAAAAAACAGCACAAAAAAAACCCCTGTGTATGCAGAGGTCTTTTATCAAGAACTTTGGTTATTTATGCTTTTTTAACATTTACTGCCTGTAATCCTTTTCTGCCTTCTTCCACTTCGTAAGTAACGCTATCATTATCTTTAATGGCATTTACGCCGCCTTGCACGTCCTTAAAGTGTACAAAAAGATCTTTACCGTCTTCGGTAACAATAAAGCCATAACCTTTTTGTGTGTTAAACCATTTTACTTTTCCAGTTTTCATAATTATAATTATCGTATTAAAAAATTGTTGTGAGATTAAAAACTAAAGCCAAACTGAAAATAAAATGGTTTTAATGTTCAGACGGAATAGATAACCCTATCTTTTTCAAATATATAAAATAATTAATAAACCAAATAAAATTATTTATTTGGTTGCGGAGTAGTGCGTAAGTAGGGTTTTATGAGTGTAAAACCCTTTGGAAATTTGGCCGGAATGTCTTCTGTCTTCGTAGCAGGCACCACAACCACGTCTTCTCCGTCTTTCCAATCGGCAGGGGTAGCAACACCATAATTGGCGGTCAATTGCAACGAATCGATAACCCTTAAAATTTCCTGGAAATTACGGCCTGTTGATGCGGGATAAGTGATAATTAACTTTACAGCTTTTTCCGGCCCGATAATGAATAACGAACGCACCGTTGCATTTACAGATGCATTAGGATGGATCATATCATAAGCCTCAGAAATTTTACGGTCTTCGTCGGCAATTATCGGGAAGTTTACCTCCACTCCCTGCGTTTCGTTAATATCATTTATCCAACCGGTATGCGATTCAACCGAATCAACACTAAGTGCTAAAACCTTCACATTGCGTTTGGTAAATTCATCTTTTAAGGCAGCTGTTTTGCCCAGCTCGGTTGTGCAAACCGGCGTATAATCGCCGGGATGCGAGAATAATACTCCCCAGCTATCGCCAAGATATTCGTAAAAATCTATTTCTCCTGCCGAGGTTTTTGCTTGAAAATTTGGGGCTTTATCGCCTAATCGTAAACTCATGACTAATTATAATTTAAGTAGATTAAAGTCTACTAAGTTAATATACATTAATTGACAAATCCAAATTAATCAGAAATTATACTGCTTTTTACGCCAACATTACACAAGGTATGTTGTTGAACATTTTAATCAGGCTAAAATTAACATTAATGGAACGACATACCTACGATACCGGGATAATTGGAAACTGCGCTTTTTTGGCGCATATACATAAAAATACAAATATAGAGTGGCTTTGCTGGCCCCGATTTGACAGCACCTTCATTTTTGGTGGCTTACTGGATAAGAAGAAAGGGGGCGAATTTTCGATTTTACCTGAAGGTGAGTTTACATCCCACCAGTATTACCTGGAGAATACCAATGTACTGATAACCGAGATCAGTCCGGCTTCGGGCGGCATGTACCGGGTAACGGATTTTGCTCCCCGTTTTTACCAGCACCAGCGTTATTATAAACCATTGATGCTGTTCAGGAAAATTGAAGCCATCGAAGGATCTCCAAGGGTTAAGGTAAAATGTGAGCCGGTTTCTGAGTACGGCGCGGTAAAGCTGAGGGTAAACCGGGGCAGTAACCACATACAATACCTGGGTGGCGAAGAAAATATCAGGCTTACCACCAATATTCCTATCAGCTATGTTTTCGACGAACAGCCGTTTGTGCTCAACGAAATCAAATACCTGGCGCTCACTTATGGCGAACCATTGGAAGCGCCATTAATTACGACTGCCGAACGCTTTTTGTCCGAAACTATTCAATACTGGCGTACTTGGATCAAACACTCATCCATCGCCACCTACTATCAGCCATATGTGATCAGATCCGGACTGGCTTTGAAAATACACCAGTTTGAGGACACAGGAGCCATTATTGCCGCCAGCACTACCAGTTTACCGGAATCGCCGGGAAGTGGCCGTAATTGGGACTATAGGTACTGCTGGCTGCGCGATACCTACTATGTGATAACCGCGCTTAACCACATTGGGCATTTTGAAGAAATGGAACGGTATTTTAGCTACGTTACCGATATATCTTTTTCTACAAACGAGCGGTATCAGCCACTGTACAGTATCACCGGTAAAAAAGATCTGGTAGAAAATGTTTTAACCGATTTGGACGGCTATCTGGGCAACCAACCCGTGCGTGTTGGCAACCAGGCATCTGAACACATTCAGAACGATATTTACGGGCAGGTAATGATCTCTATGTTACCGCTTTATACTGATCATCGCTTTGTATTCTCCGAAAGGAAAGACTCGGTACGATGGATTGAGTTTTTGCTGAAGAAGATCGAGTTCACGATTGACGAAAAAGATGCCGGCATTTGGGAGTTCCGTAACATGGCCAATATTCATTGTTACAGCAACCTGTTTCAATGGGCGGGTGCATCAGCCGCCGAAAAAATGGCGCGAACGATTGATAATAAAGAACTGATTGGTAAGGCCATTGCTTTAAAAGAACGCGCAGCTGCACATATTGAAAGCTGTTATGATCCCGTAAGGAAAGTATACACCAATTCGGCAGGCAGCTCCAACCTGGATGCCAGTACCTTGCAACTAATTATGATGAACTATCTTGATCCAACATCACAGCGGGCCAAGGATCATTTAATCGCACTGGAAAATGAGTTAAAAGCCACTAATGGCTTATTTTACAGGTATTTATACAAGGATGATTTTGGTAAACCTAAAACCACTTTCCTTATCTGCGCCTTCTGGTACGTTGAAGCCTTGGCCAGCGTTGGCCGCATTGACGATGCCCAGCGGGAATTTGGCAACCTGCTTAAATACTCCAACCACCTGCTGCTCTTTAGCGAGGATGTTGACGAAAATGACGGCAGCCAATGGGGAAATTTCCCGCAGGCATATAGTCATGTTGGATTAATGAACGCGGCTTACAGGATTGCTATTAAGTTGGATAGGCCTATATTCCTTTAACACTTAACACGATTTAAGGATTTTGCAGGATTGACAGGATTTTTTTTGATTAACACCTGGTAAAATTCGTCATTAACGAAGTTTTACCAGGTATTTGAACATCTGAAATCTGCACATTTAAAATCTGCATATCTGCATTAATCCTGCAAAATCCCTGAATCCTGCGCTACGTATTGTTTGGTAAAGCTGGTCAGTAGATTTCTTACTTCCAGCGGGTTTCGGAGGTAAAATTTAGCTGCCGATAAATTACTGCCTACCTTAATGGTAATGGCGCTATCGGGCAATGCTTTAAATATATCTTCGTCGGTGTAGTCGTCGCCAAAAGCGATTATAAAGTCGTAGTCTTTACCTTCTGTGAGTGTTAAAGCTGCTTTGCCTTTGTTAATATCCATATTCTTCACTTCCAGTACCTTATCCCCTGCTAACAGCTGTAATCCTTTATCGCTGGCCAGGTACTTGAGGTTATTCATCAACTCCCCCGCCCTGAGTTCGCCCAAGCCAGCCTGGGCCTTGCGGTAGTGCCATACCAGCGAGTAGGTTTTCTCTTCGATGAACGAACCTGGCGTGCGGTCGACATAGGTTTCCAATAATGGATAAATATCTTGCTTCCATTGGTCAGATAAGCCGGCTATTTTATGCCAGGTGGTACCCGGTTGTTTAAACCAGGAGCCATGTTCGGCTATCAAATACATATCTGTGTGACTAAACCACTCGTCCAGGTTTTCATGTTTGCGGCCGCTAATAAGCACTACCTGATTGGCAGGGTCGTCGGTTAGCTTTTGGATGATGCTGTATAGCTCTTTATCCGGGTTGGCCTGCTCAATGTTTGATCTGAAACCGACCAGCGTACCATCGTAATCTAAAAAAATGATGCGTTTTTTGGTTTTACTATACCGGTTGATGATAGATTGCTCGGTAGTGTTGCTTACATGCCTGGTTTGCAAGGAACGTTGCATAAGCTTCACTTCTTTTAACCTATCCATGAATATTTTAACCCAATGCGTAATATTAAATTTAGCCACTAACTGCCGCATAGGGATCATGCGTTTTTTCTGCTCATCCAATGGCATGTTAATGGCCTGTAATATGGCCCTGCACACTTCGCCGGTATTATTAGGATTTACAATTATGGCATCTATTAATTCTTTAGATGCACCTGCCATCTCGCTCATAATCAGCACGCCATCATCATTAATCCGGCTGGCTACATATTCCTTACTTACCAGGTTCATGCCATCGCGCATTGGGGTTATCAGGCATACATCGGCAGTGGTATACAGGGCCGACAGCGTTTCGATGGGAAACGAACGATAGTAATAATGTATGGGGCTCCAATCCATGGTGCGGTAAATGGAATTGATATTGCCTACCTTTTTATCTATCTCATCGCGCAGATGCGCATACTGTGGCACCGTATCGCGCGATGGCACCACTATCATGTAAAGGGCAATACGCTCAATACATTCGGGGCATAATTGCAGCAATAATTCAAACGCGGCAAGCCTTTGTAAAATGCCTTTGCTATAATCAAGCCTGTCAACAGACAATATTAGCTTTGTATCCTTAAAGTTGTTCCTGATCAGTTCTACCTGGTGTTTTACTTCATCCTGTAACGGTAGCGACGCGTATTTTTTTTCATCTATCCCCATCGGGAACGATTCAACTACAATAGAACGTTCGCCTGTTGCTATGATATTTGATGACGACGTTACCGGCAAAATACGGGTTGTGGCCCCTAAAAAGTGCCTTACATCGTCAAAAGTATGCAGGCCAATCAAGTCGGCGCCAAGCATTCCTTCCAATAATTCCGACCGCCAGGGAATTAATCTGAACATTTCGTGCGACGGGAAAGGGATATGCAGAAAAAATCCGATAGAAACATCGGGCAGTTCGTGCCTTACAAGTGCAGGCAGTAGCAACAATTGATAATCATGAATCCAGATAATATCGCCAGGTTCGGCAACGCTTAGTATTACATCCCTGAATTTCTTGTTTACTGCCTGGTAGTAATCCCAGTTTGATTGCTTGTAGGTGGAATAGGTAGATGCATAATAATGAAAAACGGGCCATAAAACCTCGTTCGAGAAGCCTTCATAATATTGATTGATCTCTTCCTGATCCAGAAAAACGGGTACCAGGCTTAACTCTTTTAACTGCTGGGTTACAGCATCCTTATCCTGCTGTTCGGTAATTTCGACACCGGGCCAGCCTATCCATACATTATCACCTTGTTTATAAATTGAACCTAAACCTGTGGCTAATCCTCCCTCGCTTGATGATAAATGATAGTCGTTATCAGTTTTAGAGATTTTTACGGGCAACCGGTTAGATACGATAATGGTCTTTGGCATAATAATTATAAAATATATTAACTAATACTTTATAAAGGCATAAACAGCCAAGTTGTTTGATAAAATATAATTATTGCAATTATGGCAAAATAAAAAAGCCATCCCGATATGCGGGATGGCTCGTATTATTGTGTTTTTCTGTAAATTATTTTACTTGTTGAAAAAATTCAAGGTTTGCTTGTTGGGTTATCCTTACAAGCACTTCGTGTTTGTCGTTTTTAAGATCAACAAAGTATGAAGTAGCATCGATGTTTGCATTAACATCGGTGTTAGCCTGGTAAACAATTACCTCGCCAATTTCGTAACCAGCGTATTCTTTGCTGATTTCTTTCATTGTTTTGGCAGGGATAGCTTTAGTGTCAACGCGTTGGGTTACACCAAGGTACTCACCGCTAAGGTTGTAAAAAGCTGTTTTACGTACACCATCAACAGTAAACGATGCTTTTTGGCAATTTTTAGTTACTGTCCAGTTTACATCTGTTGCATCAGCAAAGTCAACAGTAAAACCATGTAAAGCTACGTATGATACGTTTGTACCACCATCAGATTTTTTACCACCATCGGCAGCGAATACATTAACGCTTAATAAAGCGGCAATTGCGGTTGTTAAGAATATCTTTTTCATGTTGTGTTAAATTTTAAATCCATAACAAAAGTATGATGTTGTTATGGATTTGGCAACTAAAATTTAATTTTTATGAATATTTCATAATAACAGTCAATTTGACGTATAAAATTTAAACTTTCGCAATTGGCTTAGTGTATAATTTACAATATCTATAGCTATAAATAGCAACAAAAAACGGTTTAGCAACTTGTTAAACCGTTATATTTACAATTTATTTGCATCAAATTAACCATTATCGGCAAATCCGGGATATAAAGTCATGCCGCCATCCATAAATATGGTGGTGCCGGTTATATAATCGGCCTGGTCTGATGCCAGCCAGGCTGCCAGCTTGCCAATATCATCAGGTTTGCCAATCCGGTTATAGGGTATGAGCGTGAGCAGTTTATCCAAAGCTTCAGGTGTTTCCCAGGCCGATTTGTTGATTGGAGTTTGAATAGCTCCCGGCCCAATGCCTACTACCCTTATTTTATGGGGGGCCAATTCCTGGGCTATACTCTTCATAAACATACTGATACCACCTTTGCTTGCTGCGTAATTAACATGCCCGGCCCACGGAATTACTTCATGTACACTGCTCATACAAATGATCTTGCCGGCGGCCACGCTCCTTTCTTCTACCACTCCCCTGCGGATAAACTCTCTGGCGGCCTCGCGCGAGCATAAAAACTGGCCGGTAAGGTTAATGCTGATTACCTTATTCCAATCGTCTAACGTCATATCTACAAATTTGGAATCTTTTTGTAGCCCGGCATTGTTTACCAATATATCAATGGTATGGTATCGCGCAAACATTTGCGCAAACATGGCTTTTACTTCGTCTTCGCGGCTCACATCGGCCTGCACAGCAAAAGCCTCGCCGCCCGAGGCTGTTATTTGAGCTACAACATCCTGGGCGGCATCGTGGTTGTGGGCGTAATTGATTACTACTTTGGCGCCCGCAGCTGCCAACGCCAGGGCAACGCCTTTACCTATACCACTATCAGAGCCGGTTATTAAGGCCGATTGATTTTTTAACGATGGAGTTTGGTTCATGCTAATAGTTTTGATGTTCAATATAACCAATAAAATTGCGGGAATAATGTTTTGACACGATTGAAGGATTTTGCAGGATTTACAGGATTTTTCTGCCTGAACCGGGGAAACAGATTAGCCGTGTTTTTGAATTTGATTCCTTGTCCCTCTGCTATTATTTATTTGGACGACTTCCCAATGAATTATGCTAAAACTTCGTCGGGTTCGGTTTCTTCTTTGATGCGGGCTACCATCATTATAATAAGTGCCCCAAAGCCCGATACTATACCAAAGGCCCAGCGTAAACCTGCGGCTTGCGCTACAAAACCTACAAATGGAGGGATTATTAAAAAACCAAGATAGCTTACGGTAGATATAGCCGCCAGCGCCTGCCCGCTTTTTAGTGTTTTGGATTTGCCGGCCATACTGAATACCAGGGGAACTACACACGAAATACCCAACCCAACCATAGCGTAACCAATAAAAGCGGTATATATGTAAGGCAAAAGCACGGCCATTAAAAAACCAAGTAAAATAAATATGCCGCTAAAGTTGAGTACTTTTTTAATACTGGTGGCGGCCACTATTTTATCGCCGGTAAAGCGGCCAAGTGTCATGAAAAACATGTACACTACAAAAGCTGCCGTCGAGGTAGCTTTGGAGGCATGCAGGGCCTTTTGAAAATAAATGCTGCACCAGTCGTACATAGTGTTTTCGCAGGCCATGCAGGCAAAAGCGATGAGCGCGAATTTGAGGAGATCTTTATCAGGGAACGAGAAAACGGTAGTACTGCTTTGTCCGTATGGGGCCTGCTCCAGCGTGCTGGGGTAAAACCAAAGTGTAAGGATAAAAAGGACAACGCTTACACCAATAAGATGATACGTTGGCGCAACATTAAAATAAACCATAATATAGCCTACTGCCGCCCCGGCGAAACCTGCAAGGCTCCAGATGCCGTGAAAAGTAACCATGATAGGTTTATCATACATAGCCTGCACGCCCACCGCCTGCGCGTTTACCGTTATGGCGATGACATTGCGCGTGGAGCCTATGAAAAACAACACCAAAATAAGCTCCCACATATAGGCCGTAAAACCCGGCAGGCAAAGCAGCAATGTAAATGCTGTTACACCGCCAAACATGATACTACGGCTGCTATAATGCCTGAGCATTTTGGAGGTGATGGGCATGGTAAGCATCAGCCCAATGGGCAGGGCAAATAATACTGCACCCAGTTCCGCTTCATTTAAATGTAGTTGTTGCTGCAACGAGGGAATGCGCGATGCCCAGGACGAGTAACCAAACCCGGAAATAAAGAAAAAAATACTGATACCGGTACGTAGTTTAGCACTGTTAGCAACACTGGTGTTGTCCATACCGCAAAAGTAAAAATAAATTATTTGCCCGCCAGCTGTTTACGGATGCGGCTCAAATTTTCTGGCGGGATACCCGCAGGTACGAGGCAATTATATTTTGTGAGGAGCACTGCAAAAAAGCCAGGCAAATATTCAGGTATGCCTCAATTATCCGCCGATTGCAATTTTGAGGCATTTGTTTGTGTTGGCGGCTTTTATGACCTATTTTTGGTAGACAATCTTTTTAACCGGCCACACAGGCAGGCATCATCTTAAAAACAGCATGGAATCAAGGACAGTTACCTCTGAACCAACATATAAAGCAGCCCGCAAAATTGCCCCGGCAATTGAACGGCATTTTAAACATTTTCATTCAATAGCGGCTGATAACCCTGCCGAACTTGGCCTTACGCCTGACGTACAAACCATTGAAACCCTGATAGATTTATCTTTTTGGGCAAGTTTACGCCGCGAAGAAGGTTATTCGCCCAAGTTTACCTTGGCTTTTTTGCCGCCCGAAAGTGCCGGGCAACCTTTATTGTTTGGCCATAAAATTAAGCTGGCGCCCAATATCCTTACTAAATTCGCGTCGGCAGTACAGCAGCCCGGCATCCACCTTGGTGTTTGTATTGAAGATGGCGAACTTTATGTTTGGGGAACAACCCTGGCCATACCCGCCTATTGCTTTGTTTTGGAAGTAATTGAGCCGGGCCTACTGGTGATAAAACACCGCCGGGTTGATGGCTTTGGTAAATTTTTAAACATTGCTATTTTAAAAGGCGATGAAATAAAGGTTGTTGATGAAAATGGATCTACCTTATCCGATTGCCCCAACATACTTACATCAATGCTTGATTTTACCCTGCCATCGTCATGGAACGACCCGGTGAATGTGCTGGTACAATTAGCTGCATCAATGCAGGCCCACAAACGGGGCGGTATTTTATTGGTGGTGCCATCCGGCAGCGACGACTGGCTGGAATCAATCATCCAGCCTATCTCCTACCCGGTTTCCCCGGCATTTTCTGGCCTTACCGATTTGATGATACACCAGGGGATTGAAAAATATCATACGCCCTGGCAGGAAAAATTGCGCCGTGCCGTTGATACCATCGGGGGCTTAACATCTATAGATGGCGCGACTGTAATAAACGATAAACACGAATTACTGGCCTTTGGCGCCAAAATAGGCCGTTCTTCAAAAAGCACCCGTGTAGAAGAAATCGTGGTGACCGAGCCTGTAGTAGGCTGCTCTACCAGGGTAATCCACCCGGCGCAAAATGGTGGCACAAGGCATTTATCGGCCGCGCAATTTGTGTTCGATCAAAAGGATGCCATTGCATTGGTGGCCTCGCAGGATGGCAGGTTTACGGTTTTTGCATGGTCGCCGGTAGTGAATATGGTACATGCTCACCAGATAGATATATTGTTGTTGTAAGAAGCCGGCCAAAGCAATTTTACCATGAAACGCATTCTGGCTATATCCGGCAGCTTAAGGGCCGGCTCAACCAATCATCAAATATTAAAACATTTGGGCAACCTGGTTACTGCCGGTGTTAGTTACCATATTTATGACGGGCTGGCCTTAATCCCTCCCTTTGACCCTGGCAATGATGATGACTACCCGCCTGAACCCGTTTTTGAATTAAGGGAATTGCTAAAGGAGGTCGATGGTGTTATCATTTGCACACCCGAATACGCATTTGGCGTACCCGGCCAGCTAAAAAATATGCTGGATTGGACGGTATCAAGCGGCTCATTTTCAGAAATGCCGGTAGCCCTTATCACCGCATCCTTAGGCGGCGAAACAGCCCATGCCGCCATGCTATTGATCCTGGGTGCTCTGAACGCGCAGGTTGCCGAAGGCGCAAGGTTGAATATATCTTTTATCAGGTCGAAAATGGATGGGGATGGAAATATTACAGATCAGGATACCGCGCAATCATTGAACGTGGTTTTGGAAACTTTTTTGAGCAGGATTTAAAATCTCACTTTTTTTTCCGGCGCGCCAATTGTTTTCCTTTAAGAAGAGGACGTTTGTAAAAAGTAGCGGAAAAATTAGCATAGGTACCTCAAAAGTTACCACAAAACCACCTTTTCATCATAACGTTAAAAATTTATCTTCTATATCACTCTGCCAATTTGACAACTTGTTGTGCTTTGGAACATGCATTGATGGTTGCAGGTAGAAATTAATATTAATCCATTTATATATCAATATTATGCAAGAAAAAGGCAGCATTTCAATCCACACCGAAAACATTTTTCCGATAATTAAGAAATTTCTTTACTCCGATAATGAGATATTTTTGCGCGAGCTGGTATCTAACGCTGTAGATGCTACCCAAAAAATAAAACGCCTGGCTTCTTTAGGCCAATATAACGGCGAACTTGGCGATCTGCACGTTGAAGTTGCATTTGACGAGGTTAAGAAAACCATCACCATTAGCGATAATGGTTTGGGTATGACCGCCGAAGAGATAAAAAAATACATCAACCAGATAGCTTTCTCGGGCGCTACTGAGTTTATGGAAAAATTCAAGGAAGCTAAGGATGCAAATGAGATCATCGGCCGCTTTGGTTTGGGCTTTTACTCGGCCTTTATGGTTGCAGATAAGGTTGAAATACAAACACTTAGCTACCAGGAAGGCGCCGAACCAGCTTACTGGGTTTGCGATGGCAGTACCGAGTTTGAAATTGGCGAAGGTATTTTGGCCGAGCGTGGTACCGAGATTACGCTGTACATCAACAGCGAATCGGAAGAGTTTTTGAGCAAATACAAATTACAGGAAATCCTTGACAAATACTGTAAGTTTTTACCTGTGCCTATTAAATTTGGCACCAAAACCGAATCTGTTGAGGATGGCGTTGACGAAGAAGGTAAACCTAAATACATTGACGTTCAGGAAGATAATATCATTAACGATACCAACCCTATCTGGACAAAAGCACCATCTGAATTAAAAGACGAAGATTACCTTAACTTTTACAAACAGCTTTACCCTTTCAGCGAAGACCCATTGTTCTGGATCCACTTGAATGTGGATTATCCTTTCAATCTTACCGGTGTATTGTACTTCCCTAAGCTGAAAAATGACTTTGAGATCTCGAAAAATAAGATCAAATTATTTAGCCGCCAGGTATTTATTACCGATGAAGTGAAAGATATTGTGCCTGAGTTTTTAATGCTGTTACATGGTGTAATTGATTCACCTGATATTCCTTTGAACGTTTCGCGTAGCTTCTTACAAGCCGATAGCAACGTTAAAAAGATAAACAGCTACATCACCAAAAAAGTAGCTGATAAATTGTCAGAACTGTTTAAAGCCGACCGCAAAGCTTACGAAGAAAAATGGACCGACATTGGCTTGTTTGTAAAATACGGCATGGTAAGCGAAGACAAGTTTTATGATAAAGCTAAAGACTTTGTTTTGGTAAGCAACACCCAAAAAGAGAACTTTACTTTACCTGAATACAAGGAGAAAGTTGAAGCTATCCAAACTGATAAAGACGGCCAGTTGGTTTATATTTACACCAACGATCCGGCAAAACAGGATTCGTTTATTCAATCAGCAAACAAAAAAGGTTATGATATATTGGTGATGAACTCGCCTATTGATAACCACTTCATTAGCCAGCTGGAGCAAAAACTGGAGAAAACTTCGTTGAAGCGCGTTGATGCTGACGTAGCTGATAAGCTGATTAAAAAAGACGAAGCGCCTGAATCAGTTTTAACCGATGAACAGTCGACCAAGGTTAAGGAGATTTTCAATAAAGCTATTAACAAACCGGCGTATAATGTTCAATTAGAGAGCCTTAACCCGGATGAATTACCGGTAACCGTAACCATGGATGAGTTTATGCGCCGCATGAAAGATATGGCGGCAATGGGTGGCGGCATGGGCTTTTATGGTAATATGCCCGATAATTACAAGGTGATTGTAAACGGAAACCACAAACTGATAAGCCGTATTTTACAGGAAGAGAACGAAGAAGTACAAGCCCAACTATCAAAACAGGCATTTGACCTGGCCCTGCTTTCGCAAGGATTATTAACTGGCGCCGAACTTACCGAGTTTGTAAACCGCAGTGTGAACCTGATCTAAGCGATCTGCCTAAGTAATACTAAAGCCGCCTGCAAAAAACAGGTGGCTTTTTTAATTGAATATTATTTAAATTTGATATGGAATAAACCTTACAACTGCATCCTTGTCATAAATATTAAATCATTTGGATATGAAACGATTAAAGAGATTTTCGTTATTGATGGCAATGGTATTGATGGGCACAGTTGTTGTTAACGCTCAAACTACGCGCAAAGAGAGAAAAGCGGTGCACGTTGCCGAAATAAAGGCCATTGTTGAGGCCCAAAACTTTGTATTTAACGCCAACTATGTAAACCCAATGCGCTTAAACAGCAGGGCGCTCAATTCAAGCTATGACCTTACGGTTACCAAGGATACTGTCATCGCCTACCTACCCTACTTTGGCGTGGCCACAGTAGCGCCGGCATACGGATCAACCGAGGGCGGGATTAAATTTACCACCACCAAGTTTACTTATGTAGCTAAACCCGGCAAAAAGGATGGCTGGAATATCACCATCAAACCAACGGTTAAAAACATCAGTGATTCAAGGGATGTGCAATCCATGTACTTAACTATTAGCTCGGATGGTTATGCTTCATTGCAGGTGATCAGCACCAACCGCGATCCTATTTCCTTTAACGGTACAATTGAAAAAAGGCCTGCTAAGAAGTAGCTAAAAGCAGAAGGCATAAAGCTCAAAGCTTTTTATGCAGGATGCTTTTGGCCTTCTGCTTTCAGCTTAATAATCCGGCGTTGTCTTTCAGTTCTACACCGGATAGTTTTCGTTTAAAAGCCTCGCTGATAAGGTAAAATATTTTTTTGGCTGCTTTTTTAGAGGTAAGGCCCCCGGGGCGGATATTGGAAACGCAATTTCGTGATTCATCTGTTAATCCCGGTTTAGGGGCGTAAGTGAGGTACGCTCCTACACTGTCTGCCGAACTTAATCCGGGCCTTTCGCCAATAAGCATCAGAGATAGTTGCGCTTTAAGGTTATAGCCAATATCATCGCCTATAGCTACCCTGCCCTGTTCAACCAGGCTTATGGGCGCGAATTTAAAACCAGAGGTCAACAACAGTGGGATGAGCTCTTTTAGCAGTCCAACTGTATTTTCATTTACGGCTGTTGCCGAAAGTCCGTCGGCTATAATGATGGCGATATCGGTTTGGATAAAATAATCTTCCAGTTGGTTTAACGAGGCTTCATTCAGTTTACGGCCAAAATCCGGCCGTTGCAGGTATTGCCGGCGGTCGGTTACCCGGCTGTGCAGCTGCAGAATGGGCAAGTTAAATTGTTTAAATACATCAGTTAAGTGATTGATGTTCAACTCGGAATAAACCGCGTCGCGGGCATGAGCATGGGCCAGTTTAAAATCAAGAGACTGTTTCAGCGGGATACTTGTACCCACACGGCCAATAGCTATGCGGGCAGTAGTAAACTCCTGCAAGGCCTTCAAAGGCTCTATTTCGTGGGGAATGTTTCTTTTCATTCTTTGTATATCAAGATAAAAGCCAGGTTTTCACCTAAACCTTTTTGCCTTTCACCTTTAGCCTTTCACCTCCTTCTTCACCTCCCCCTAAACCATAGCTCCCAACAATCCGTGCGCCGGGTCGATAGGCACCATATTGCCCTTAATATCAATAATTCCTTGTTTCACCAGCCATTGTTCAAACTCAGGCGCTGGTTTTAAGCCAAGTACTTTGCGCAAATATAGGGCGTCATGAAATGAGGTGGATTGGTAATTAAGCATAATATCATCAGCACCGGGTATGCCCATAACAAAGTTACAGCCTGCCACTCCTAACAAAGTTAACAGATTGTCCATGTCATCCTGGTCGGCTTCTGCATGGTTGGTATAGCAAACATCGCAGCCCATGGGCAGGCCAAGTAGTTTACCGCAAAAATGATCTTCCAATGCCGCGCGAATAATCTGTTTACCATCATATAAATATTCAGGCCCGATGAAGCCAACAACCGTATTCACCAGCAGGGGTTTAAACTTTCGGGCTACGGCGTAAGCCCTTACCTCGCAGGTTTGCTGATCAACACCAAAATTGGCATTGGCAGATAGCGCACTCCCCTGCCCTGTTTCAAAATACATTACATTATTGCCCACTGTGCCGCGGTTAAGCGATAGCGTTGCCTGGTAAGCTTCTTCAATTAAGTTAAGGTTGATGCCAAAACTCGTATTGGCTTTTTCGGTACCTGCTATGGATTGAAAACACAAGTCGACCGGTGCGCCTTCATTTATCAGTTGCAAAGTGGTAGTTATATGGCTCAATACACAAGTTTGCGTGGGGATGTTAAATTGTTGCCTGATGTTATCCATCAGCCTTAACAAATTACTTACCGCCGCCGGGCTGTCGGTAGCCGGGTTTATGCCGATGGTAGCATCGCCGCTGGCATGCAAAAGGCCATCAATAATGCTGGCAGCCACGCCTCTCGGATCGTCTGTTGGATGATTTGGCTGTAAACGGGTACTAAAATGTCCGCTTAACCCAATAGTATTGCGAAACCGGGTGACCACCCTGCATTTTTTGGCTACCGCGATCAAATCCTGGTTGCGCATTAGTTTAGATACCGCAGCAACCATTTCGGGCGTTAATCCGTCGGCAATATCGGTTAAAGTTTGGGTATCTGTTTCATCGCTTAACAGCCAATCGCGCAATTCGCCAACAGTTAAATGGCTTATTTGGTTGAATGATTTAACATCATGGCTATCAATAATTAAACGGGTTACTTCATCATCTTCGTAAGGCACAACAACCTCATTTAAAAACGTTTTGAGCGGCACATCGGCCAGGGTTATTTGCGCGGCAACCCGTTCTTCATAACTACCGGCGCATACGCCCGCCAGTTCATCGCCCGAGCGGTATGGCGAGGCTTTGCCCAGCAAAGTTTTCAAATCCTGAAACTTGTAAACCTTATGTCGTATAGTGTGGCGGTAGTTAGTCATTGGTCAATTGCTTCGCGTCATTGGTCATTAGTCACTTGCTTCGCGTCATTGGTCACTGGGTCATTTGCTTCGCGCCATTAGTTATTGTATAAAAAATGACCTACTGCCCCAATGACTTAATGACCTAATCAGGCGTGGCCATCATCTCTTCTGTAAGGGCGACTTTATGTTTGCCCATTAACACAAACACAATACCGATAACAAGTAACCCGACAAAAAATATGATGCTGACAGTAAAATTAAACCAAATAATTGCGAACATGCTCACAATTGTTATCAACAGTGCTATGCCTGGAAACCAGGGATAGACCGGCGCTTTAAAAGGTCGCGCCAGGTTAGGCTCTTTTTTGCGGAGAATGAACAAACTTATCATACACATAATGTACATGACCACAGCCCCCAATACCGACAGTACCAGAATTTGCGAGGTGCCATTTTTTGTGTGGGTACCAATATAAATGGCGATAAAGCTAACAGCCCCAGCCACAACCAGCGCCCAATGCGGTGTTTTAAACTGATGGTTTAGGTTATCTAATCCTTTAGGCAAATAACCGCTCCTGGCCATTGCAAACACCTGCCTTGACGATGCCAGAATTGTACCATGAAGTGATGCTATCAGCCCAAATAAGCCGATGCTGGCAAATATTTTGGTTAACCCGCTTGCTTTGCCCAGTACAATACCTATTGCTTCGGGTAAGGGGTAATCTAAAGTACTTAGTTTGCGCCAATCGGTTATCCCGCCGGTAACAATCATTACGCCTAATGCTAATGCTACCAGTGTAGCCAGGGCACTAATGTAACCTTTAGGTATATCTTTTCGTGGATCTTTTACCTCTTCGGCAACCATTGCTACGCCTTCTATAGCAAGATAAAACCATATGGCAAACGGAAGGGCAGCAAACACGCCTCCCCAACCAAAAGGCATTGGGTTACTCATGTAGTTACTCATTTTAAAATGAGGCGAAACTATACCTAAATACAAAACCAATTCGGCAACCGCCAAAATGGTGATGAATACCGAAAATGCGGCAGATTCTTTTACACCCAAACCATTAAGCAGCAGAAATGCTGCATTAAAAACCAAAGCCGAGTGCATAACCGGGATCTCGGGATATAAAAAATGGAGGTAACTCCCTAACGAAATAGCTATTGCCGGTGATGCAAAAAGAAAATCGATAAGCGTGGCATAACCAGCTATTAAGCCGCCAAACGGGCCCATGGCCCGGTAACCGTAAGCGAAGGCTCCGCCTGCATGCGGAATTGCCGTGGTAAGTTCTGTATAGCTGAAAATGAACGTGATATACATCACCGTTATAACCGCTGTGGCTATAAGCATCCCGATTGTACCGGCAACATCCCACCCAAAATTCCAACCGAAGTACTCACCAGAGATGACCAGCCCTACAGCTATCGCCCATAGATGGACTGGTTTTAAAACTCTTTTTAACTGCTCTGCCGGGGGTGTTGCCATACGTTTTGATTTGCCGCCTTAAGATACTTATTGCGGGGCTAATATCAAAATTGACGTATGTTATGGAATTGTTAACCCGTTAGTTCATTGGTTCATTGGTTCATTGGTTCATTGGTTCATTGGTTCATTGGAACGCGGACATAGCAGGCAAAAAAATTTAGCTACGGCTGCCTTAATGCCCCCTTGCCTAGTATCCCAACAGACAAGACCAATGAACCAATGAACGAGTGAACTAATGAACTAACCCACCTTCAGCGTATTTTTCAAATACCCGATACTGCTGGTAATGCTGGCCAGCGGATCTTTTGGGCCATCGTGTTCAACGAAGAAATGTTTCATGCCGGCTGATTTTGCAGCCGCGAAGATTGGTTTAAAGTCGATAGTGCCGCTGCCTACAGGTAAAATGGTTTTACGCTCGGCATCCAGGTCTTTTACATGCCATAGCGGGAAACGGCCTGGGTGTTGTTTAAACATTTCAACCGGGTTTTTGCCTCCTTTTATGGCCCAGGCCAGGTCGAGCTCCATTTTAACATTTTGGGGATCGGTTTCGCTTAGCAAAAGATCATAAGGAACCTTGCCGTCAACGGCATGAAATTCCATATCATGATTATGATAGGCAAATTGGATACCTACCTTTTTGGCGGCCTCTCCCGTTTTATTCAATACTTCTATAGTCGATTTGATTTCTTCGAGCGTTGCTGTGGGCGAATTGGCGCAAACCAGGTATTTAATGCCGCCCGCTGCTGCATCATCAACCAATTCCTGCATATTATCACGCAGATTTTTCATTGGGGGAATTACCATTGGCTTACCATCGGCGCCGTTTGGTAATTTTGTTCCGGGAGGAAGTTTGAAGGGGGCGCCCAAAACGTGGTGTGATGTCCAATTCATGCCCAGGTCATTCACCATCGCTTTAAATTCCTTGGGTGTCATGCCGTAATAACCTCCTTTTTTGCTGAAGGCCGATTCCATGTCTTTAAAGCCAAGGGCTGCTATTTTTGTTAGCGTACCCTTTACATCTTCATCAATAACGCCAAAAAATGTAAAGAGTTGCAGGCCGACGGCATGCGGAGCCGCCATATTGCTCAATAAAGAAGCGGCTTTGCCGGATAATGCAATACCGCCAAGCACCACTGCACCGGTGCTTTGGATAAATTTCCTCCTGTTGTAATTCATGCTGATAATTTTAGTTTTAATGTGGTACAGTAAATCTAAATAATAATTATCAGCAAATTAAAGTTTATTGTGTCTTTTTTACACATTAACTCATCTGATCATCCCCGGTAGCGACAAGCTTATGATGTCGGGCAGATAAAAGCATCAAATGACACCTTGCTTTTACTGCCTGATCCTGGTTAAAAACCCAAACCACCGGCAACTATTTTGGCCAACAGGCACACAAATCGGGCTGCGTTTAATTTGCCCAAAGCGTGAGTTTTATGTTAACTATAAAAAAATATAATTAACTGATTACCAAATATTTATATCATATTTAATTCAAAATGTGTTAAGTTATGTTAACCCAATTAAATGCTTTTATGCGGCATTTACACTTGATTTTGGCGCTCGTAAAGCGCTGTCATCAGCAGGTGCCTATTTATACAAACAATTAGCAATCAGCCCTGTCCATCCGGTTTGGTGAGATGCACCGGCGCCACGGCCTGTATCCCCATCAAAATACTCATAAAACAGGACGTAGTTTTTAAAATGAGGGTCGGTTTGCATTTTGTGATTTGTGCCAAATAATGGCCTGTACCCCTTATCATCGGGCAAAAACAGTTTAGAAACCCGGCTGTATAGTTCATTGGCTACTTCGGACAGGTTCATGAAATTACCCGATCCGGTGGGGCATTCCACTTTAAAATCATCGCCGTAATATTTATAAAAACGTTGAAGGCTATCAATAATAAGGTAATTTATCGGCATCCAGATAGGGCCACGCCAGTTACTGTTACCTCCAAAAAGACCGCTATCGCTTTCGCCAGGTTTGTAGGCGATGCCAAAATCGACTCCGTTAACTGCTATTTTATAAGGATGATCCAGGTGATATTTTGACAATGAACGGATGCCATAATCGCTTAAAAATTCCTTTTCATCCAACATGTATTTCAACAGGGATTTCATACGATAACCACGCAAAAGACTGATCAAATGCCGGCCGGAGCTATTTTTTTCGTTCCAGCGCGATACCAGCGAAGCAAGGTCGGGCCGTTTTTCGGCAAACCACCTCATCCGTTCTTTAAATATCGGGCTGTCGGCTATATCTGCCTCCTCCAAAACTTCGGTTGCAAATAATGGGATCAGACCTACTATGCTCCTTACGCGCATTTTAACCGAACCATCGTCGGGGAAACGGATCTGATCATAAAAAAAGCCATCCTCATCATCCCAAAGCCCTTCGTTGCTTTCGCCAAAGTTTGACATGGCACCAACGATATAGATAAAGTGCTCAAAAAACTTAGAGGCTATATCCTGGTAAGCTTTATCGGTTTCCGCAAGCTCGGTTGCAATCCGCAACAGGTTAAGCGAGTACATAGCCATCCAGCTGGTACCATCGGCCTGTTCCAAATGCTGGCCGGAAGGCAGGCGGGTATTTCTGTCGAAAACGCCAATGTTATCCATCCCCAGGAAACCTCCTTCAAAAATATTATTGCCGGCCTCATCCTTACGGTTTACCCACCAGGTAAAATTGAGCATCAGTTTGTGGAAGATCCTTTCTAAAAAGTAAGTGTCGCCCTTCCCGTTATTTGCGGCTTTATCGGTTTTGTAAATATTCCAAACTGCCATGGCATGTACCGGTGGGTTTACATCGCTAAAATCCCATTCGTAGGCTGGCAGTTGGCCGTTAGGGTGCATATACCAGTCGCGGGTAAGCAGTATCAACTGATTTTTGGCGAATGCCATATCTACAATTGCCAATGGCAGGCAATGGAAAGCCAAATCCCAGGCGGCAAACCAGGGATACTCCCATTTATCGGGCATAGAAATTATATCCTTAGTGTTCAGGTGCCTCCATTTATGGTTGCGGGCATCTTCCCGTTGTGCCGGTGGTCCGGGCTGCGCAGGATCGCCGTTTAGCCATTGGCGGATATCGGAGTAGTAAAACTGTTTGTTCCAAAGCATGCCCGCGAGTGCCTGGCGTTGGATGAGGCACCTTTCGGCGTCCTCTTTATCATTGTAAACATCGTTGTAAAACTGGTCGGCCTCGGTTAGGCGGATATCGAAGACGTCGTCAAAATCTTCAAAACTATAATTGGCATCCGGCGAAAGCCTTAGCTTTAAAGTAACGCTTTTACCGGCTGCAACCGTGATATCATAATTAACGGCAGCCTTTGTACCCGTTTGTTTGGGGTTGATGGTATCGGCACCGTGAATTATATAGTCATTAATGCCGTCTTTGTGGTATTTATGCCCGCTATCATAATTGTACAGCCGCTGCATATTTGTTTCATTATCGCAAAACAAAACTTTCGGATTACCTTCGGCATGCAACCAAAGCTGACCAAGATCTTCGTGAAATATCTCAGTTGTGCAATTACCATGGGCCGAAATTTGTGGCTTATAATCGTCATAACCCCAGCTCCAGGTATTGCGGAACCATAGCGTAGGCAAAACATTCAGCGCGGCATCTTTATCGCCCCGGTTATGTATGGTAATTTTTATGAGGATGTCGTCCTGCGCGTTCTTGGCGTATTCGGTAAAAACATCAAAATATTCGTCTTTATCAAAAATGCCGGTATCCATCAACTCAAATTCGGGATCATTGCGGGTACGGCGTTTGTTTTCGTTAACCAGCCAGGCGTACGGAAACTCATTTTGCGGGTACTTGTACAGGGTTTTCATGTACGAGTGGGTAGGCGTACTATCCAGGTAATAGTATAGCTCCTTTACATCCTCGCCGTGGTTACCTTCGGGGTTGCTGAGGCCGAAGTAGCGTTCTTTGATGATCGGGTCTTTTTTATTCCAGAGGGCTATGGCAAAACAAAGGTTTTGCTGGCGGTCGCAAATACCGGCTATGCCTTCCTCGCCCCAGCGGTAGGCTTTGCTGCGGGCCATATCATGGGTTATATAGTTCCAGGCATCGCCGTTGGCGCTGTAATCTTCACGTACGGTTCCCCATTGGCGGTCGCTTACATAAGGGCCCCACCTTTTCCAGCTTGAATCCTTTAGCCTTGCTTGTTCTGCATTCATCGCGCAAAGTTGGCTTATTTGCTGCAATTAGCCCAATTGTAGGATTTGTTTTACACGGAAGTGAGAAAACAATAGAATTAGCAGGGCTTTACTGCAAATTAAACCGGTAAAAGCGTTCCACCGGAACGCCTGGATCATGCGGAACGCTCTGGAACGCCTTAGTATTGACTATCAACACTTTATGATTTCACAAAAATACGCCATGGAACACTAAATCGCCTGACTATCAATCATTTAACAAATACGATTATCTTGTCCTGAAATAGGTTTACACATTAAGTAAACAAACTGTCTTGATTTCGTTACCGCTGTGAAGGACATTTTATGCCCAGGCATTCCTCAAAAACCGAAGCCAGTTACCGTGCATCATGTTTTCGATATCCACATCGGTATAACCGCGTTTTTTTAACAAATTGGGCACTTTTTGTAAATCGGCTATGGTTTCCAGATCATAAGGGCATTGTTCGCGCCCAAAAGCGCCGTCAAGATCGGTGCCCATGCCTACGTGCAGGGCATTACCGGCTATTTGGCAAATATGATCGATGTGATCTATCATCACCTCCAGGTTGCAATGCATCCCCTTAGGCGTTGATACCCCCCTCACCCATCCCGGAACCATCATCCAGGCATCCAATGCTGCACCTATTACCGCCCCCCTGTCAACCAAAGCTTTAATCATCTCATCGCTGTACTGGCGGTTGTGATTTACCAACGCCCGGCAGTTGTTGTGGCTGGCCCAAACGTGGCCGTTGAAATGATCCAATGCCTCCCAAAAACTATCATCGCACAAATGCGTTGCATCCAGTATGATATTCAGACGCTCCATTTCTTTGAGCAGTTCATGCCCTTTAGGCCCCATGTAGCCGGTAGCATCTGTGCCCTGCGCGTACCTTCCCGGGCCATAATGTGCAGGGCCTACAGCCCGCAACCCATAGTTATAGGCGCGTTCCAAATGCTGTACAGTTATAATAGAATCGGCTCCCTCCAAACTCAGGATATAGCCTACAGCTTTATTTTCTGTTGGTGCACCGTCATTCCAATAGTCAAGATGTTTCTCTAATGATGCTAAATCGTTTACCTGCACCATTTGGCCCGCATCTTCCATGGTTTTGTACCAGGCTGCCTGCCCCTGCGTTTGTGCCCAGGCCTGCTCGGGCGAGTGCCAGCCGGGCAATGGATTATCCGGTGCCACATAACGGCCGATTTGTGTTGCTACCACCAAACCAATATTACCCTTGCGCAATTCGGGCAAGGTAACAACGGCTTTGGCGCGGTCGGGTTTGTCGGTAAGTCCTTCTTCGCGCCGGTTTAATTCGGCCAGCGGGCGGGTGAGGTCGCGGTTCCATTCCAGCGCGTTCATGCTCAGGTCTAAATGGGCATCAATTACAAACATATTTTTTATTATCAGATGGTGATTTTACGGTCGCGGGCCAGGTTAAGCCATTCGCCGGTAAGTGTGTTATTTTCGATGGTATAAGCGCGTTCATATAAGGCCACCGTTGGGCATACGTGATGTGGGATGCCATAAAGCACGTCGCCTACCTTATAGCTATGGCCCTTGCCTGCATCAACAACTAAATGCTCTTCGCTTTGGCCAACCGGTACCAGCTGTGGCGCATTTAAAAAGTAAATTCGTTTGCCCAGTTCATTTTCGGCCGAAATAGATTTGTGCCCAACATCCAGGCAAAGTTTGGTGGCATCGGGCAACGATACAACCCGGGTTACTACCAATATGGCTGAAAGAAATGCCTGCTCTGGTATCTCCAACTCATAGCCTCTATCCCAATAAACAAAAGTACCGGGGCTACATTCTACAACAGGTCTTTTTGAATGAATGGTAAACGTTGGTGAGCCGCCGGCAATAATCACCGGTTCGGGGTAATCTTTCGCTTTCAAATCCTGTTGAAGCTTTAATACAGGTGTAAAACCGGCGTCGCAGCGTTCTTTTCGCCTGGCAACATCCACATCGTGAATGTGGCCGTCATAGGCATGCAAGCCAACCGGATTAAGCCCTGGCAATACAGCGCAATCCATATACAACTGCAGTGCATCAAAACCGGGCGCAATACCTGTACGGTTCATGCCAACATTTAAATCGATGTAAACATCAATCCTGATTTTACCAACTACGGCAGCGTCCGAAATTTCTTTGGCTGCTAAATCGTTATCAACCAAACACGAGAAGCGGGTTTGCGGGTAGGCGTGTATTAATTTGATAAACCTATCCAGCTTTGGTCCTACAGGCTGATAGGCCAGCAATACGTCGGGAGCTTTGCACATGCCCAGCAGTTCAGCCTCAGCAATGGTGGCACATTTAAACTTCTTTATCCCCGCATTCAGTAAAAGTTGAATAACCTCAGCGTTTTTAAACGTTTTGATATGCGGGCGCAGCCGGGCAACATCATCAATCATGGTTTTAAGCAAATTGATGTTAGCCTGTACCCTATCGGGATAAACAACCAAAGCCGGAGTATCCAACTTATCTATGTTATCAATACTGAACCAGTGGTGAGTAGTGAGTAGTGAGTGGTGAGTCATGAATAGCTAAAAATGATTGTCAAACTTTTTTTTAACCTTGCTTTTACCGATTTTTTTTGTTTGATAGCGCTCTATAAAGAACCATAAAAAGCAACGTTTTCCGCATTCCCTATACTAAAGGTCTTGATTCTTGACTCTTAATTCTTGATTCTATTCCCTAAGCTAATTCAAACAAAGCCTCAATCTCAACAGGGATATTATCCGGTAATGATCCCATACCTACGGCGCTGCGTACGCCTATGCCATTTTCCTCGCCCCAAATTTTGGCAAAAAGTTCGCTGGCGCCGTTAATGATAAAAGGGTGTTTTTCAAAATCGGGGGTGCAGTTAACCATACCCAATACTTTGATTACTCTTTTTACCTTATCAAAGCTGCCTATGTTTGCTTTTATAGTGGCAAGCATAGCTAAACCAACCTGCCGGGCGGCCAGCTTCCCATCCTCCATATTGATAGTATCGCCAATACGGCCTATAATCAGGGTGCCATCATCCTGCACCGTGCCGTGACCGGACAGGTAAAGGTATTTACCATCAACTAAACAGGGTTTATAAACGCCAAGCGGCTTTGGCGCAGGCGGCAGGTTTAAACCCAGCGCCGCAAAATTTTCTTCGGGAGTGTTCATATTGTAAAACTATAGTAGTTTCAAATCTATAAATACTATTGATAAAGTTATGCAGACATATTTAAATTTTTTAAAAACTTACCATACGATATACGCTAACTTAAAACACTCAAAAACAAACGGCATTTCAAAAAAATCATCATAAAAAAAGCCGGGTGTCTCAAACCCGGCTTTACTTAAACCATAAATCAACTTTATTTAAACCTGTATGTAATTCCAATGTTAACAGCGTAATCGGCAAAAGCCGCATCGCCTTGAGTGTATGTTCCGGTAAGGTTGGTTGTAATTTTGTCAGCAACGCTTTGTGTACGTTCGCGACGTAAGGCAACCGGCACAAACGCATAAATAGAAAATGTTTTTACACGGAATGTAACCCCGGGCTCGGCAGAAAGGATATTACCCGGCCTTCTGAAACCCTTACTACCACCTACAAGGTCATGCACCGGTAAGCACTCATAACGTGCGCCCGCCGAAAAATCAAATTTACCTGTGCCATAGCTTGCACCTGCCCTAAGCATTACCTGGTCTGGCACACTCATAATATCGCTGCCATTGGCAACCGCCCTGGCGCTTGGCGTACCGCCACGTGCCGATGAAACACCATTTTGCTCTCTTGGGCTAATGAGGTAATAAAAACCGCCATATACACCAAACTTATGGCTAAAGTTGTAATAGGTATTAATTTCGGTAGTTATGCCGGTACCGCCATCTCCTAACTGAATAGACTGATCAACCGGGCCAAGCACTTTAGTATCGGCTGTACCGCCCTGGTGGTAAAAATAGTCCTGGTAGTTATAGGCGCCGGTAGCCAGTTTTAAACCTAAGCCTACCTGGATATTTCCCTTACGGGCCTTAGCCGGGTTTAATAACCACGCATAAGCAGTTAACCTAACATCGCCCAGGCCAAATGAACGTGTATTTAAGCGCTCTTTACCACCATGCTCATATAACGACGAGCGCACGTTATTTACAATAGGTACATCTACCGCAAACGACCAGCGATTGTTAAACACACGGGTAAGGGTTATATCATTTGTATAGGAATGGTTAATAACGTTGGTACCCGCAGCTATACGTTGTTTTTGCTCGGTAGTACCAACAAAATGTTTGTATGACCTGAAATAGCGGCTATTGCTGTTAATCAGCCAGCTTCCTGCGGCTGCATTGGAGCTATCCGGATGTTCGTCCATAGTACATAAACCACCCGTACTCCTGATGGCTACGCAACCCTGCGCATTTACTTTTGTGGTCGTAAAAAGTACAAATAATGCTGCTACACAGCTCAATTTTAAAATTAGTTTCATCGTTTTTTTTAGTATTATTATTATTTTGGGTAATTGAATAGTATAGCCGGGTAACTAAACCCGGCTTAAAGCTGCTTTTTACAGGATTTTAGGTTAGTTAATTAGTTTGTAAAGGGGATGATTTTTTAAAAGGCCATGATAAAAAACCGGTGGGCGACCGCTTAACAACAAACCATAAGGATAACAATACCCCATAGCTGCCACCACGTTCAACCCATTCAAATATTTCGTATTTTGGGTAAAAGAACTCGCTTGTTATTTTCCAGATGACAAAAACCAGCAGGACACTTGCAAAGGGGCGGATAAGTACAGAAAATGCTGCCAAAACTTCAAAAATGCCAACTGCCAGCGCGGCTTTGGCCGGGTCATTAAAACCTAAGCCATGATACTGATTAATGAGGCCCGGTTTTTGAATCAGGTTTAACCAACCGTGGCCCAACAGCAGCAGGAATGCAAATACCCTTAAATAATTTAATACATTTTTTAAGGTGATTGCATCCAGGCTTACATTATCGTCCATGCGGGCGAACCATTTTTTAAGCGGAATTTTAAAGCCGCCCTGTAATAGCAACAGCACAAACGGGGCGCCAAAATTACCCGCGCGCTCAATAAATTCGGCAAAAGGCTCACCCGACAGCGGGCGCATGGAGGCTGTAATTAATCCCCATATAACCAGCCATCCGGCTACAGCACGTGTTGGATATACCAACAGCGATATGCCAAACAAAATATCCATCATCCCAACATAGGGCATCAGCGTATATGACATATCATGACCGATGCCAACTACGGCAAAATAATTACACCAAATTTGCTTGGTAATAATGCCAAAGGCGCCATGGCCTATAAAACACATTGCCGATGCAAACCTGAGCGTATAGTATATATTTTTATCCGAAATTAAACGCGACATTTTTTTGTATCTTAAAGTCCCCTGCTCGTTATAATCCTGCTCCGTCTGCCTTACCCCTGTTAACCGCGTATTGACCTACCGCTTTGCCGGTTACCAAACCAACCTCGCAATCGCTGCGGAAGTGGATACCACCATACAATCTTGACATAGCAGCTGCCTGGGCCAAATCTGTAAACTTAGTACCCCTATCAGGTAATAAATAAGTTAATACAGTTGCCGCCGCGCCGCTAAAGTTGGAGTGTCCCGATGTATAAGCCGGGAAATTAGGCACCCCTGTAAGCGTTTTAACCAACGGATCAACCTGCGATGGGCGTTGGTTAAAGTAAAAGTACTTGGTATCCCAACAAACTATCGCGGCATCCATTTCGGCCATGTTTAACAAGGCAAAGTTACGTGCCCAGCGTACTTCGCTATAATTTTGTTTAACAAATTCATCGGCTGCGATAGCATTCCAATGACCGGCGGGTGTGTAAGTGGCAACCCCATCAGCCCAAAAAGCAACCTGCTCTTCATGCTGGCGGCTGTGGTCTTTACTCATTGATAATACCTCATCAACTTCTTTTTTATACTGGGCCGAGTTAGATAAATAAGGCGCTGCCGGGCGTAACGAAACAACGGTTAATGTATCAAACAAAAACGGAAGCACCTTTGAAAATAAAGGTAACATTGGCGGCCTTTTAGGTGTTTCTAAACTCACCCAAAATTTTCCCGATTCAAATGCCGTGCTTTGAAGCGTTGCCCATACCTTAGCATCACCAATAGCTTTACCCGCACGGTCACCACGGGCACGCGCTGCAAATAAAGCAGCAACCTGCTTGCCTAAGGCCTCCCCCGCGGTAATTTCGCCACGTGTATTAGCTCCTGCCATTATACGATATTCTTTTTCTTCCTGGGCTTTTTGGTTAATGAACACCAATTCGGTAGGGAACAAAAGCTTCATCAGTTCAACTGTAACACCTGCAACAACGGCATCTTCGCTTGGGTACGATGGCAATTCAGATACCGGCACCAAGGCCTGTACAGCCACGTCATTTTTGTAAGGCGCTGTACGTTTATACACATTTTTAAAGTGCCAGGCAGCCAGCAAAGCATCATATTGCGCCGCGCTTACGTAAGCGTATGCCCGTGCAGCATATGGCGGGTTCGAAAACGGAAATTCGGGGTAGTTGAACGGATTGGCCGAGCTTGGCGCAGGGTACGTGCCATCGGCATTTTGATACGGCGGAACGTTATGCTTAGCTACAAGTTCGCGCATAATCTCGTTCCAGCGTAATACAGCGCCTGCGCTCCAGTATTTGATAGATGCTTTTTGATCGTCGGTTAAATTTCTTTGCGCCGCTTTAATCTCGTTAATATCTGCCAGGTAAGCCGGCGAAGTAACCGCGTCGGGCGCGGCAATGGTTAGCACGCTAAAATCGGTAACTAATACCGGTTTCCAGGTATCAGCACTAAGATCAAGTTTGGCCGGCGCCAGTGCAGGATATTGTTGGGTACGGTCTACAATGTCTTTTTTACACGATGAGCTAAATATAGCCACACCTATAAACATTGTTGGTATTATATAAAGTAATGATTTTTTCATCATGTTCTCTTTTAATAAATATTTAAAATTATTTCTCTTTCCGGGTATTAAAAACATAGTAAACGCCACCATAAAAGCTGCGCGCCTGGCCAACATTCCGGCCTTTTAATACATAATTGCCGCCTGCAGTAAGCTCTAATCCGGGTATTTTGGTAAACGTGTATTTAAGGATAAGGCCTGCAAGCTGCGAATTCATTTTATTACTTGGGAAAGGCATATCATTTTTCCTGATATCAAACCCACCATGGGTATCAACCTGCGTAAAGGTAGCCTCGGCATTAAACTGCAAGCTCCTGAAACCGACGCTTATTAAATAATTAGAAACATCGGGCATTTGCACCTCGTTGGTGTAATGCATCTCGGTAGTATAATAGGAATTTCTGTCGATAGTAATATTGCTCCTGCGTACATACTGGTATGCACCGGCCACAAAAAACCGGCTCACCTGGTAATTGACCAAACCACGCAAGGCTACGTTTTTACTATGTAAACCGATAGATAATGGTAAAAAATCTGCCTGGTAGTTACTTGCAGGTATTGAGCCCGAAAGAATGGCGTGTAAACTCAACGATCCTTTACCTATTTCGTGTTTAACAGCCAGCCATTTTACATAAGCGCTTACATCCTGTAAATTGCGTTCGCCCCGTAATGTTCCTGCCGATGCGTTAGTGGTAATATAAGGGAGTGCCACAGATACATTTATTTTGTTGGAGAGGCCGTAAACAAAGCCAAGCATGTAGGCATTTGAGCTTACTGTACCCAGGTTAGGTGCATCGCGTTTAAAGGTACCTTCCCAATAATGGTCCCATTGGCTATGTGAGTAAACACCTGCTGCGCAAACATAGTTTTTGGGGATCATCAGCGCATCGGCATCGGTTTGGGCTTGTACCTGTTTGGATATAGTGAGGCAAAAAGCCACAACAATACAGCATCTGTAAAAATACAGCAATGAATGTTTCATTCTTTTTAAGTAAGGAAATTCAATAAAATTTAATAATAAACTAACTGAGAGAAAATGATTTTAAGCATTAAAACAACGCATTAAACATTAATTCAGCATAAGATTGGAAGCTTACGATAGGTGTTATCAAAAAATATCTGCTAAAGCCACATACGGCCATAAAAGGTATTAATGCAATAACCAACCAAACTGCGCTTTATTGATTAAAAGAACAATTCAACATCATAATTCATAAGCTATAATTAGCAGGTAAAATTTGGCGGTTTGCCGGGAGATTCAATGTAGGGATTGTTCAATTGGCAGAGTATAGGGCTTGGAATAACTTTAAGCAGCGTTGCAAATGCCATGAACTGGTAATTTATTACATGGAAACTATAATCGTTTCCCGTGCCGGATTTCTTTAGCGAATCATGTCCCTTTTTGCTAACTGGTACATCATTAATCTCTTTGGCGATGATGAGGTTGGCAGATACCAGGCGGGTTTTAACACTATTGGCAATACAAATGAACGACATGGTATCCGGCGACATTTTGTATCTTAAATAATTATAATAAACACCCTTTAGCTGTAGCTGCCCGTTATCCCTAACGTAGCGGTCCCATTTCTTTATACCGGGAAGGTGAACAGGGATTTTGATTTCGACAAGTTTGGTAGCATCGATCTTGTTTTCGTAGATCTCTTTTACGATCTGTATTTCGGATTGGTGAATAAAATACTGAAATACAAACTGGTACCCGCCCAAATTGAACAGATGCACATTAAGTAATAGTATCGCGATGAACCTTTTCACTTCTCCAAATTAACTATTAGGGGTAATAATTACCGGTAAATATATTGTTACAATAGTATTAAAACAAATAAAATTAAAAAATGTACGGAGAAAATTGGATTTGAGATGTTAGATATGAGATTTGAGCGTGTCATACACCATCAATATGCCGCTATTTTGTTTGCATCTTTGTCCAAACTTATCATATGATAAATAAAAAATACTTTTCGGCATCAAACATCATATTTGCATTGCTCATGGTATTGGTTGTAATTACCTGGGTGAACCCCGCAGCCAAAGTTGAACTTATACGTGGATTGATGGCGATCGGTGCTTTTAAGCCAGATCCGGATGATTATGCCCGGGAGCATAAAACCCCTACAACCCTGCCCGATTATAGTTACCGGGATACATTAGGAAATACAATTACCATATCCAACCTGAAAAACAAAGTGGTTTTTGTAAATTATTGGGCTACCTGGTGCCCGCCCTGCCTTGCCGAAATGCCATTGGTAAACAGGCTTTATATGAAGTTTAAAAATAATCCCAATGTTGTTTTTATTATGGTTGATACGGATAATAACTTGCCAAAGTCAAAGGCCTACCTCAAAAACAACCATTACAACCTCCCATTATATACATCTGTAAGCAAATTCCCTGATACTATACTGGATGGCACCATACCAACAACATTAATATTTGGCAAAAACGGCAAGCTAAAATATAAACACACAGGCGCCGCCGATTACAACAGCGATAAGTTTAACGAGTTTTTGGAAAAGGAAGCGGAGTAGATTTGAGATATTAGATATGAGATTTGAGACAGGATGTGTTAAAAAAACATGCCCGGTTACCTTACGTGTAAAATCAAAATGTCCTGTTAACGACGCTAAATACCTATTTTAAACCTTCGGTCTCAAATCTCATATCTAACATCTCAAATCTTTTTATTGTGAAAACAACACTTATTAATTATTTTTTCTTTTCTTTACGGCATAAACCTGTTATTCAATGAAAAGAAATTTGCTTTCATCACTTGGCGCTGTAGCCATGTGTTTAATTTCGGCATCCGGTTACAGCCAAACCGGAACGCTTAGTATCAGTACCGATTCAAAAACAACCATCAGCAAGCACATTTACGGGCAATTTGCCGAGCATTTGGGCCGTGGTATTTACGGTGGTTTTTGGGTTGATAAAAATCTCCCTGTTAAAAAACAGGATAGGATCCGCCTGGATGTTGTAGAGGCTTTAAAAAAGATCAAAATCCCTAACCTGCGCTGGCCGGGCGGATGTTTTGCCGATGAATATCACTGGCGCGATGGTATTGGCCCAACGGCCTTACGCCCGCGGATGGTAAACACCAACTGGGGTGGTGTTACAGAAGATAATAGTTTTGGCACGCATGAGTTTTTGGAGCTTTGCGAATTATTAAAATGCGAGCCTTATGTTGCCGGTAATGTGGGCAGCGGTACGGTAGAAGAAATGTCGAAATGGATTGAATACCTTAACTCGAACAGTACCAGCACTGTGGTTAAAGAGCGTGTTAAAAACGGTCACCCGGCACCTTATAAAGTAACCATTTGGGGCGTGGGTAATGAAAGCTGGGGCTGCGGCGGTAACATGACGCCAAATTACTATGCCGATCTTTTTAAACGTTATGCTTCGTTCGCCAAAGATTATCCGGGTGCACGCCTGCAAAAAATAGCCAGCGGACCCAATGCTGATGATTATAACTGGACGGAAGTTTGTATGAAGAACATCCCGTCGGGTATGATGTCGGGCCTGTCTTTACATTATTACACCATTCCTACAGGCAACTGGGGTAAAAAAGGATCAGCTACCGAGTTTAGCGAAAAAGAATACTTCAGCACTATGGTTAACTGCCTTAAAATGGAAGAACTGGTTACCAAACACTCGGCCATTATGGACAAATACGATCCCGAAAAGAAGGTATCCTTAGTAGTTGACGAATGGGGTATTTGGACAGATCCGGAACCAGGCCCCAATGCCGGCGTTTTATTTCAGCAAAATAGCCTGCGCGATGCCTTAATTGCCGGTACTACGCTTAATATTTTCAATAACCACAGCGACCGTGTACGTATGGCAGCTTTAGCGCAAACCGTTAACGTATTACAAGCGCTTATTTTAACCGACAAAGAAAAAATGCTGCTTACCCCTACTTATCATGTTTTTGATATGTACAAGGTGCACCAGGATGCCAAATACCTGCCAATTAAACTGAATGTGCCAAACTACGAGGTTGACGGCAAAAAAATAGAGGCGGTAAACGCATCTGCATCACAGGATGGCGCAGGTAAAGTACATATATCATTGGTTAACCTTGATTTGCACAACGCCATTACCATTACAACCGAATTGAAGGATGTAAAATGGAGCGTGGTTAAAGGCCAGGTATTAACATCGGCCAATATTACGGATATCAACACTTTTGCAGCGCCAAATAAATTGCACCTGGCAAGCTTTACCAATGCCAAAAAAGATGGTGATAAACTGGTAGTTACATTACCTGCAAAATCGGTAGTGACACTGGAGTTGAATTAGCCCAAAGCCCCTCTAAATCTCCCCTGAAGGGGAGACTTTAAAAACATAACAAGCCCCATTCAAGCCCTCCGTCAGGAGAGTGTTTGAATGGGGCTTTTGTTCCATATATCTTTCAACGCTTTTTTTGCAGCGTGATATCCGCACATGCCATGTACCCCGCCACCGGGCGGTGTTGACGACGAACAGATGTACAGCCCCTTGGCCGAGGTTTTATAAGGTGAAACCCTCAGCACAGGCCGCGTAAATAACTGGCCGATATCTATCACTCCGCCATTAATATCACCACCTATGTAATTGGGATTATATTCTTCAAGCTGGGCGGTGTTAAAGGTATGCTTGACCAAAATTGTGTCCCGGAAACCGGGTGCAAAGCGTTCAACCTGTCGTTCTATAATATCAGTCATGTCTTTATCCGAGCCATTGGGTACATGGCAATAAGCCCACGCGGTATGCTTGCCGGCCGGCGCTCGGGATGGATCGAAACCGCTTTGCTGGGCCAAAAGTACATAAGGCTTATCCGGATGCTTGCCTTTCCACACCAGTTGCTCGCTTTCGGCAATTTCGGCAAATGTATTGCCGATGTGAACGGTACCTGCCTGTTTTACGGCTTCGGCCTTAAAAGGGATTGGCGCATCCAAAGCCCAATCAATCTTGAATACCCCTGCGCCGTAACGATAGCGCTCCAATTGCCATTTATATAGCGGCGAAAATTTATGACCGGCGATTTTTAACAACTGTTTTGGGGTAATATCGAATAAAACAGCATGTGATGAAGGTAATTGATTTAACGACTCGACATAAAAACCGGTTTCAATTTTACCTCCTATTGATATAAAATACGAGGCCAGCGCCTTCGCTATTTGCTGCGAACCACCTCGTGGTACCGGCCAGCCTTTTAAATGCCCTTGTGCCATCAATACCATTGCAATGGCCGATGTAGCGATATTACTTAATGGTAGTATGGAGTGCGCCGCCATTCCCGCTAATAAACCTTTAGCCTCTTTGGTTTTAAACCTTTTGGCAAGCAAGGTTGACGGGCTTATAGCATGCAGACCGAATTGTGCCATCAGCAAGGGATGTTTGGGAAAATGCAGCGGGCCTAAAACATCCGGCGCGATTAATGGCCAGTTTTTTACTACGGGTTGCATTAAATCAAGGTAAGCCTGCTCATCCTCACCAAGTAACCTGGCCGTTTCGGTTACCGATTTAAGCAAAACAGCAGCCGTTCCATCGTCAAAGGGATGGGCGGCCGCTGTTTGGGGAAATATATATTCAAGGCCGTGCTGTGCAAGCGGCAATGTTTCAAAAAAAGGCGATGAGGCCGCGAGTGGATGGATAGCCGAGCAGATATCGTGTTTAAAACCGGGCAAGGTAAGTTCGGCCGTACGCAGGCCTCCCCCTATTTCGTTTTTACCTTCAATCAATAAAACAGAAAGCCCGTGTTGCTGCATTAAAATTGCCGCAGCCAGCCCGTTGGGCCCCGACCCTACTATTATCGCATCATAATCGCGCTTTTCAAGCTTCATGTATGGTACAAAGAGGTATTTGATACCCCTAAGATATCCAAATTAACTGTTTTACCCGGATATAGTTTAGTTTAAAACTTCTCCGGCGTGTGTAGCCTCGGGTACCTCAATCAGCTTGCCCGACCGCACATCATATACATACCCGTAAATGGGGATATTACCCGCCACCAAAGGATGGTGCCTGATGCGCTCCACATCTTCCACAACGCTGGCTTCCAGGTTTTTGAAGGTGAGGAATGCGATATGGTCGGCTTCGTCAGATCCGCCGCTTTCGTCGGTATTGTGCCAGCCGTTTTCGTCGATAACTGCGGTTTTCAGGCTTTTGGATAATAAATCGCGGATAATATCGTCGGTAAACAAGCCCATGCCGCAATCTGTATGGTGTATCACAAACCATTCTTTAGTACCCAATAATTTATGCGATATCACCAGCGACCGGATGGCGTCATCGCTTGCCCGGCCACCTGCGTTACGGATCACGTGGGCATCACCCTCGGCAAGGCCGGCGTATTTAGCCGGATCAAGCCGGGCATCCATACAGGTTAAAATGGCAAACTGCCGGGCGGGTGGAATAGTAAGATTGCCCTTATCGCCGAAATGTTTTACATATTCATCGTTAGCCTTAAGTACCTGGCGATGTACCTTGCTTTTAACCTGTTGCAGTTCATCAATTGCGTTTGACATAGTATTAGTTTTTGTTAACAATTGTCCTGGTAAATTTATCAGGCCGACTTTCTGCTGTTAATAATCAAAGACGATTCGTAAACCGAAGAGATAATATCTTCGCCATTAAATGTCCCTAAAAAATCACGGTCGATATGGCTGTATATCACCTGTTTATTGGCATCGATGATATAAGTGGCCAATAAGGGCACATTTACATCAATGCCCGAGAAGCGGTTCCAAACCGGGTCGTTATCCGAGTAAACCCTGAATGTTTGAGCTATGTTTTTTTCTTCGTCGTGATAAAAGTTAAGGGTGAAGCTGTTTTCCCAGGCCTGGTTTGCCAGTTCGTCGGTACGCTCATCGCTGATAATCAACAAGCTCCCGCCGTTTGCTTTTATTTCCTGCTGGATATTGTTCAATTGGTTTAACAATTCAAAGCCTTGCTCTTTCCAGTGGTGCGAGTAAAATGCTATCACCAATGGTTTTTTAAGCAACTGCCTTAAAGCAATTGGTCCATGTGTTTGCGCGCCGTTGAAAAACGACTGCCAGCGGCTGTAATCATTGGAAAATTTCAGATCGGGGATAAAATTACCTGCTTTTACAGGTTGCAAAGCGCGGTAAGGTTTAAATGGAATATCATTATCAGGAACAATTTCTGAAAGATCGAAAAACGGATATTTATTGGCGGTAGTTAACATTTTGTAGTACAATTAATGGTGTTTAAATTACGTTCATTGAAGTAGCGGATTGAATATCACCTTCAACAATGGCATAATCCATAAATCACCTGCCGGTAATGCGACACCCTATCAAAAAAAGGTTTCTTTAAAGGATTTATCAGGTAAGCGTTCATAAATATATTATTAATAACAAGGTCAGTAAACTTTTGGGTTGATCTATCGTTTTGAAGAGGAGAAACTCAACAGCAGCAACACATACACATCATCCCCTTAAAATCATAGCGATTTAAAGAGTTGTTTGATTGGTATTTTATGGTGTTACTTAACATGCTTTTGATTTGATGAAACAAATATACTATAATGTCTATATAATTAGTATACATTTTTATAAATATTTTTATTCTTCTATTTGTTACTTATCTTACCAATAAAAACATCCATGTTAAAAGGCGTTTGTAAATTCATTTCCATAACACTTATTCCACTCATATACATACCATTAGGCTGCAATCATAGTTCTAAACTTAACCGGCAATCAAAAGCCGACTCGCTGAAACACAAAGCTGTTAAAGAATGGAATAAAACTATCCCAGGCAGTTTTAGCGATCAAACCGACGCAACTTTTGATAGTACACAACTTGTAGCCTTCATAAAAGCTTACCCGGCATTTGATCCGTATGTTAAAGATATCAGCCTGTTTTACAGCAAGCGTAAATTTGCTTATGCCTGGTATAATAAAGGAAAACTGCTTGAACAGGCCGGAAACTTAACCGATAGGTTGGGAAATTTACAGAACGAAGGCATTTATAAAGCTATCCCCTACCCCAAAGCATTAGATTCATTGATATTTGCGCCCAAGGGTAAAAGCCCCAAACCCAATATTGCTACTGAGTTAATGCTTACCGCCCAGTATTTTGTGTTCTCTAAACTGGCCTTCCAGGGAATGAGCGATTCTACCAGTAAAGCGGTTAACTGGTTTTTGCCACGCAAAAAGGTTTCATATAACGACTACCTCGATACTTTATTAAAGCAAAGCGGCAAAGCCGGCAGTACCCTGTCAGAACCTGTTTACAGGCAGTACGATTTATTAAAAGGCTATCTTGCCAAATACCGGGCATTAGATGCAAAAGAAAAATGGGCTGCTATTCCATCGGCCAAGGGCGTAAAACCGGGAGACTCGTCGACAGTTATTCCGCAAATAAGGACACGGTTATTTAAACTGGAGGACTTTAAAGGAGATACATTAAACATTGTTTTTGACGATACTTTGCAACAGGCCATCAAGCAGTTTCAACTAAGGCATGGCTTAACCGCCGATGGGCTGCCGGGGCCGGGCACCCTGGCCGAAATGAATGTGCAGTTAAAAAAGCGCATCAGGCAGATTATTGTTAACATGGAGCGGTGCCGCTGGCTTCCGGTTAGTTTAAATACCGATTACCTGGCCGTAAATATCCCGGAGTTTAAATTGCACGTTTATCATGCCGATAGTTTGTTATGGAGCTGCAATGTAGTTGTGGGGCAAAAGGTACACCAAACGGTTATATTTTATGGGCTGATGCAATACGTTGTATTTAGCCCATACTGGAACGTACCCGAGAGTATTGTACGAAACGAGGTACTGCCGGATATGCGAAGGAACCCTAATTACATCAACAAGCATAATATGGTGATTACCGGCCGCGAGAATGGCTTGCCGGTAATTCAACAAAAGCCCGGCCCCGAGAACTCTTTAGGCCTTGTAAAATTTTTGTTCCCGAATAGCTATAATATATACCTGCATGATACACCATCACGATCGTTATTCGGCGAATCGTCAAGGGCATTCAGTCACGGTTGCATCCGGGTTGGCGAACCGGCCAGGCTTGCTGCTTTTTTATTGAGATATGACACCACCTGGACTGCCGATAAAATTAATAAGGCAATGCATCTTGGCAAAGAACGAACCGTAACGCTAAAGCAGAAAGTACCGGTGTTTATCGCCTACTTCACAGCTTTTACCGATAGAGATAACAAGCTGAATTTTCGCCGGGATATTTATGAACGGGATGAACAACTGGCTTCAATGATATTATCGGGCAGTGGTAAGTATTAGTAATAAGAGGTATCAAGTTAGGTTATATCTACCGGCCAGGCAGGAAAAATCCTTACTAATCGTTTAATTGCTTAATGTAGTCCAAAAACATATACAACGCCTTCTTCTTCTCTACGGTTAAATCAAAATCAATTTTCACCATCAGGTAATCAACAATATCAAAATCATCGCGCATGGGGAGTTCTTTAAACAGTTCCTGCCTATGGTCGAGGCCGTATTTAAGGGCGGCGTTAAATTCCTGCATAAAATCATGCGGGATTGGTTTGTTGGCTATCCAGCCTGCAAACATGAACGGCAGGCCGGTAAATTTTTGCCATTCTTCGGCAAGGTCATATACATATTTATACTGATCTTTTTTACCAAAGGTACGGTCGCCTATTTGAACAAAAGCTGTGCTTGTTTCGGTTGACAGGCTATAGTTGGCCACGCCTTCAATGAGTTCGGGGTTAAGCTTCCAATAATTTTTGAGCAGCACACGTGCCAGGTTATTGGATGAGCGCGATTCGGGATCAAGCTGCAGGTATTTAATATCGTGTACGGGGCAATTGCTGAATATAAATACCGAGTTTACTGCGCCAACGGCACCAATACAATAATCGGATACAATTTCCCACCTGGGCAGGCTCAATGTGGCCGCCACCGGGATAAGGCCAATATCCGCTGCATCGTCAATGAGTTTTTGGGCGCAATCTGCGGGTGTATCCAGGCTTAGTTCTATCTTGTCTACAAAACCGGTATGTTGAAGGCCGTATATAAAGGGTTTGGTATTGGTGTAGCTTACTGCTGATATTCTGATCTTTTTCACAAAAATGCTCTCTTTCAGGATTGTTTTAAATGTTCGGCATTGTTAAAATCGGCGATGTCGAACTTTGTACCGTCATAGGTAACTTTATATAGAACAAGGTTTTGATGCGGAAAGTTATCCATTTCGCTCAATGGTTTGCCGGTTAAAATACAAAGCAACAAACGCATGGCCCGGCCATGCATACAAACCAGCACAGTTTTTTCTTCGGGATGGCTCATGATCACAGATAGAGCTTCACGCTGACGGATCTCCACTTCGTTGGGGCTTTCGCCGCCTTCAAATTTGCTATCCAGGCTGCCATCCAGCCAATCGCGCATGATCTGTAAAAAGGCCGCCTTATTTTCGGGTGTGGGCAATTGCCCTTCATGAATTCCCCAGGCCAATTCATCAAGGCCCGGAAGTTTTTCAAACGGCAACCCACGATCAAGAAAAGGCTGAATGCTTTGCTGTGTGCGTTTTAATGCGGATATGTATGCTTTATCAAAAGGAACATCTTTATAAGCCGCAAAAAACTGTTGAGCCTGCTTGCGGCCCTCGTCGTTCAGGTCGGTATCAACGCCCCTGCCCTGGATAATTCCCTGTTTGTTATACTCGGTTTGGCCGTGACGTACTATGTATAAGGTTTTTTGCATTTTTTTATTGAAGCGAAAAGCTTAAAGCTTCGTTTTAGCAAAAAGCTGAAAGCATAAGGCTTAAAGCTTTTTTATTGTTGTTATATTATTTATGGGGACGACTCCAGGCCGCCCTTTCGTTTTTGCTTTCAGCTTTTAGCCTTCTGCTTTAAGCTTTTTTATTTGGCTTTAAGCTAATTTATTACCGGCAGCTTGTAATATTGTGGCTTGGGCTGGGTTTCAGGAAATTCGAAATCATTGTAATCGGTAACTACATTGTAAAGCGTATCGCGCTCTATAGGGTACCGGCCTACATGTTTAATCAGTTCGACCAATTGTTTGGTGCTCATGCCGGGGTGCTGCTCTTCGGCGCCTGCCATCGAGTAAATTTTGGTGGTGTCGTCAAGGGTACCGTCAATATCATCTACCCCAAAATTAAGCGAAAGCTGCGCCGTGGTACGGCTAATCATCGCCCAATATGCCTTAATGTGATCAAAATTATCCAAATAGATTCTCGCCACAGCATAATTACGCAAATCTTCAACAACCGTCGACTCCGGCACATGCGACATCTGGTTATCCTGGTTGCGGAATTTCAGCGGGATAAATGTTTGAAAACCGCCTGTTTTATCCTGCAGCCGGCGTAAGCGTTCCATGTGGTCAACCCGGTGATGGAATTTTTCGATATGGCCGTAAAGCATCGTAGCATTCGAGCGGCCACCCAATTTATGCCATTCCTCGTGGATGGCCAGCCATTGGTCGCCGGTACATTTGTCTTTCGAGATCAGGTCGCGTACCTCGGGATGAAAAATTTCGGCGCCGCCGCCTGGTATCGAACCTAAGCCGGCTTCCATCATCAGTTTCATGCCGGTGGCATAATCAATTTTGGCCTTTTTAAATATATAATGATACTCAACAGGCGTTAAAGCCTTGATATGCAACTCAGGACGATGCGCGCGGATGCGGCTGAAAAGTTCCTGGTAAAAAGGCACATCGTATTGGGGTAATACACCGCCAACTATGTGCACTTCAGTTACCGGTTCGCCGTCATATTTGGTTACCATGTTAAACATTTCGTCCATGGTATACTCCCAGCCCTCCGCTTTTTGTTTCAGCAGGCGCGAGTATGAACAAAACTTGCAATCGTAAACACACAGATTGGTAGGCTCGATATGGAAATTACGGTTAAAATATGTTTTATCGCCGTGGCGCTGCTGGCGAATATAGTTGGCTAAAACGCCCAGGTAACCAAGGTCGCCCCGCTCATATAATGTAACGCCCTCATCAAAGGTGATCCTTTCGCTGCGTTGTACTTTTTCGGCAATGTGCTTTAAATCAGCAGGCAGGTCTGGATTTTGTAATAATAACTGTAAATTATGCTCAGCTTCCATTCAAAAAACTTTGAACAAATGTAGTAAAAAAGCGGAAAGCTTAAAGCCAAAGGCCCAAAGCAAGCGGCATCTTTACAATAAGATTATGAGGGGAAAAAGCTTAAAGCAGAAGGCTGAAAGCAAAAAGCTAATTCGGAAAGCCGAAAGCTAAAGGCCGAAAGCAAAAAGCTTAAAACGGGATCTGGAAGAGCTTTTGGCCTTTTGCTTTCGGCTTTTAGCTTACAAAGCGGTTATGGCTGTAATGTTTATCCCTCTAAAGCAATCATCGGCACAGTTATTTGGTACGTAGCCGCAGTTTGATATCAGGCCATTATTTTTAGCTTCAAAGATAATGTCGTTGGTTTTGGCATCAACTTTAAGCCATTCGGTGCGGGCCTTTAAATAAATATCATCCATAGTGAGTGCGTCAGCGGCATCATTTGGGTGTGTATTTACAGTAACCGCATCTTCATGCCAGGTTTTAACTGTGTCGGTTTTATTAGTACCGTCATTGCGCGATTGTATTTTGATGTAATCGCGCGATACAACCTTACCGTTACTTACAGCTACTTTGATAGTAACACCAAAACCTACCCATGAGCCAAAAGCGGTTGTATACGAATAAGAGTTTTTTGAGCTGCTTTTGAAGTTTATCCAGGCTTTATAGCTGGCATCATATTCGCTTTGTTTGGCAATGTCTTCTTTTTTGCAGGCAGTGGTCAATAGCAACAGGATGATGGTAAGCAGGTACAGGTTTTTCATGTTGTTTTTTTAACCCTTACGCAAAATTAAAACCGGTTGCTACAGTAAATCACAAATAATCTTATTTACTTTGAAACCATAATAACACGCATAATGAAAACTGAAACTATAGCCATACACGCAGGTAACCACGTAGACGGATCGTCACGGGCTGTTATACAGCCTATTGTGATGTCGACCACATTTGAACGCGGCGAAGACGGCGAATTTCCCGGCGGGCATATTTACAGCAGGGCATCAAACCCTAACCGGGCCCTGCTTGAAAACGTTGTAGCCAAATTAGAGGGTGGTGCCGATGCGGCCTCATTTTCATCGGGTAACGCGGCGGGCATGTCGGTATTTCAGTCGCTGGCGCCAGGTACACACATCATTTGCCCGGATGATATGTACCATGGTTTGCGCAATCAGCTTAAAAACCTCTTCGCGGGTATTTTAACTTTTGATTTTGTGAACGTTAACGATATTGAAGTTTTAACACAACACATCAGGCCCGAAACCGGAGTGATATGGGTTGAAACCCCATCAAACCCGCTGCTTAAAATTACCGATATTAAAAAAGTAACCGCTTTTGCAAAGGCAAACAACATCAAAGTAGTGGTTGATAATACCTTTGCTACCCCTATATGCCAGCAACCTTTGGCCCTGGGGGCCGATATGGTAATGCACTCGGCCACTAAATATTTTGGAGGCCACAGCGACCTGATGGGCGGCGCATTAATTACCGCCGAGAAAAACGAGTGGTGGGCAAAAATACGCCAGGTACAGGAAATGGGTGGCGCTATCCCCTCCCCAACCGATTGCTTCTGGCTGGTACGGAGTATTAAAACCCTGCCCTACCGGGTTAAAGGCCATGTACATAATGCGCAATTATTAGCCGAATTTTTAGAGCAGCATCCCAAAGTAGCAAAGGTATTATACCCTGGCCTGCCATCGCACCCGCAGCATCAAATTGCCAAAGAACAGATGCTGGCTTTCGGCGGTATGTTATCGTTTATTGTGAAAGGCGATGAAAATGACACGCACAACATCATTAATAAACTAAAAATATTTACCCGGGCAACCAGCCTGGGCGGCGTGGAAAGTTTGATTGAACACCGCGCAACTATGGAAGGCCCGGATACAAAAACGCCGTTTAATTTATTACGGGTTTCGGTTGGATTGGAGCATATTGATGATTTGGTGGCGGATTTGGAGCAGGCCCTGGCTTAGGTCCTTTTAGGTTAAAGGCGAAAGGTGAAGGGTAAAAGGTATTTTATGTTAGAACAAGGTTTTAACGAAGGAACCTTTTTTCGCTTTGCGTCTTCAGCAGACTTTTGTTTCAGATGTTATGGATATGGGAACTCTACAACCTTAGGAAAAGGTGCCAAGATTAAATTGTTACTAAAAGCTGGTTTTGACCGCTAATTTTACCATTTCTTCAGCATATTGATTGGTTTCGTGACCATCAATTCGTGTGGTTATTATTGGCATATCTTTGTATATGGCAGCTATCCGCTGTTCGAATTTATCTTTCATATTTACAAACCTGCCCGGATTCTTATAGTAGTACTCTACAGCGCACAAGCGGGCTGCCGGGTTTTTACTAAAAAGGAGCATATAATCAGTTTCTGGTGTTAGCTTACTTTTTATGGCGTCGAAATTGATCCGGCTGTCTAATTTGATTAAGAAATAACCCATTACAAGATAATACCCGTAGGTAACTCCCGAAAAAGGTGTCATCAAAAACCGGATCTTTTTATTTTTTGAGGCAATTTTAATACTGTCGTTTAGTGGTCTTGACATCGCATCATAGTTAAAATAGACTGGTTTAGAATGTATTTCATTCTTAAATTTAAATAAAAGAGTACATATTTTTCTATATCTGGTGTTTAACCGGGCGTCATAAGGTATGCCGGCATCTAACTTATAACTTATCAGCGAATCTTTTAAAAATACAAACTGGTAACTGATGCGCAGATAGCCTGAATTGTAAACACTTGAAACATCAGCGTAACCAAAGCCAATATCCTCCATTGTATGTTTTGACGTAATTAGCAGATCGAGCACGCCCGCGGGATTGGTTTTATAGGTGTCGGCCAGCTTTTTAATAAACAGGGAATCATTGGAAATAAGCTGTTGGTTTACGTCTTCTACCTTTGCTCCCTCCTGTCCAAACAACAACGTTGTTGAACAGCAAATGAAAATAATAAAAACGAAAAGCTTACTCATGGAACGGTTTATTGGCGATACAAGGTAATAAAATTTGGTATTTAAATAAATATCCCCCTAATCTTCCTCCACGGTCCTTATCCTCACAGACTGCTATTCCAGATATTAGGTAATCCGTCGACCTATCGGAAATATGCCCATGGGGACACAGGCATCGGAGCAACAGCAAAGATTTTGACACAAAAACCTTTTACCTTTCGCCTTTTACCTTTACCCTTCGCCTGCTAATAAAAATAAAATTTGGTATTTAAATAAATATCCGCTTATCTTTGGAACATTATTTGGTAGCGATACCATAGTCGATCAATTCTCCGCATAGTTCGGGTATTGATTTATAAAGAAGCGGCGAGAGATCAGGCTCAACGACCCGCTGGCAACCCTTCAATTTTGAAGAAGGTGCCAATTCCTGTCCCGGCAAATAACACCGGGGGATATAAATTTATAGCCATGAAAAGTTTAATTACAATTACTAAAAGCAACATTTTTAATACCCAAAACGGTAACATACAACGTATCAGCCCATTTATCGGCGATATTTGTATGTGTTGCTGCTGTTGATGCTTTAATACGTCCCTTTTTTCAATCCCTGAAAACATACGTGTTGTAAAACTGATAAATATTTTATCAGCTTGCTAAAATCCATCTAAACAAAAAAATTTAATTATAACCTTTCAAAAATCTACAACTATGTCAGCCTTAAAATTCGAAACCTTACAATTACATGCCGGCCAGGAAGTTGACCCTACTACAGGTTCACGCGCGGTACCGCTTTACCAAACTACTTCGTACGTATTTAAAAGTGCCGAACACGGCGCCAACCTGTTTGCGTTAAAAGAGTTTGGCAATATTTATACCCGCTTAATGAACCCCACTACCGATGTGTTTGAAAAACGCATTGCTGCTTTAGAAGGCGGTGTTGCGGCTTTGGCCACCGCATCGGGCCAGGCAGCGCAGTTTATAGCGTTAAATAACATATTGCAGGTTGGGGATAATTTTGTGACCTCGCCATTTTTATATGGCGGCACTTACAACCAGTTTAAAGTAGCCTTTAAACGCCTGGGCATTGATGTGCGTTTTGCTAAAGATGACACAGCCGAAAGCCTGGAAGCCTTAATAGATGATAAAACCAAAGCTATTTTCCTGGAAACCATTGGCAACCCCGGCTTCACTATTGCCGATTTTGATAAAGTTGGCGATTTAGCCAAAAAACACGACCTGCCGCTAATTGTAGATAATACCTTTGGTGCGGGCGGCTATTTATTCCGTCCGTTGGAGCATGGCGCAAGCATAGTGGTACAATCAACCACCAAATGGATTGGCGGCCACGGTACCAGTATTGGCGGTGCAATAGTTGATGGCGGCACTTATAACTGGGGCAACGGCAAGTTTCCGCAATTTACCGAGCCATCCGAAGGCTATCACGGTTTGGTTTTTGCAGATGTGTTTGGCATAGGCGGCCCATTTGGCAATATCCAGTTTATTATCCGCGCCCGTGTGGAGGGATTGCGTGATTTTGGCCCTTCGCAATCGCCGTTTAATTCATGGCTAAATATACAGGGACTGGAAACGCTATCGTTACGGGTGCAACGCCATGTAGATAATACACTGGAACTGGCTAAATGGCTTGACCAGCATCCGCAGGTAGCATCGGTAAATTACCCGGGGTTAGAGTCGTCGCCGTACCACGAGCTGGCAAAAAAATACCTAAAGAATGGTTTTGGCGCAGTGTTGTCATTTGAGATTAATGGCGATAAAGCCGATGCCGGTAAACTGATAGATAGCCTGAAACTGGTAAGCCATTTGGCCAATGTGGGCGACGCCAAAACACTGATCATTCAGCCATCGGCAACAACGCATCAGCAGCTATCTGATGCCGAACAGCTTTCGGCAGGGGTTACACCAAATTCGTTACGGGTAGCGGTGGGTATTGAACATATTGATGATATTAAAGCAGATTTTGAACAGGCATTTGCCAAAATAAAAGAGGCGCAAGCCGAATTAGCGTAGTTGTGAGTGGTGAGTGGTGAGTGGTGAGTGAATAAAAAACTCACCGTTCACTACTGACTACTCACTTCTATCAACATGATAGAATAATGAACACAGAAACATTTAAGTACACACAAACTTTTGAGCTGGAATCGGGCGAACAACTACAGCAACTGGAGATAGGTTTTCATACTTATGGGCGCCTAAACAAAGAGAAAGATAACGTGGTATGGGTATGCCACGCCCTGACAGCCAATGCCGATGTTTTTGACTGGTGGAAAGGTTTTGTGGGTACAGGAAATAAATTTAACCCCGAAGAGCATTTTATAGTTTGTGCCAACATTTTGGGCTCGCCATATGGTACGACTAACCCTTTAAGCATAAACCCGGCAACAGGTGAGCCATATTTTCTGACATTCCCTCAATTTACTATCAGGGATATGGTAAAGGCGCACCAGTTATTGGCCGGCCATTTGGGTATCAGGAACATCCATATCCTTATTGGCGGTTCGTTGGGTGGCCAGCAGGCTATTGAATGGGGTATTATAGAGCCAGACCGCATTAAAAACCTTATTTTGATAGCTACCAACGCGCGTCATTCGCCATGGGGCGTCGCGTTTAATGAGTCGCAACGTTTAGCTTTAAGCGCCGATGCTACATTCAACAACAATACCGTTGATGGCGGTCAGCAGGGTTTAAAAGCTGCCCGGAGTATAGCGCTGCTCTCCTACCGTACCTATAAAACCTACGGTATCACTCAGCAGGAAGAAACCGATAGCAAAACCGATAATTTTAAAGCATCAACCTACCAGGATTACCAGGGCCAAAAGCTGGTGAACCGGTTTAATGCCTACAGCTACTGGTATTTAACCAAGGTGATGGACTCGCACAACGTGGGCCGCGGCCGAAATGGTGTGGAGAAAGCATTAAGCATCATCAAAGCCCGCACGCTGGTTATTGGTATCAAGTCGGATGTGTTATTCCCCATCGAAGAGCAGGAATACCTGTTCAGGCATATTCCAAAATCGGCTTTTGCCGAACTGGATTCGTTTTATGGCCATGATGGATTTTTAATTGAAACAGAAGCATTAACAAATATTATCACATCGTTTTTTAAAACTGATGTAAAAGGAAAAATTATAGAATTGCAACGTACAGCGTAATGAGTAAAAAGTTAAGTATAGGATTATTTGGGTTTGGCGTAGTTGGACAGGGATTATATGATATCATCAAGACAAAAAATTTAAACATCGAAATTGTAAAATTTGCCATAAAAGATCCGCACAAAAAGCGGTCGTTACCGGCAGAATTTTTCACGACAGATAAGGAAGAGCTGCTAAACAACCCGGAGATCAATACCATTGTGGAGTTGATTAACGATACCGAGGCAGCTTTCGAAATTGTATCAAGGGCTTTAAGCAGTGGTAAAAATGTGGTGTCGGCCAGTAAAAAAATGATAGCGCTGCATTTAGACGAGTTGATTGAACTGCAGCATAAACATGGTACATCTTTATTATATGAAGGCGCGGTTTGTGGCAGTATCCCCATCATCCGCAACCTGGAAGAGTATTATGATAACGAATTATTGCACTCAATCAGCGGTATTTTTAACGGATCATCAAATTATATCTTATCAAAAGGATTTATTGAAGGGCTTGATTATAACAGGGCTTTGCAACAGGCGCAAGACCTGGGTTTTGCCGAAACCGACCCGACCAGCGACGTTGGCGGTTTTGATGCCAAATATAAACTGGTGATAGCAGCCGCGCACGCTTATGGCGTGGTTGTACAGCCCGATGAGGTTTTTAATCTGGGGATCCAGAACCTGGCCGCGCATGATTTACAATACGCCCGCGAAAAAAACCTAAAAATTAAACTGGTGCCCGTAGCCAAAGAACTCGACGATAAAAATGTAGCCATGTTTGTGCTGCCGAAGTTTGTGAACAGCAGCGAATTTTTATACAACGTGGAGTACGAATATAATGGAGTAACCGTACAGGCCGCCTTTGCCGATCAGCAATTCTTTTTCGGTAAAGGGGCGGGTGGCCACCCTACCGGGTCGGCTGTGTTATCTGATATAGCCGCGTTGCGCTATAGCTACCAGTATGAGTATAAAAAAGCCAAGGAAAAAACCGGGCTTCAATTTACCAATAACGTGGAATTTGATATCTATTTAAGATATGATGATGAGCGTTTGGTAGAAGATTTGAAATTTATCTCCATAAAAGAACGCTACTATTCTGGCGATTATAAATTTGTTATCGGAAAAGTTAATTTACAAAGCCTGATCGATAATCAATCGCACATAGCTGAGAGTAAGGCATTTGTTGCCTTTGCCGGTCAGCTTACCGGGGTTAACCTGGCATTGGTATAAAGCAGGTACGAAAGTCTTAATTTAGATTTTGCTTTGTTTCTTTTACAAAAAAGGCTCCTGGTTGGGGCCTTTTTTATATCGAAATATTCTTGTTACTTCGCAAAAAATGCGGCAATGCGTTTGCTAAAAGCAACGGTTAAAATACCTACCAGCACTTTTGTTACAGATGACATGACCGCGTTTTGATCATTTCCGCTGGATATATTGTATAACCGATAAAGCAGGTCGGGAACTGTATTCACAATGAGCAGGCCCCCGATGATGACAAGCGCTATCTCATAAATCACTTTACTCTCAGCAAATAAATTTACGTCGTCTTGCTTGTCGGCTGCATCAGTGATGAGCCGGGTAATCAATTTTGTTCCGGCAATTAAAAAAACCGATAAGGCCAGCAGGAATACAAAGTTGACGATATTTAACCAAAACAAGTTCATTTGCGCTGTAGCGTGGTCGGCAGCCGTAATCGCGCCGAAACTTGTTAAAAACGTAAAAAAACCGGGTATTTTGGATAGGTTGGAAACCAGCAGGTATACACCAAGCACTTTTATGGTTATTTCATAAATGTCAGACTTCTTCATTTTTTAATTCAGGATATGGTTTATAATTAATCGGGACGACTAAGATAAACAAATGCCTAACATATGCTATGAAAAACAAGCCTTAATCCAAATAATAATGCCTTAGCTGGTTTAGCCCATGGTCCAGTTCATAAACCCATGGTATGGCCGTTGGTATTTCCAGTTGGGTTACCTGCTCGTCGGTAAGGCAATCAATATATTTAATTAATGAGCGCAGGCTATTACCATGGGCAACTACAATTACTTTTTGATTACGGCGCATGGCGTTTACAATAGCTTCGTTCCAAAACGGCAGTACCCTATCCATGGTCTCGCTCAGGTTTTCGGTTAACGGTAATTCACGATCAGTTAAATCTTTATAACGCAAATCATGACCGGGGAAGCGTGGATCATCACGGGTTACGGCTGGTGGATGCTCGTTAGGGTCGCGCCGCCACTTTTGAACTTGTTCGGCGCCGTATTTGGCTACAGCTTCATCTTTGTTCATCCCCTGCAAAGCGCCGTAAAAACGCTCATTCAACCGCCATGATTTTTCAACCGGGATCCATAAATGATCCAGTTCTTCCAGTATAAAATGCATGGTTTTGATTGATCGTTTTAGGTACGAGGTAAAACCAACATCAAAGTTGTATCCGTTCTTTTTTAGGATCTGCCCTGCTTTGTGAGCTTGCTGATAGCCATTTTCGGATAAATCCGCATCTTCCCAACCGGTAAAACGATTTTCGAGGTTAAAAACACTTTCGCCGTGGCGTATCAATACTATTTTTTGCATAGGTATTTGCTTAACGCAAAAGTAAGTGCAGAGTTGTAAATAAAATTGTAAAATATTCATAAATCACTTAGCTTGCGTTATAAACCAACTAATACTAAACCAATATGATCCCTACCACACCCGCCCCTGTAAAGGACGGCATCGCTAATCCGGCGCCACTTGGGCTTTGCGCCTTCGGTATGACCACCGTTTTGCTGAACATCCATAATGCCGGCTTTTTTGAATTAAACAGCATGATTTTGGCCATGGGCATTTTTTACGGCGGCCTGGCCCAGGTTATTGCAGGCGTTATCGAGGCAAAAAAGAATAATACCTTTGGGTTAACCGCATTTACATCCTACGGATTTTTCTGGCTATCGTTGGTGGGGCTGATAGTTATGCCAAAACTGGGCTGGGCTACCGCAGCGTCTGAAGGCGCTATGTGTGCTTATTTATCAGTTTGGGGCATATTTACGCTGCTGCTGTTTTTTGGCACATTAAAATTGAACCGTGCCCTGCAGTTTGTTTTTGGCTCATTAACCATATTATTCTTTTTATTGGTTGCTGGCGATGCAACCGGCAACCCCACCATTAAGCACCTGGCAGGTTACGAGGGCATTATTTGCGGCGCATCGGCAATATATACCGGCATTGCCAATGTGTTGAACGAAGTTTATGGCCGTGTTGTAATGCCAATTGGCCCCGTAAAGGTTTAAAATAATCTTGCTAAATTGCGCAGGTGAAAGATTTTAAAAAATACTACAGCATACCGGCAACGCCCGACGAAATTTATATAGCCCTTACCAACCCCATCACTATTGAGTTATGGACAGGTGAAACCGCCCAAATGAGCACCGAACCAGGTTCGGAATTCTCCATGTGGGATGGTAGCATAGTTGGCAAAAACATTGAATTTGAGCCCGGTAAAAAAATTGTACAGCAATGGTATTTTGAAGGTAAATCAGATGATTCGATAGTTACCATAAAGCTACACCCCGATAAGCAAGGCACATCTGCCGAAGTTAGGCATACCAACATACCCGATGAGGATTTTGAAGATATTGCCGATGGCTGGACCCATAGCTACTTTGGCGGATTGATAGATTTTTTTGAAGGCGAATAATAAACGCTCTGAGCATCTTACTTAATGGCAGATTTAAAACATAAAAAGCGATGGTTCATAGCCATCGCTTTTTATGTTTAAATAAGCTCCTTAAATTTCTCCGGAACTTTAATAGATTTTATTGTCGTTATATCTCCACCGCCGGATGAACAAACACCTTTGATTTGATATCGGCACCGGCTTTACCAAGCGTAGCGGCTACCGAGCAATATTTGTTTAATGATAACTCAACCGCGCGGGCTGCTTTATCTTCATCAATATCGCCATACAGGTGAAATTCAACTTCGATATCCTGCCATAACGATGGTTCTTTGCCGGCTTCGCGTTCGCCGTTAACCACCATTTTATAGTCCTTTACTTCCTGGCGTTGTTTTTTTAAAATGCTGATAACATCAATTGCCGAGCAGCCTGCAAGGCCCATTAATAGCATTTGCATCGGGCGTATCCCAAAATCTTCGCCACCACTTTCGGGGCTGCTATCCATTTTTACAGTGTGGCCAATGGAATCAACGGCCTCGAAGCCGAAATCGCCATGCACACGTTTAAGTTCTATTGTGGCCATAGTATTAAATTTATAATGATGCTAAGTTAGGTAATTGTTGGCGTTTGCAAATAATAGCTGATGATTGTTTACGCTGTTATTACCAAAAAAGTTTTAAGCCAATGATTTTCTGTCCTTTACCGGGATAACCAATTTTAAACCCGACCATATTTCATCTACAGCACAAACCTTTATATCAACCAGCCCTATTTTAAGCGCGTAATTCCGGATCACGTCTTCAGTAATATCGGTAAGCACCTTCGATGCCTTCTTGGGCCACGATACCCAGATGATGCCATCGGGTTTTATCTGCTTCATCAATAGCGGCAAGCTGGCTAAAAGTTCCTCATTGCCTTTGGTGAAAAAATGGATCAGGTCTTTTTTAATACCGGCGTCATCCACAAAGTAAACGTCGGCCGGCATGTCGGTAAATAACTGCATATAATAATCGGGCGCGTTAATCAGCATTACCTTCGCCAATGTTTTTATACCCAGTTTTTTTGCTAATGGAGTGCCGGAATATCCTGCCATATAATCAGATGGTTTTTAAATGATGCATTAAATGTTCAACATAATCATTAGCCAGCCATTCAACTGTTTGCAGGTTGGGTTCACCTTTACTGTTATCGCAGCGGGCGGTCAATCTATCGGCCGGGTAATTCTCCCAAACTCTTATTATTTGCCTGTTAAGCAAAATCCATAGGTCAAGCAGTTCTTTAACATCAACATCCTGGTAATGTTGTACAGCTACATAAGTATCCTGCTCATAAACCAGTTTAAAATTCTCTTCATAGGTGCAGCGTACAAAGCGCTGCAGATTTACCTGGGCGCTGTCAATCAGGTGCCCAATGACCTCTTTTTTTGACCATTTATTGGGCGCGGGTTTTAAATCCCAATTATCATCGGGCGACCTGGTTTGCAAAAAATCAGTTATAGCGGTGTTTAAAATGGCCGAAGTAGTAGTCATTGCATGTTTTGAATTAAGTATTTAAAGATTGTTATTTCATATTGAAATACAAAACCATTAACTTCAAAGCCTTAAAGACACGTATGGCCCTTAATTATATCTGGATAGCATTTTTTTTGATCGCTTTTGTTGTAGCACTTATCAAGCTTGTTTTTTTTGGCGACGTAGAGGCTTTTAAACTGCTTGTTGACGGCATTTTCAACTCGTCAAAATCATCGGTAATGGATATTGCCTTACCATTAATTGGCGCTATGGCTTTTTGGCTGGGTATTTTAAACGTGGGCGAAAAGGCTGGTGCAATAAATTTTCTGTCGCGCCTGGTGGGGCCGTTTTTTAGCCGCCTGTTTCCGGATGTTCCTAAAAAGCACCCGGCCGTTGGTCAAATGCTCATGAATTTCTCGGCCAATTTACTTGGGCTCGATAATGCGGCTACCCCCCTGGGTTTAAAAGCTATGGGAAGCCTGCAAGAGTTAAATAAAGATAAGGAATCTGCTTCAAACGCACAGATCATGTTCCTGGTGCTGCATACTTCGGGCCTGCAAATGCTGCCGGTAACAATTATAGCGCAACGTGCCATTTTAAATGCCAAAGATCCCGCAGATATATTTTTACCATGTGTTATAGCAACCTACGTAGCAACGGTTGTTGGTTTGCTAATTGTAGCCATAAAACAAAAGATAAACCTTTGGGATAAGGTTATTATTGCCTGGTTGGGTGGAGTAACTGCTTTTATCACGATAGTAATATGGTATTTTACAACATACTTAACTAACGAAGAAATAAGTATAGTATCTAAAGTAGTTAGTAACTTTTTATTGTTTTTTATCCCGGTGGTATTTATCGTAGGCGGACTGATAAAAAAAATAAATGTATTTGATGTTTTTGTAGAAGGAGCAAAAAGCGGATTTGAAACATCGGTAAAGATAATCCCTTACCTGGTAGCAATGTTAGTAGGTATTAGCGTATTCCGTAGTTGCGGCGCGCTGGATTACATGAACGAGGGTTTGCGTTGGGTTTGTATAAAGGCCAACCTTGATACCAGGTTTGTAGATGCTATGCCCGTAGCCTACATGAAACCTCTCAGCGGATCTGGTTCAAAAGCAATGATGATAGATGTAATGAAAACCTTTGGCCCCGATAGTTTTGCAGGCCGCCTGGGCAGTGTATTCAATGGTTCGGCCGATACTACATTTTATATAGTTGCCCTATATTTTGGTACCGTGGGGATAAAAAAATCGCGGTATGCCATACCTGCCGGTTTACTTGCCGACGCAGCCGGTATCATAGCTGCAATATTCATCTCTTATTTATTTTTTGGAAATTTAAAGTAAGCCCGGTACCCCTATCATTCATTATTAAGCATCGTTTTTTATTGCTGTTGCCGGAAATTATTTTGTTCATTTTTGGCGTAGAATCCCCGATTCTAAAATTTTACTTTTTGCAATAAATTCAATTATTATTTGAAAATAATTGTTAATTTTGATCAATCTATTGAATTTTAAGCAATTATCTACAGTAAAAGCAAGTGAATGAATAAAATATTTACTACAAATTTATTTTTTTTTGCTTTATTTAATTTAATTGCTTTTGCCGCTTTTTCGCAAACTATAACTATCGGTAATGTAGATGCCGGCCCCTACGCGCCGGGGTCGACAATAAGCGTTCCCATCCAGGTAACGGGAGCGTGTATAGACCCCACAAATACCTACAATCTTTACCTTTCAAATGCCGGCGGAAGTTTCGCGTCGCAAACGCTAATTGGCAAGTTTACGGGCAACTATGCTACTTTTGTAAATGGCGTTATACCCGCGGGTACCACTCCCGGCACCGGATATTTGCTTAGGGTATTAGCCACCAACCCATCGGTTACAAGCGGGGCATCAACTGCAATTTCAATTGTTGCCGGCACCGGCACCGTGGCGGCGTTAAATTCACAATCTATAGATGTTAATTACCCCGAGGTATTTGGTTCATGTTCGGGTTCTAATAACTCATTATATAATTTTATAAATACATCAACAGCAGGGGCCACAGTTACCGCAAGTTTTTACAATGAGCTTTCGCAGGTAACTGAGGCATCTAACCTTAATTTTACCAATAACGGTAATTTTACGGCTAAAACCGCCAATTATACAATTACAGTTAAAGCAATTACGGGGGGAATTGTAGGTACATATACCTATAGCCTAATTAACAACCTGGTCAACAACAGCTTTGGGGTTGAGGGGAGCACTACAGCCTGCCTGGGCAGCGGGGCTACCAATTTAACATACAATATCGATCCCAACATCATCAAAAATAACTACCCGGGTTTACTTTATAACGTTTCATGGGGCGATGGTACACCATCAGTATCCTACACCTACTGCCAGATACTCGCCGCGGGCGGAAAAGTTTCGCACGAATATGTTAAGGCATCGTGCGGAAACATAGTTAAAGGTCAAAATAATTCGTTCGAGGTAAAGCTTCAGTTAATAAGCCCGTTTTGTGGCAATGTAGGTACACCTGTTGCCAGTTACGCAAAGGTTATAGCGCCGCCAATTAACCTGCCGGTTGTTCCGGTGGCTGCCTGCTTAAATACCGCGGTAAAATTTGTAAACAATTCATTTCCGGGCGATGACCCCAACAGCACATCAACAACGTGTACAAATACAAAAGCCCGGTATACCTGGCTTGTTGACGGTGTAACCAAACAGGTGAATTACAAACTATCTGATGCTTTCCTTTACACTTTTACAACTACCGGCGTACATAAAGTAACCTTACAGCTGCAAAATAACACAGGATCATGCGCTGTTGCCGATGTTACGCAGGATATTTGTATCCAGGAACCTCCTGTACCGGCCTTTTCGCTGCCTGTCAGCTCGGGTTGCATTCCCCTTACGGTTACTCCTGTAAATACATCAAAAATTGATTCAAACTGTAATAACACCAATAAATACGTTTGGACGGTTACCGGCCCAACGCCTGTAGCTTACGCAAACGGAACAAATGCAAACAGCGCCACGCCCCAGTTTTTGTTTAATAAAACCGGCGTTTATAATATTAAGCTGGCAATCTCAACCGTAAGCTGCGGCCTGATAACCGATGCTGCTACGCAAACGGTGGTAGTTGATGATGCGCCCACGGCCGCACTATCAAAAGATACTGTGTTTTGCGGAACAAATACCACACTTAATTTTGATAATACCAATAACAGTGCTACCAAAGTAACATTTTCCGGATCGGCGCAAAACACCGGCGCAACCTACAAATGGACTGTAACCGGCGGAGCATTTTCATTTGTTAATAACACCAACGATGTTTCGCAATATCCAGTCATAAAATTTAACGATTTTGCTAAGTATACTGTAAGCGTAACCAATACCAACGTTTGCGGGGCACCGGCCACCAGCAGCCAGCAATTGGAATTTATAGCAGCGCCAACCGTTACGGCCGGCACCTACCCTGCTGTTTGTGCCGGAACGGATATTAGCTTGAGCGGTATATCAAATAATCCTTCGATAAAAATGCGTTGGGCCGGCGGCACCGGTATCTTTACCGACCGAAATTTGGCGCAAACAATTTATACACCATCTGCGGCCGAAATAAAAGCGGGCAAAGTTACACTTGTTTTTCAGGGTATAACCACGCTGGCCGCCCCCTGCGATACCATAACCGACCCTACAACAATTATCATTAATAAGGCCGATTCAATTACCAGCAAAAATGCAGTAACCTCGTGCCCGGGAAAACCTCTTAACTACAATATTACCGCAGGTAATCCAACAACAACCTTTACATGGGTGGTCGACGCCTCTAAAACCAGCCTAACCGCCGGTGGTTACACGGCAAGTGGTAGCGGCAGCTTTATAAACGATGTTTTAACCAATAGCGATTTAAACGATAATGCTACAGTTACCTATAATATCATATCAACCACTCAGGGTTGCGTTAGTGGTATATTTGTGCTCACTGTAACAATTCCTCCCACCATTGCTACCCCCTCGTTCACCAAGGATAACAGCACAGCTTGTGGTAATCTGCTGGTTCAGTTCACCAATACATCGAAACCTATAAACAGTGTTTTTTTGTGGGATTTTGGCGATGGGTCAACGGATACAGGGAGTAATCCTCAACATACCTTTTTGGCAAAAACAGATGGGCGGGATACCGTATATCATATCAGCTTAAGCATTGTAAGCGACTGTAATATAGCTACCCCTTATCTTGATTCGGTAAGGATAAGCCCACAAAAGCCTGTCGCCAGGTTAATCCCCGATAGAGTTGAAGGCTGCTCCCCTTTTATCGTAAGCGGCAAAAACTCATCGCCCGGTAAAAACTTACAATACACTTACTACCTGTATGACGGGACTTTAATGCTGGAATCAAAAATATACACCGATAAAAGCGATTTTAAATTTGATACACCATTAAATACTACCCGTACAAAGCAATACACCATATTTATGGTTGCCCAGGATTACTGTGGTAATACCGATACTACCCTGAAACGTACCATAACGGTATCGGCCCCTACTATTACGCCGGATATGTTTTTTCTGGATAATAAAAACAGTGGTTGCAGTCCTTTGAATTTAACGTTTGTAAATAATTCATCGGGGGGCGATACATTTTATTATACCATTTATGATGATAAATATAATGTAGTAACCAACGTAGCAGCCGGTACCGATAACTTGCCCTACATTTTTACCAAACCGGGCATGTATTATGTAACCATCACCGCTTCAAGTAAATGCTCATCAGGCGTTGAGTCATCAAAATCAACAAACCGGGTTATGGTATACAACATACCAAAGGCCGGCTTTACAGCATCAGATACCACAGGCTGCCGCAATGTTACCGCATCTTTCACCAATACCACATACGCCGATCCTGATACACAGCCGGTAGCCCTGTCCTATACCTGGTATTACGGAGATGGCGCTACAGCAACCGGGCTTACGCCTCCGCCACATACTTACAACTTTAAAAACTCGCCATACACGGTAAAACTTATAGCGGTTAATCCCTTAACGGGTTGCGCAGATAGTTTGGTAAAAAAGGATTATATAAAAGTTACATCGCCACCGGGAACTGCCTTTACAGCAAACCCCGATACCATTACCAGCATACCAAATTATCAATTTCAATTTGTTGACCAAACCACCGGTGCGCCGGCCAGCTGGGCCTGGGATTTTGGAGATGGTACCGTAAGTGCCCTTGGTAACCCAACCCATACTTACGCGGATACCGGAAAATATAAAGTAACACTGCTAACAAGCACAAAAGATTTTTGCGATAGCGCCGTAACACACTATGTACGCATTACCGGTGTGCCCGGCGAACTGTATTTACCAAATGCTTTTATGCCAACCAGCAGCACAACCGAGCTAAGAAAGTTTGCAGCAAAAGGATCAGGTATTAAACAATGGCACCTGCAAATATTTAACGGTTTTGGCCAGTTGATTTGGGAAACCAGTAAACTATCGGCCCCTAAAGGCACCCCGGTTGATGGCGACGGTTGGGATGGTACTTTTAAAGGCGCGCCAGCAGAGCAGGGCGTTTATATATGGCAAGCTTCGGCAACATTCATCAATGGCAGCGAATGGAAGGGAATGTCGTACAATAATTCATTACCCAAACGAACGGGTGTTGTTCATTTAATAAGATAAATAATGCGCGTTTTGCTTAAGGGATATGTTTTAGGTTTGTTAATGCTGCTGTTTGGTAGCGTGGCTGTTGCCCAGGACCACATGTATTCGCAGTTTTTTAATTCCCCGGTGTATCTTAACCCAGCATTAAATGGGCAGTTCCAGGGCGATTTACGCATGAACCTTATTTATCGCAATCAGTTTACATCGGTACCGGGCGGCTTTAATTATCTAACCGCATCTGTAGATTATAATATACCGCAGTTTGGCGGCGGGGTTGGTTTTATATTTACCCGTGGAAACGAGGGTACTGCCGGGCTTACAAAAAACAATATCGCCGGCATTTACTCCTATAGCGTTGGCTCTGATGATTTTGTGTTATCATTTGGTGTGCAGGCAGGCGTAACCAACCGTACAGTGGATTATGGTAAATTGGTATTTAGCGACCAGATTGATCCCCGGTTAGGGTACATCCCCGGCTCGCCAACCAATGCCGAGTCGCCACGGTTCGACAACCGGTTTTATTTTGATGCGGGCGCCGGTGTAAACCTCGCATTAAGCGATTTTAATATTGGCGGTGCGTTGCAGCATATAAACCGGCCCAATGAATCGTTTACGGGTACACCCGCAAAATTGCCCATGCGCGGCACGGCACATTTAAGCTATAGATGGGACCTTAATAAAGATGAGAATCTTGATGAAGACGAGAAATCATTTTTTATTCCATCGGTTGTGTTTTACAAGCAATCGGCGGCACAATCAATAAATATCGGACTGCAATATAAAAGGCATAACCTTAATGCCGGCTTATGGGTACGAACCTCCGGATCAGGCGGGCCAACGGCTATCACGTTTTCGTTAATATTTGATTTGTTTTTAAGCAAAGAAACCGGAGAGAAGTTCAGGCTGGGTGTAAGCCATGATGCACCAATTTCGGGCCTCAACTATAGCAATACCAGCGGCACAACCGAAGGAAGTATTGGTTATGAAACCACCCTGCCTTCGCGTACGGATACCTATCACAAATTTGAAGGCGCAAGGCGCTGTTATGATTTTTATTAAGAATTTTATTTATATCTTTATCTGTTATATATCCTGAATTACGGTGGAGAAAATCTATCACAAAGCAAGACCTGACCAGTCTTATCTTAAAGACAAACGGCATAAAAAGAAAACAGCCATGATAGGTGTCTGGGTGGTTGTGCTTTTTGGGGTCATTTTTATGATGATAGTTGTAAAATTTGCCACATCGGGCGGCTCATCTGATATGCTTACATTTACGATGTTCCCAAGCAGTGATGACGCGTACCAGGTAGCCAAGCAATACATTGCCCCCACTATCAAATCAGGCAATTTAATTTTTGCCGAAGATCATTATCAGTTTGCAAAAAAATCCGACTCGGTATTTGTCATCAAATCATACGTAACGTCGATTGATGAAAAAGGCGAAAAAGTAAAAACTAATTTCCAGATCACCTTAAGATACGATGGGGGGCCCAAGGCGGTGCAGGATAACTGGACAATGATTGATATAAATAGGGTAACTGAATGATACTGATATACAATTCTGTTGTTTTATTCTTTGGATCCAGATAAACGCAAAGAAAATTTACCTGGAATAAATTGTTAAAAAAAAGCAAAATCACAGGCAACCAATTGCAAAACAAATACGTGTTAGTTGCAGATAAGGATAAATTTAACCAGGTAGCCCGTATATATGGGAGAAGCAGAACTACAACAATTGATTGCAGGCTGTTTACAGCATAGCCGAAAAGACCAGAAGATGCTATATAAAGCGTTTTATGGCTTCGCTATGAGTATATGCCTGCGATATGCCGGCAACAGGTACGAAGCTTCTGAAATCATGAACCAGGGCTTTTTAAAGGTGTTTACCAATTTGCAAAAATATGATACCAGCCGCCCGTTTATTGCATGGGTTGGCCGCATTATGATGAATACTTCTGTCGACTACTACAGAAGTAACCTGAAGCTCTCGCTCACGGATGACCTTGATGCAGCCGAGGACATTGGGCATAACGAGCTCCCCGATCAGAAGCTGAATTACGATGATCTTATCGGCATGGTACAACAACTGCCAAACGCTTATCGTACGGTGTTTAACCTGTTTGCAATTGAAGGGTTTTCGCACGAGGAGATAGCATCGAAGCTAAATATAAGTACAGGCACGTCAAAATCAAACCTGTTTAAGGCGCGCGAGAAGTTAAAAAATATGGTGATTAATTCCGGCCGGCTTCCGGAGGGTAATTCGGGGAGTGGGTTGCAAACCATTGTGGCAATTGGCACTATAAGTGTCAGCATGTCGGTACTGATAGAGTTAATAATGAAATGAAAGAGAAAAACGAAAATAAATTGGATCAATTATTCAAGGACGGGTTATCCGGCCCTGGAGACCATTTTGCTTTTCGGGAGGAGGATTGGGATTCAATGGAGCAGTTGCTGGATAAAAAATCCAATAAAAAAGCAGGCTTCTTCCGTATTATGTATTATGCATCGGGCATAGCAGCTTTGCTGTTGCTTGCCTTAGGCTTATATTTTTATAGCAAAAACGACACTGTCGACCCGGCTAAAATGCACGGAAAAGTTAATAAAAAAGGCAATAGTCAAAAGCATCCAGGTTCACCAGATCGGGGTAATGGCAACGACAGCCTCGGCAATAAAACTGATGACCTTGCGGTAACCGCACCTGCCGGGCAATCCAATACCGTTAAGTCTGCAAAAAAAGATTCGATTAACAATAAAGCCGAAAGTATGGCTGTAAACAATTCAGCCAATAACAACCAGGACTCAAAAGTTAAAGCAAGCCCGGGAAGTGATCTTAACAACAAAGCTACTAACATGGCTGTTAACGATGCACTGCCCAACAACAACGCGCCAAAAACGGGAACAATTAATAACGCCACACCAGGCAGCAACGCACCCCAACTGGCCGATAATAAAACACCATCGGCAAATAAAGTACCCGGTGGCCAAACAACTGGTATTGATACCCCTGATAACAGCGGTAAAGTAGCCCCGGCAACCAACCAGGTTGAAAACAATATAGCGGCGAATCAAAATACCGATACGACAGCGAATAAGAAGGCCGAGCGGGAAGCAAAAAAACAAATGGCTATTATTAAAGCATCAGCAATAAAAAACAGGCCGCAGTTTTCTATCACTGTATTGGCGGCTTCTGACGCTAATGCGGTAAATTCATTTGGGCATAGCCAAACGGGGACTAATTATGGATTACAGCTTTCGTTACGCGTTACAAAAAAGCTAACTATAAGTACCGGTGTGGCCTACGCTATTAAACCGTATTCATCAACGCCAACCAGTTACTCAGCCGATTCTTACAATCCTTCAAGAACGCCTACCAATATCCAGGCAAATTGTAAGGTGCTTGATGTTCCTTTGAACCTTAGCTACCAGTTGTTTTCAAAAGGAAATAACGCTATTGGTGTTGGTACGGGGGTATCATCGTACTTTATGCTTAAAGAAAATTACAGGTTTGATTACGCGGCCGAAACCGGCTGGAAACCCTATAACCTGGAAGTACGAAATAAAAATACACACCTGTTTGGCGTGCTCAACGTTAATGTTAATTATCAGCGGAGAATAAATTCGAAGTTTAGCGCGGTTTTACAGCCTTACATGAAACTACCGCTTACCGGCATTGGCAATGGCAAAGTCGATCTGAAATCAACAGGTGTCGCCCTCGGCATAAACTGGAACATTGGTTCGGCGTTGAAACCGTGATAGTCCTAAGTCTGAAGTCTTAAGTCCGAAGCCGGAAGTCCTAAGCCCTAAGTATTCTTTCAACTTCAGACTTTCAACTTCAGACTTAGGACTTTAGACTTAGGACTTAACTAATCGCCTACTTTTAACCAGCCCGTGATGCTCATTCGGGGTTTCTGTGTGCTTAATACTTCGTGAACAAGCTCATTACTTTTAAAAAATACCGTGCGGCCGTTTTCGGGGCCTATGTTTTGCTGATGATGGGCATGATGTATACGTAATTCGCCGCCATCGGCGGCCAGCCAGCCGGTATTCAGATACATGATCATTGAAAATTTACGGCTATCGTTATTCCTGAACTGATCCAGGTGTTTTTTATAGAAAGCCCCCTTTTCATATAATGTATAATGAAACTCATAGCCCGTGATACCTGTATAACAGGTTTGGTTAAGGTAACTGACGAAGCTATCCATCAGGTCAAAAAAAGCATTTTCGCATGGGGTATCGTGTTTGCGGTCGAGCCAGTAAATGTGGTCGCCCCTAACTTTTGTATCGTGGTTCACGGCTTTATTGTTGCCCGTACCGGCAGATAGCATTGAGTTTGATTGAACGAGCGCCAGCAGGTTTTGTTTAAGGGCTGTGGCAAGGGTGTCACTTAAAAAATGATCGGCTATGCCAACCTTATCAGCCAGGTAACTATCGATAAGGCAATTGAATGTATCTTCCAATAAAGATGGGTTAGCATGTTATCCGGCAAAAGCAGGCATGTTGTTAAAGATACTCTTTTTTGCCGTACGCCAGTTTATAGTGTTCCACTTTGATATAAAACTGATGTGTACGACAAACTGTGTCGTACAGTTGTTAACTTTATATAAATGTAACTTTCTTATATACAATAAGTTGTGTTAAAAAATCATACCGATGTGCCATTTTTTAGCGTTTGTTATACCTGTGCTGCGGAACAGTACACGACTTTATAATGAACACTGGCAAGTGATGACTGCCCTTGCTCAATAATATAACCGATTGGTTATCTCGCCAATGCTATAATATCTTTCCCCTCTATCACTTTTTTGGGATACGGATGATTAACTACCCCGATCATCGCGGTGGCTAATTCCTGCAATGTGCAAAAGCCGGCCGGGTAAAGCGCGCGGCCAACCGGGAACAACCAGTTGATATATTTGTAAAAGCTATGGGCATTTTTTAAACCTTTGATGGGCTTGATGAAACCCGGCCTAAAGGCGTACACTTGTTTAAAAGGCAGTTTCATCAGGTCATTTTCGGTTTTGCCTTTTACCGCTGCCCAGCCGTTGCCTTTTTCGTTACTATCGGTACCGGCCCCGGATACGTAGCAAAAAGTCATTGCATGATTTTGCTTCGCTAATACCTGGGCTACATGCATAGTGAGCGTATAGGTAAACCTGTAATATTCATCGGCCTTTTTACCTACCGATGTAACGCCAAGGCAAAAAAAGCAGGCGTTATAACCAGCAAGCTGATCTTTGATGGGCGAAAGATCAAAAAAATCGGCATGAATAATCTCCTTTAATTTGGGATGCGATACCCCTGAAGCTTTACGGTTGATCACCAAAACCTGCTCAACGTCAGGATCCTGTAAACATTGGTGCATAAGCCCCTCGCCTACCATCCCGGTCGCCCCGGTAACAATCGCCCTTATTCCTGTTTCCATGCGGTAAATGTATTTGCCTATAAAATTAATGCTTTAAATGTGCTAACACACGGTTTGCAAAATAAGTTTTGCATACACGGGCAACCCTTTGGCATAAAGTAACGATATATTTAATGGATGCCCGTTGCTTCTTGTTTTATTAAAGCCGCGAACACCTACTAACACTACTATAGCATGAACCCAATCTCTGTTGTTATCATTACCAAAAACGAGGCCGGTACACTTGTTAAAAGTATCCCGCTGCTGAAACAGATCAGCAACGATATCATTGTGATAGACAATAACAGTACCGACCAAACCGTAACTATAGCCACAGCATATGGCTGCAAAGTATATCAAAAGGCATGGATTGGCTACGGCGCCAACAAAAATAAAGGCATTCAGCTGGCGCGCTATAACTGGATATTAAGCGTCGACGGCGACGAGATACCCGACCAGCAACTTATAAATTCCATAAAATCCGTAGCTCCCGGTGATGATAAAACAGTTTATGATATAGCCTTTAAAACCTATTTCGGCAGCAAGCTTATCCGTTTTGGTAACTGGGGCCGCGATCATCATATCCGCCTGTTCAATAAGCAGCATGTTAAGTGGACCGAAACTCCTGTACATGAAACATTGTTGTTGCCCCAAAATGCGGTAGTAAAAAAACTGGATGGCAACCTGCACCATTATTCGGTAAAAAACTGCGAGGAATACCAGAAAAAAACAATTCATTACTCGCAATTAAGCGCCTTAAAATACCTCAAAGCCGGAAAAAAATCGGGGTTTGTAAAAATGTACCTGGCCCCCGTGTTTCATTTTGTAAAAACTTACCTGTTTTTATTGGGCTTTTTAGATGGCAAAGAAGGTTTCATCATCTCGCGGATGGCGTTTAAAAATACCTGGCTAAAATATTATTACCTTAGCAAAGCCACACAAAGCATAAGGTATAACCCGGTGTACCGGCATGAGGTGCCTGCAATAGCATATAAGCTTAATGCCCATGCACGTGTTGAATAAACCGCAGCGTTGTTGATGAAAAAAAAGCTCGTAATTGATCTTTCGGCAAATACGCTGCAACTTGTTGTCAACCAGCTGTTCGGGGTGCTTATCTTTTACGTATTATCCGTAAATCTTGATAAAAACAGCTTCGGCCAGGTTAACCTTGCTTTAGCGGTCCTGCTATCTGCTTTCAATATCCTTTCTTTCGGTATCGACCAGGTAATTATCAAAAAGGTAGCGCATGGCGATGATCCTCAAACCGTAATGTCGCTTTATGCCTTCCATGTATTGTTTACAGGGGGATTGTTTTACGGCATACTATTATTTGGACGGACGTTTTTTATCCACGACAATGAGCTATACCGGCTGATATTATTAATAGGCCTGGGCAAGCTTATGATCTTCCTTTCTGCACCGTTAAAACAGGTTTCAAGCGGCCTGGAGCGATTTAAATTACTGGCATATATGCTGGTTATATCCAATATGGCAAGGGGCATCAGCCTGCTTATTTTGGCTTTTTTACACCAGGTAAATATCGGCACCATCATTTGGGTATTTATCGGCGGCGATGTGCTTGAATTGATGGTATCCTTTTATCTTTTCAGGCGTTACGTGGGGGTGCCGGTGCTCCCGGTTTGGAAAAAGGCAGCCTACTTTTCGTTGCTGCGCGAATCGCTGCCGCAGGTTGGCGTTGTATTAATTACATCTGCGCTGGCCCGGTTCGATTGGTTGTTTATCGGGTTTATGGTATCGGCGGCAAGTTTGGCCGAGTATAGTTTCGCTTACAAAATATTTGAGATCTCTACCCTTCCCCTATTAGCCATAGCCCCTTTACTTATCCCCCGTTTTACCAAATTATTTAAAACGGATAACCGTCGCCAGGCCGATCTAAAGCAACTCATCAGGATAGAGCTTATCATAGCCGCCTTTACCGGGCTCATGTTAAACATGTGCTGGAACCCTGTAATTGACACCGTAACCCATGGCAGGTATGGCGCAGTTAATACCTCTACCATATTCATCCTTTCGCTATGCCTGCCCCTGTTGTATATAAATAACTTTTTGTGGACGATTTTTTTCGTGCAGAACAGGTTAAAAATGATCTTTCAATCGTTCCTGGTCACTTTTTGTATTAATGTAGCTGCCGACCTGGTATTAATCCCTTTTTATAAAAACCAGGGCGCTGCACTGGCATTTTTATTGGCCTGTATGGCACAGGCCGTTTTCTACCTGGCTAATGACAGGATGAAACTGAAAGGCTCTTTTTATACACTGCTCATCTGCACCGCGTGTGCCGTTTTCAGCGGCTTTGCCGCCAAATCGCTGTTTCAAAACCCGTGGATGGCCGGGATAGTTTCGGTGATATTTTATGGCTTATCGCTACTGATCACGATGCAATTAAAGCGGACCGACAAAGATGACCTAACCCGGTTGTTAAACCGTTAAATAAAACATCCTTCGGCTTTACACAGGCAACCAATCCGGTTTTTGGGTCGTAATGACTTTAAACGCCCCAGGATAATGTTGGTTAGCAAAACTGTTTTTTATATTGAAAAATTAAGGAAAAAGGTAGATTGGAAGCTACTTGCCTTTTTGCTTTTATTTTTAAACGTAAAAATCGGTATCAAAATCCCGGTTATCCTCCTGTTTACGCTTATCCAGTTTAATTTCAAATTTGGTTTCAGTTTCAAAAACTCCCGGTTGCCCCTATTTTATCCTTTGATAATCGCGATAGCTATCTTCAACTGGTTTATCAGCAAAAGCTTTACCGACGTTAATTATACCGTAATGTTACTTGCCGGTATCGGCTTTTGGATTTTATGCATCCTCGCCATTCACCAGGTAAAGCTGGCTGTTGAGCAAAATGAACCGGCTGTGATACATCAAACTATCCTGGTGTTTTTTATTATCAACGCAATATTCTCGGCAGGCAACCTGGCCGCTATATTTTTGGAGACACATGCCATAAACCCTTATACCTACCAGGGCCAGCTGCAAAAGTATTTTTTAAACACCGGCGACTATATTAAAGGGGTAACTTTTGATACCTCGACAACCAACGCGGTGCTAAATGCTTTTGGGGTAATTTACTTTCTGACCCGTAAAAACGCCCCGATGCTTCTTGTTTGTATGGCCGCGCTGTTGCTTACCGGCAGCAATTTTTTAAATATTATTACCCTGCTCATCTTTTTACTACTATTTGCTTTCAAAACAGATCGTTATCAAAAAAGCCTCATTGTAATTTGCCTGGTTTTTTTAGGTGTGTTTATGGCTAAAATCTCGCCACAAAACAACCAATACACCACCAATGCTATTACAATCCTGCTCCATAAAGATCCAAGCGCGCCCAAACCATCTGTGTGGGCAAGTTTGCCTATCACCGCAAGGCCGGATAGTGTATTAAGCCCCGATGAGCGGCGACAAAAGGTAGCCATTATTTACAGGGATAGCATTTATGAAGTAAACCATCCACAAAAACCAGTGCCTATAAAGGCGCAGGATATACCTTACGAAACCGAAGGCGGCAGGATAGCTATCAAAGGCCCCGACATTCACTCGGCGGCTTATCAAAGCAGTATTCAAACCCCTCCCGAACAAAAACAGTTGGTGCAGTTTATTGATAGTCATAAAGCCGCATTACCTGTTGCCGGGCAGGAAATTGTTGTGCCCAGTATGGATAGGCCCGGCAAGGTGATTGGTTTTTTACAAACAACCAATTTTCTTCACCACCACATTAACCGGGCTATTACAGGCGCCGGTATGGGCAATTTTTCGTCAAAGCTGGCATTCAGGGCTACGGGATTGGGTTTTGCCGGTGGTTATCCGCATAAATTTATTTATATCAGCCGCGATTTCATGGTCAATCACCTTGATCTGTACCTCAATTATTTCAGCAAAAGGGCAGGCTTCCATTCGTTAACCAATAGTCCGTTTTCTGTTTACGACCAGATGCTAGCCGAGTACGGGCTTATCGGTTTACTCATATTTGCAGTTTACTACCTTGGCTTCTTTGCCAGGCATTACAAAGCGCTAACCTATGGCCTGCCCCTTTTGCTGTTAATGCTGGCGGCGTTTTTTATCGAGTACTGGTTTGAGCAGCTTTCGGTTATCGTATTTTTTGAACTCTTGCTGCTGCTCAACATTAAAGAAACACAACCCCCTAAACCGTTAGCAAATGAATTTTAACATTCCTAAAATAACGGTGCTGATGCCTGCCTACAATGCGGGTAAATATATTGCTGATGCTATAGCATCGGTATTGGAGCAAACTTTTACCGATTTTGAGTTACTTATAGTAAATGATGGCTCTACAGATAATACTGTTGATGTTATCAGTTCTTTTGAT
>Ga0307515_10000433_pt1 | contig 100295 bp, 96 predicted proteins | sample 17_EM_MG_FD_194513 | JGI IMG/M metagenome (GOLD analysis project Ga0307515, IMG submission 194513) | Populus trichocarpa ectomycorrhiza microbial communities from riparian zone in the Pacific Northwest, United States - 17_EM | ecosystem: Host-associated > Plants > Roots > Unclassified | place...
CTGACCTACGGCATCATCAATCCACGTATTCGGCATCAACACTGACATGACAAACTCCAACAACGTAGCGGCCCGGCCAGCGCCGGGCCGCCCCAAGCAGGCCGGCGGCCCCCTCGGGGGGCAGGGAGGACACGCAGTGCCGACCGTGGGGGCCATCCTGCCGCCGCATCCGCTGCGTGAATTCTGGAACTACTTCGGTGCCAACAAGGGCGCGGTGGCAGGCCTGGTCATCGTGCTGGCGGTGCTGTTGATCGCCCTCTTCGCACCGTGGATCGCGCCCTACGCGCCCAACCTGACCGACAACACCGTCTTCCTCAAGCCGCCGTTCTGGCAGGAAGGCGGCAGCACTGCCCACCTGCTCGGCACCGATGCCATCGGCCGCGACATCCTCTCGCGCCTGATGCACGGCGCGCGGCTGTCGCTGGTGATCGGCGTGGCGGTGGTGGCTATCTCGGTTGTCGTCGGCACCGTGCTGGGCCTGTTGACCGGCTTCTTCCGCGGCGTCTTCGAGATCGCCGTGATGCGGTTGATGGACATCATCCTCACGCTGCCGAGCCTCTTGCTGGCCATCGTCATCGTGGCCATCCTCGGCCCTGGCCTGATGAACGCCATGCTGGCCGTGGCCGTAGTGGTGCTGCCGCATTACGTGCGCATCACCCGCGCCGCGGTGATCGCCGAAGTATCGCGCGACTACGTGACCGCCGCGCGCATGAACGGCGCGAGCCGCATCCGCCTGATGTTCAGCGAAATTTTGCCCAATTGCACCGCACCGCTGATCGTGCAGGCCTCGCTCGGCGTCTCCACCGCCATCCTCGACGCCGCCGCGCTGGGCTTCCTCGGCCTGGGCGCGCAGCCTCCGTCACCGGAATGGGGAACCATGCTGGCCGACGCACGCGAATTCGTGCTGCGCGCCTGGTGGGTGGTCACCTTCCCTGGCCTGGCCATCCTGATCACGGTGCTGGCCTTCAATCTTCTCGGCGACGGCTTGCGAGACGCGCTCGATCCAAAGCTAAAACGATAAGGAGCTGACCCCATGGCTCTGCTTGAAATAGAAAATCTCAGCGTCGAATTCCCCTCGCAAAACAGCGTGATGCATGCTGTCGACGGCGTGAGCCTGAGCCTCGATGAAGGCGAAGTGCTCGGCATCGTCGGTGAATCCGGCTCCGGCAAAAGCGTCACCATGATGGCGTTGATGGGCCTGGTCGCCTACCCCGGCCGGGTGCGCGCCGACAAGCTGCGCTTCGCCGGGCACGACCTGCTGTCGCTGTCGCCGCGCGAGCGCAGCAAGCTCACCGGCAAAGACGTGGCCATGATCTTCCAGGACCCGACCACCAGCCTCAACCCCTGCTTCACCGTCGGCTTCCAGCTCAAGGAAACCCTGCGCCTGCACCTCGGCCTGGATCGGACGGCCGCGCACCGCCGTGCCATCGAACTGCTCGAACAGGTGGGCATCCCCTCGGCCGAGAGCCGGCTCTCGGTGTACCCGCACCAGATGTCGGGCGGCATGAACCAGCGCGTGATGATCGCCATGGCCATCGCCTGCAACCCGCGCCTGCTGATCGCCGACGAACCCACCACCGCGCTCGACGTGACCATCCAGGCGCAGATCCTCGACCTGCTGCGCAGCCTGCAGAAGGAGCGCAACATGGCCCTGGTGCTGATCACCCACAACATGGGCGTGGTGTCGGAGATGGCGCAGCGCGTGGCGGTGATGTATGCCGGCCAGATCATGGAAGAACGCAGCGCCGCCGACCTCTTCAAAGCGCCGCAGCACCCCTATACCGAAGCCCTGCTGTCCGCCCTGCCCGACCGCAGCGATGGCAGCGGCCGCCTGGCCACCATCCCCGGCATGGTGCCCGGCCTGTACGACCGGCCCAGGGGCTGCCTGTTCGCGCCGCGCTGCAGTTATGCCACCGAACACTCGCGCAACGAGCGCCCGCTGCTGCGCGCCTGGGCCGACGGCAAGGTGCGCTGCCACTACCCGCTCGGTGATCCCTCGCGCGACGCCAACCGCATGCAGGACCAGCCTGTCGCGGAGGTCGCAGCATGAGCGCAGTTCCTGCTCCAGCACCAATGGCAACACCCGCGCCCGGCCCGGTCATCGAAGCCAAGGATTTGCGCCGCGTCTATGAAATCCGCCGCGGCATGTTCCGCCCGGCCGACCATCTGCAGGCCGTGGGCGGCGTGTCGTTCTCGGTCAACGCCGGCAAGACGCTGGCGGTGGTGGGCGAATCCGGCTGCGGCAAGTCCACCCTTGCGCGCATGGTCTCGCTGATCGAGACACCGACCGGCGGCAGCCTGCGCATCAACGGCGTGGACACCGTACGGGCCGATGGTGACGCGCGCCAAGCCCTGCGCAAGACGGTGCAGATGGTGTTCCAGAACCCCTACGGCTCACTGAACCCACGCAAGAAGATCGGCCAGATCCTGGAAGCGCCGCTGGAGATCAACGCACCGTTCTCGGCCGACGAACGCGCCAGCCGCGCCCGTGACATGCTGGCCCGCGTCGGCTTGCGGCCCGAGCACTACGAGCGGTATCCGCACATGTTCTCGGGTGGCCAGCGCCAGCGCATCGCCATTGCGCGCGCGCTGATGCTCAATCCCTCGCTGGTGGTGGCCGACGAGCCGGTGTCGGCGCTCGACGTGTCGATCCAGGCCCAGGTGCTGAACCTGCTGGCCGACCTGCAGCAGGAATTCGGTCTGGCCTATTTGTTCATCTCGCACGACCTCGGCGTGGTACGCCACATCGCCCACGACGTGCTGGTGATGTACCTCGGCCACGTCATGGAGCAAGGCGAGAAGAAGACCATCTTCGCCCAGCCGCTGCACCCCTACACCCAGGCGCTGCTGGCCTCCACTCCGGGCATCGGGGCACAGGCCAATGTGCGCCAGCGCATCGTGCTGCAGGGCGAGCTGCCCTCGCCGCTGAACCCGCCGCAAGGCTGTGTGTTCTCGACACGCTGCCCGTATGTCACCGAGCGTTGCCGCGCGGAACGCCCGGAACTGCGCCCGCTGATGGGCCGGCTCGTCTCTTGCCATGAGGCGGAACGTGTGGCCGACGGCAGCGCGCCGATGGTCTACGGCAAGCCCGCTGTGGCCGCCGTGCCCGCTGCACTGGTGACAGCCTGAGCGCTTGCCCGGTTGCATGCCCGCGTTTCGTTTCCTATCATCGTGTGTCGAGGTGCGACGCCAACCAGCGCCGCACCACGGCATGTTGTCCAGACGGATGCACCACCCTCGCATATCCGTCATCCAGCCCGCTGCATCGCAGCCATCCAACCCAAGGAAGTCGTCAAGATGAACCAGTCTCCCAACCAAGCAGTCACCGCGCACAAGAAGCTGCGGCCGCTGCAACGCGCGCTGCTGCTCGGCGCCTTGGCCGTGCCGGCCCTGCTGGCCTTGACGCCGATCTCGGCTTCGGCCAAAACCCTGGTGTACTGCGCCGAAGGCAGCCCCGAAAACTTCTACCCCGGTGTGAACACCACCGGTACCTCGTTCGACGCGAACGAACCCATCTATGACCGCCTGGTCGGCTTCGAGCGCGGCACCACCAAGGTCGTGCCCGGCCTGGCCGAAAAATGGGACATCTCCGCCGACGGCCTGGTCTACACCTTCCATCTGCGCAAGGGCGTGAAGTGGCACCAGCACCGCGCATTCAAGCCGAGCCGCGACTTCAACGCCGACGACGTGATCTTCGCCTTTACCCGCCAGTGGCAAGAAAACGACCCCTACTACAAGGTCACCAGCCCCAACCACTCGTACTTCAACGACATGGGCATGCCCAAGCTGCTGAAGGCGGTCGACAAGGTGGACGACTACACCATCAAGATCACGCTGAACCAGCCCGAGGCGCCGTTCCTCGCCAACCTGGCCATGCCTTATGCCGCGATCCAGTCCAAGGAATACGCCGTGGCCATGCTCAAGGCCGGCACACCCGAGAAGCTCGACCAGGAACCGATCGGCACCGGCCCGTTCTACCTGGTGCAGTACCAGAAGGACGCGATCCTGCGCTACAAGGCTTTCGCTCCCTATTGGGCCGGCAAGGCCAAGATCGACGACCTGGTCTACTCCATCACCCCCGACGCCTCGGTGCGCTGGGCCAAGGTGCAAAAGGGTGAGTGCCATGTCATGCCCTACCCGAACCCGGCCGACCTGGACGCGATCCGCAAGGACCCGAACGTCACCGTGCTCGAGCAGCCCGGCCTGAACGTCGGCTACCTCGCCTACAACACGCAGAAGAAGCCGTTCGACGACGTGCGCGTGCGCAAGGCCGTCAACATGGCGATCAACAAGAAGGCCATCATCGACGCCGTGTACCTCAGCACCGGCGTGGCCGCGAAGAACCCGATCCCGCCGACGATGTGGTCCTACAACAATGCGGTGAAGGACGACCCGTATGATCCCGCCGCCGCCAAGAAGCTGCTGGCCGAGGCCGGCCTGCCCAACGGCTTCACCACCGACCTCTGGGCCATGCCGGTGCAGCGCCCCTACAACCCGAATGCCAAGCGCATCGCCGAACTGATGCAGGCCGACCTGGCCGCCATCGGTGTCAAGGCCGAGATCAAGAGCTTCGAATGGGGCGAATACCGCAAGCGCATGCAAGCTGGCGAACACCAGATGGGCATGCTGGGCTGGACCGGCGACAACGGCGACCCGGACAACTTCCTCTACACCCTGCTCGGCTGCGCCTCGGCGCAAAGCGCCAGCGGCAGCAACGTAGCCAAGTTCTGCTACAAGCCTTTCGAAGACGTGGTCCTGAAGGCTAAGACGGTCAGCAGCCAGAAGGAACGCACCGCCCTGTACGAGAAAGCCCAGGTCATCTTCAAGGAGCAGGCCCCCTGGTTCACCATCGCCCACGCGGTGCAGTTGAAGCCGGTGCGCAAGGAAGTCATCGACTTCAAGCTGAGCCCGTTCGGCCGCCACGTGTTCTACGGGGTCGACATCAAGGAGTAAGCGCATCTCAGGTGAAGGGCTTCGCGCCCTTCACGAAATGCCACGAGGGCCGGTTCATCCGGCCCTTTTTCATGGCTGTCATCGGGCTATCAGGTTGCCTCATCAGAGCACCTGCTGCGGCTGCTGATGTTCTTCGCCATTAATGCCAGAGACACCGCATTAAAGTCCGAGACAACCGGCTGCTTGCGATAGGGATTGACACCCGATAGGGCCGAGACACGCTTGCGTGGCTCGGTGCTTGCACGAAAGCCCGCCCCAAAGGGGATCGCCCTGCACTACTTTCAAGGTGGCTTGGTGGCAATCAGCGCTTGTGCTTGCTGGTTCTGAACCATCCACGCTGCCGTGATCGGGCATCGAATGGCGATCAGATCATGCACTTTCTGGAAGTCATCGGCCAAGTTGCGCTTAAAAATTGGCTCATGGTGGGCGATGCGATTGCGTAGCTTTCTGAGCTGTTCCAACTCGGAATAGACCAGTGCTCGGACTTGCTCCACAGTTTTTGAGGTGTCGGAGTTAGGCAGGACAGTCCGAAGGTGATGCGCCCACAGTCGAGCGTCGAAACGTTTCGTGAATATGGTCTGCCAGAAGACAAATTTCAAATCAGGAATGACCTTGCCGGGCGTTGCCTTACCAGCTCGGGCTGACATCAGGTCTCTGCGAGCGTTATAGCCGTTGGTGGGATTTGGCAAGCTGCGCATGAAACCGGCGTCCCATGGCCACCGTGGCCCATGCGCAGCGGCGATAGCGTCTGAGACGGCGTTCCTGATGCTCACTTCACAGAAATGAAGTGGAGCCAACATCGATGCCGATACCTGGGCGTTCCAGGCGTAGAGAGCTAAAGCACTCAGCAGTTGGGGCGTGCCAGTGGTAGCTGCCTCGTAGGTTCCGATCCGAGGGGCGGAAAGAGCATCCTTGATGGCCTGTTCTGGGTTTGGCAGCGTTGACGACATGAGGCAAAGAGGGTTAGAATGACACCACTAGCCCCGGGAAACGTTGGCGAAAGCTCCCCCCGAGGACAGATGAAGTAAGAAAAGCCCGCCTTGTGCGGGCTTTTTCCATTCTATCGGTGTGGATACTAGCTGCTGGCTCCGTGTTGTCCATCAGTCTGTGTCTCGGACTATGCCGCGCAATCCCACGTATTGATCGCGCGTAGTGGTCTTTGTCTCCGACTTCATCGATGATTGGAAACAGCAGATCAAGCATTCGCACCTGGGCCGTTGTCTCCGCCTCTATTGCCAGGGAACAGCTGAGTTCCGGCGCCAGGCCTTACGCAGCCAAACGCCGCTCACGCCACATCAGCCCGCCAATGCCGCCAGCAATCCCCAGGCCCAGCCCCAGCAGCAACACATCGATCGGCAGGTCGAGCGCTGCCAGCGCCGTGTAGCCGCCCAGCATCAGCAGCACGCTCAGGTTTTCGTTGAAGCCCTGCACCGCGATCGAACGGCCGGCGGTCAGCAGGCTGCAGCCGCGGTGCTGCAACAAGGCATTCATCGGCACCACGAACAGGCCGGCCAGCGCGCCGATCAGGCACAGCAGGCCGACCGCCGGCACCAGCGTGTCGACGGTGGCCATCCATGGCACCAAGAGGCCCATGGCAACGCCGATCGGCAGCACGCGGGGCACCATCGCCAGGCCGACCCAGCGTCCGGCCAGCGCCGCACCGGCGATCACGCCGAGCGCCACCACGCCCTGCATGTAGGCCGCCTGGTCGAGCCCCAGGCCCAGGCTCTGCTGAGCCCAGCGCAGCACGATGAACTGCAGGGTAGCGCCAACGCCCCAGAACAGCGTCGTCACCGCCAGAGACAGGCCGCCCGCGCGGTCGCGCCAGAGCCGGCGGTTGTCGGCGGCGAACACGCGCAGCATCGGCCACGGGCTGTGCCACGAAGCCGCATAACGCCGGCCGCTGTCGGGCACGCCCAGGTTCAGCAGCCCGGCCAGCGCATACAGGCCCAGCACCGCCAGCAACGGCAGGCCGAGTACGCCGAGCTGCGGTGCGGCCAGGGCCAGGGCCTCGCGCACCACGCCCGCGGCCGCGAGCCGGCCGAACCACGGGCTGACGAACCAGCCGCCGAGCGCGGTACCGAGCAGCACCGCGCACACCACCGAGACTTCGATCCAGGCGTTGGCCTCGACCAGGCGCTCGGCCGGCACCATCTCGGTGACCAGGCCGTATTTCGCCGGCGCATAGGCCGCCGCACCGAGCCCGACCACGGCAAAGGCCAGCAGCGGATGCAGCGAGCCCAGCAGCAGCGCGGCGCCCAGCATCTTGAGTGTATTCATCCAGAACATCAGCCGCGATTTCGCACCCGCGTCGGCCAGCGCACCGAGCCAGGGCGCGAACACGACATAGGACAGGGTGAAACAAAACTTCAAGAGCGGCGCCCACCACGGCGGCAGGCCCTGCGTCGCCAGTTGCGCAATGGCCACGATGAGCAAGGCGTTGTCGGCGATCGCCGAGCAGAACTGGGCCAGCATCAGGCGGTAGAAGCCCGGGGGCAGAGCCGACGACATCTGCTGCCGGGTTTGCTGTCGGCCGGCTGCCAGCCTCACGTATCGGCCGCGAAGACGGCAGCGCGCGCACGTTCCGGCTGCGATGCCGGCAACTGCCCATGCGCGCGCACCAGCGCCACGAAGCGCTGCTCCAGATCGGCCACCACCTGCGGCCAGGCCAGCGCCGTGGCCGCTTCGCGCGCCTGCTGGCGCAAGGCCGCCACCAGCCCGGGCTGGCCGGCCAGCTGTGCGGCCAGCCGCACGAAGTCGGCCGTCTGGTCGAAAGCGGCCAGCAGGCCGTTGTGCCCGGAGCGGATCAGCCGCCCCGCTGCCGCATAGTCATAGGCCAGCACGGCCAGGCCGCTGGCCATGGCTTCGGGCGTGACATTGCCAAAAGTCTCGGTGATGCTCGGAAACAGGAACACGTCGGCCGAGGCATAGTGCGCCGCCAGATCTTCGCCGGTGCGCGCGCCGGCAAACACCACTTGCGGATGCTGGCGCTCGAGCTCGGCCCTGAGCGGGCCGTCGCCCACCATCACCAGCTTGACGCGCGGGTTCACACCTTGCATCGACTCGACAGCCCGCATCAGCACGGCCAGGTTCTTCTCCGGCGCGATGCGGCCCACATGCACCGCCACCAGCGTGTCCGGCGTGGCGCCCCACGCGGCGCGCAGCGCCTCGCTGCGCCGCGCGGGGTTGAACAGCGCGCCGTCCACCCCGCGCGCCACCACCTGCAGATTGCCGAAGCCATGCGCCGCGAGTTCCTGGCGCAAGGGCTCGGTGGGCACCATGGTCAGGTGTGTGCGGTTGTGGAACTTGCGCAGATAGGCCATCAGCGGCTTGTGCAGCCAGCCCAGGCCGTAGTGCTTGCCATAGGCGTGGAAGTTGGTGCGGAAGTCCGAACTCACCGGCAGTTTCAGCCGGGTTGCCGCGCGCAGGGCCGACCAGCCGAGCGGGCCTTCGGTGACGATGTGCACGAGATCGGGTCGCTGCAGCGTCCAGTGCCGCACCAGGGCACGGGTGGCCGGCAGGCCCATCTTCAGATGCGGGTAGCGCGGGATCGGCAGGCCACGCAGCAGCACGTCTGGTTCTTCCGCGCCCGGGCCGCCGACGTCCACCGCATGCTGCCGAGGCCGCACCAGCTGCACCTGGTGCTGGCGCACGCGCAAGCCCTCGACGACGCAGGAAATGGTGGCCGCCACGCCGTTGACTTCGGGCGGATAGGTTTCGGTCACGATGGCGATGCGCAGCGAGCGCCGCTCGGGCTCGAAGGCGTCCACGACGATGGGGGCGGTGTCGGCAAACATCATGTCCGCATGCTGCAACCCATCCAAGTCAGTGCCATGACGTTGCGATGGCAGTTCGGTGTCAGCCGCGGCCATGCACCGGTGCTGTCATCAGTCCTTCATGCAGTCTTGCCACGATCCGGTCACACATCCATCTTCAGGAGATCCAGTGAACACATTCCTTGACACGCTCGCGGTCCAGCGCGCCGACGACCACCGCTACTACCACCACAGCCGCATCAACCAGTCGCTGCACCTGCTCAGCGCCATCAACTTCGTCTGCGCCTACGCGCTGCTGTTCGTCGACCCGGCCGCCGCCGCGCTGCTGGCCTGGCTGGTGGCCATGACCAGCCGGCAGGCCGGCCATTTCTTCTTCGAGCCCAAGGGCTACGACGAAGTGAACCAGGCCACCCACGAACACAAGGAAGAGATCAAGGTCGGCTACAACCTGCGGCGCAAGCTGGTGCTGATGACGCTGTGGGCGCTGGCACCGGTGCTGCTGTGGCTGCAGCCGGATCTGTTCGGCCTGGTGCTGCCCGCCGAAGACTTCGCGGGTTTCGTGCGGCACGTGGGCGAACTGTGGCTCACGCTCGGCGTGGCCGGCCTCCTGATGCGCACCGTGCACCTGTTCTTTCTGCAGGGGCCGGTGGCGGGCCTGGCCTGGATGACGAAGATCCTGACCGACCCGTTCCACGACATCAAGCTCTACCACAAGGCACCGCTCTACCTGATGCGCGGCCAGTTGATCGACCCGATGGGCCGCCACTGAAGTGCCGCGTCCCGCTCAAGCCCGGTGAGCGAACATCTGAGCGAACATCTCGCGCAGGATGCCGCGCTGGATGTTGCGCCGTGTGAGTGTGGCGTCGCTCCACCACCAGCCGTCGGCCCGCATGGCTTCGGCCGCGGCCACGAAGCGCCGCGCCACCTCGTCGAACTCGGCCTGGCTGTAGTTGAGGCTGAAGATCAGCCGGCCGGTGCCGACCCAGCTCAGCGCCAGTCCCTGGTCGCGCAGGTAGTACTGCAGCATCCAGTGGTAACGCGAGGCCTGGGTGTAGCCGACCGCCCAGACGCTGGACATGGCACTCACCCGCACCGGCAGGCCGGCCTTGTCGAGCATGGCGTTCAATGCGGCCGCACGCGCCTCCCAGGTCGCGTCCAGCCCGTCGTACAGGGCGCGAACCTCCGGCGTCTGCAGGCGTTCGAGAAACACCTGCATCGCGCCCATCACGTAGGGGTGCGCGTTGAAGGTGCCGCGGGCGAAGCAGATGTCTGCCGGCCGCTCGTCGCGAAAGCGCTTCATCAGCTGATGAGGGCCACAGACCACGCCCACCGGCAAGCCGCCGCCCAGGGTCTTGCCATAGGTCACCAGGTCGGCGCGTACGCCGAAATATGCCTGCGCGCCGCCGGGTGCCAGGCGGAAGCCGAGGAACACCTCGTCGAAGATCAGCACGATGCCACGTGCACTGCAGACTTCGCGCAACTGCCGCAGCCAGGCCGCATAGGCCTGCCGGTCGTAGCGCGCGGGATCGCGCCCGGCCACCAGCGAGGAATCCGCTGGCGCGTTGGTATTCGGATGCAGGGCCTGCAGCGGATTGACCAGCACGCAGGCGATGTCGCGCCGGCGCCGCAAAACACGCAGCGTGTCTTCGTCCATCTCCTTCAGCGTGTAGGTGTTGTGCGGCGGCAGCGGGTTGCCGACGCCGGGCTGCACGTCGTCCCACCAGCCGTGGTAGGCACCGCAAAAACGCACCAGGTGCGTACGCCGGGTGTGGTAGCGCGCGAGCCGCACAGCCTGCATCACGGCTTCGGTGCCCGACATGTGGAACGACACCTCCTCATGGCCCGACACCGCGCGCAGTTGCCGCATGTTGTCGAGCACGGCCGGATGGTAGGCGCCGAGCACCGGCCCCAGGGCCTGCACCCGCGCGCTGCCTTCGGCGATACAGGACTTGTAGAAGTCGTAGCCGAACAGGTTGACGCCATAGGAGCCCGCCAGGTCGTAGAACAGGTTGCCGTCCACGTCGGTGATCTGCACGCCGGCGCTGGAAGCCACGAAGACGCCGGTCTTCAGCCACGCACGCAGCACGCGGCTGTACTGGAACGGCACGCGGTAGATGCTGGTGAACTGCAGGTCGGCGATGCCTTCGCGCGCGGCCTCGGTCATGGCCAGGGTCTTTGGAAAGCGCTCGGCGAACGCGGCGGACAAGCGCTCCAGGGCCGCCTGGCGCTGCAGCGCCACCTCGTGCGGCGCGCCGTCGGAGTTGAAGAAGCGCTCGGGGCCGAAGTCGTAGAACGGCAGCAGCCGGGAAACCCGGCGCGCCATGCGCGAATGGCCGGCCAGGGAGCGGTGTTTGGCGCGGGAGAGTTGCAGCCGCTGGCGGGCGGCGGGCACCAGTGCCGCCAGACCAGCCAGAGCTCCGAGGGCTGTGAGGCCGAAGCCATAAAGCGTGTTCGTGTCGTTCATGAGATTCCAAGGATCGGGTCCCCGATCTATATCCCATTCATTTGTCAGCACTGTGAATATGAAAACCATCGCAAAAAAATCCACCGGCCTCAAGGCCCTGCGTGACCGGCTGCTGCTGCAGGAAGACCTGAACTTCCTGCTCACCAACCGCGTGCCGCGCATCGCGCTGACACGCTTCATGGGCTGGTTCAGCAAGATCGAGCAGCCCTGGGTGCGCGACGCATCGATCGCCGTATGGCGCCTGTTCACCGAGCTCGACCTGAGCGATGCGCAAGAGCAGAAGTACCGCAGCCTGCATGCGCTGTTCACCCGCGCGCTGAAACCGGGCGCACGCCGCATCGATGCCGACCCGGCCGTGTTGAGCAGCCCCTGCGACGCCATCGTCGGCGCCTGCGGCCCCGTGCGCGGCACACAGGTGTTCCAGGCCAAGGGTTTCCCGTATGCGCTGGAAGACCTGTTCGGCGACGCGGCGCGGGCCGAACCCTGGCGCGACGGCTGTTATGTCACGCTGCGCCTGACCTCGGCGATGTACCACCGTTTCCATGCGCCGCACGACTGCGAGGTCGAACACCTGAGCTACATCTCGGGCGACACCTGGAACGTGAACCCGATCGCGCTCAAACGCGTCGAGCGCCTGTTCTGCCGCAACGAACGCGCGGTGCTGCGCACCCGGCTAACGACCGGCGGGCACCCGGTCGCGCTGGTGCCGGTGGCGGCGATCCTGGTGGCCAGCATCCGGCTGCATTTCCTGAACGTGCTGCTGCACCTGCGCTACCGCGGGCCAAACGAGATCCCGTGCCAGGCGCGCTTCGGCAAGGGCCAGGAGATGGGCTGGTTCGAACACGGCTCGACGATTCTGGTGTTCGCACCGCAGGGCTTCAGCCTATGTGCCGGCCTCGCCGAAGGCCGGCGCATCCGGATGGGGGAGGCGCTGATGCGGCTGCCGCCGGGGCCTTATTGAGACGCGACACAAGAATCACCGTTCGGGCTGAGCCTGTCGAAGCCTGTACGTCCCGCAATGAGGCACTTCGACAGGCTCAGTGCGAACGGGGTAGGTTCAATAAGCCCCTGCCCGCCGCGCCTCGGCCGCCTTGGTGATGGCCGACAGCGTGCCGCGTGTGGTGATCACCTCGGGGTCGAGCATCACCTCGATCAGCGTGCCCTCGGGCCGCTCAAGCGCCGCCAGCAATTGCGCCTCGAACTCTTCTGTCTTGGTGATGCGCACGCCGGCATAACCGTAGGCCTGGGCCAGCTTCACGAAGTCGGGGTTCTTGAGCTGGGTGCCGCTCACGTTCTGCGGGTACTCGCGCTCCTGGTGCATGCGAATGGTGCCGAACATGCCGTTGTTGAGCAGCACGACGAGGCTCTTGGCACCATATTGCGTGGCGGTGGCGAGCTCTTGGCCGTTCATCAGAAAGTCGCCGTCGCCGGCGATGGTGAAGGCCATGCGGCCGGTGGCGATGGCCGCGCCGATGCCCGCGGGCACGCCGTAACCCATGGCGCCGTTGGTGGGTGCAAGCTGGGTCTTGAAGCCCTTGGCCAGGCCGTGGTGCTGGTAGAAGCGGTGCACCCAGCTGGCGAAGTTGCCCGCCCCGTTGGTCAGCACCGCATCAACCGGCAGGTGTTTCTGCAGCAGCGCCACGATGGCCGGCATGTCGATGGCGCCAGGCAGGCTTTGCGGCTGCAGGTTGGCGATGTAGTCGGCATGGCAGGCCTCGGCCCAGGCTTCCCAGGCCACCTGCACCGGCGCGGTCAGCACTTCGAGCGAACGCGCGGCGGCGTTCATGGTGGCGTTGATGGCCAGGTCGGCCTGGTAGACGCGGTTGAGTTCCTCGGCGCTGGCATGGATGTGCACCAGCTTCTGCTTCGGCCTGGGCGCTTCGAGCAGCGTGTAGCCGCCGGTGGTCATCTCGCCCAGGCGCGGTCCGATGGCGAGGATCAGGTCGGCCTCGCGCACCCGTACGGCGAGCTTCGGGTTGATGCCGATGCCCACGTCGCCGGCGTAGAGCGGATGGAAGTTGTCAAAGGTGTCCTGGAAACGAAAGGCATTGCCCACCGGCAGCTTCCAGTTCTCGGCGAAGCGCTGCAGAGCCTGCGCCGACTGCGGCGTCCAGCCGCTGCCGCCGGCGATCACCAGCGGGCGCTCGGCCTGCAGCAGCATCTCGCGCAGGGTGCGCAGCGAGCCCGGGTCGCTCCAGGCCTGCACCGCTTCGACGCGTGGCAGCGGCGCTGCCTCCACGCTCTGGGTCAGCATGTCTTCGGGCAGCACCAGCACCACCGGGCCGGGCCGGCCGTTCATGGCGGTGGCGAAGGCGCGGGCCACGTATTCGGGAATGCGGCGCGGGTCGTCGATGCGCTCCACCAGCTTGGCGAAGCCCTTGGTGCTGGGCCCGAAGAAGCTCAGGTAGTTGACCTCCTGGAACACCTCGCGGTCGCGGCTGTCGCTGGCCACGTCGCCAACGAACAGCAGCATTGGCGTCGAGTCCTGGAACGCGGTGTGCACCCCGATGGAGGCATTGGTCGCACCCGGCCCGCGGGTCACGAAACACACGCCCGGCCGGTTCGTCAGCTTGCCATGCGCCTCGGCCATGAAGGCCGCCCCGCCTTCCTGGCGGTTGATGATGAACTGGATCTCGTCGCGGTAGGCATGAAAACCATCGAGCACGGCCAGAAAACTCTCGCCAGGCACGCCAAACGCATGTTTGACGCCCTGGTGCACCAGGCACTCCACCAACAAGTGGCCTGCGATCTGCTGGGTCATCGAAATCCTTTGAATGGTTTTTGGGCTTGTTCAGGGCACATACACGTAGCCCACGCTGCGCACGGTCTTGAGCACCGAGGGCTTGGCCGGGTCGGGCTCGAGCTTGCGGCGCAGGCGCATGATGCGCAGGTCGATCGAGCGGTCGAACACGTCCCAACTGCGGTTGTGGCCGTGGGCCATGATCTGGTCGCGGTTCAGCGGGCGGTTGGGGTTGCGGGCGAACAGCGCCAGCAGGTCGTATTCGGCGGCGGAGATCGGCAAGTCGTTGCCGTCGGCGTCAAACAGGCGGCGCTGTTCAAGGTCGAGGATGCACAGGCCAAAACGCACGCGATGGACACCATCGGCCACGGCTGCGGGCGCCGCCTCGGCCTTCGTTGCTTCCGAAGGCCTTGATTCGGCAGGCACGGCCAGCCGGCGCAGCAGCCCGCGCAGCCGGGCCAGCAGCTCGCGCATCTCGAAAGGTTTGGTGACGTAGTCGTCGGCGCCGACCTCCAGGCCGACGATGCGGTCCACCGAATCGGTGGCGCCGGTCAGCATGACCAGGCCGACGCGGGGAAAGGTCTCGCGCAGCCAACGCGCCAGCGACAGGCCGCTTTCGCCGGGCATGTTCACGTCGACCAGCACCACGTCGGGCGCCAGCTCGGCCACCATGGCGCGGGCCTGGCCTGCGTCGGCGGCGGTGCGGACTTCGAAGTTGTTGTAGCTGAAGTACTTGGCCAGCACGCTGCGCAGCTCGGACTCATCGTCCACCACCAGCAACTGCGGTTTGACTACGGCCTCGTCAGCCATGATCCCTGCTCCTTCGCGACATGCGTGTTTGATTGTATCGACAGCGTGAGGACCAACCAGCCCCTTGTCGACGCTACGCCGCCCCTTGGTTCACCCCGCTTGACATCGCAGCCGGGTGAGGAGAATCATCGCCCCACCCATGTCCACTCCAAACACCGAGCCCCCCTTGCCGCCCCTGGGCACCAGCACGCCCGACATGGCCTGGGCGCGGGTGTTGCAGCACGCCCCCGACGCGGTGCTGGCGGTGGACGGGCATGGCAGCGTCGTGGCCTGCAATACCAGCGCACACCGACTCTTGGGCTGGCCTGCGGAGGATACGGCTCCGCGCACACTGGCGCAGCTGCTCGTGCCCGCGCGCGAGGCGGTGGCCGGCGACGGGCCGGCCCACTGTGTGGCCCGCTATTTGGCCAGCGGTGACCCGGTGGCGCTGGGTGACGTCCAGGGCCTGGTGGCGCTGGAGCTGGTACGCCCCGATGGCAGCAGGCTGGCCGTCGAGATCTCGGCCTTTCCCGCGCCGGTGAATGGCGCGCCCGGCGCCGGCCTGGTGCTGCGCGACATCAGTGCAAGGCGCGCCGCCGAGCCCCGCGATGACGGCATGGGCATGACCGAACGCCGTGCCGTGATGGCCGCGCTGCACACTTCCGAGGAGCGTTACCGCGCCGTGGTCGAGCATGTGAGCGAGGGCATGGTGGTGATCCAGAACGAGGTGATCGTGTTCGCCAACGCGCGCGCCGCCGAGATCGCCCGCATGCCGCTGGAGGAGATGCGCAACATCGGCTTTCTGCACCGCGTGCACCCCGACGACCACACCCTGGTGCGCGAGCGGCAGCGGCGCCGCTTCGCCGGCGAGGACGTGCCCAATCGTTATGAATTGCGCCTGCTGTTTCCCGATGGCGAGGTGCGCTGGATCGCCATCGGCGTGAGCCTCGTGCCCTGGGGCGGCCAGCCTGCGAGCCTCACCTTCTTTACCGACGTCACCGACAACAAGGCCATGCTGGAGGCGGTGCGCACCTCCGAGGAACGTTACCGCGCGGTGGTGGAACATGCCGGCGAAGGCATGCTGGTGATGCGCGAGGAAAACCGCGTGGTCTTCATCAACAGCCGCGCGCTGGAGATCTTGCGCATGACACGCGAGGAAGTGGAGCAGCGCGGCGTGATGCACCTGCTGTACCCCGAAGACGCGGCCATGATCGCCGAACGCCGCCGGCGCCGCCTGGAAGGCGAATACGTGCCGAGCCGCTACGAGGTCAGGCTGGTGGACGCCGATGGCGGGCTGCGCTGGATCGAACTCGGCACCACCATCGTGCCCTGGTCGGGCCACCGGGCGACGATGTCGTTCTTCTCCGAGATCACCGAACGCAAGGCCATGCTGGAGGCGATGCGCCGCTCCGAGGAGCGTTATCGCGCCGTGGTGGAACATGTGGGCGAAGGCATGGTGGTGGTGCAGAACGAACGCTTCGTGTTCGTCAACGAACGCGCCACCGCCATCGCCCGGATGACCCAGCAGGAGATGCTGCAGCAGGGCTTTCTGGCGGCGATCCACCCCGACGACCGTGCGCTGGTGCTCGAGCGGCAGCGCCGCCGCATCGCCGGCGAGGACATGCCCAGCCGTTATGAACTGCGGCTGCGGCATGGCGACGGCAGCGTCACCTGGATCGACATCGGCGTGACCCTTGTGCCCTGGGACGGGCACGACGCGACGCTGACCTTCTTCAGCGACATCAGCCACCGCAAGGCGCTCGAAGAAAAACTGCGCAGCACACTCACCGAGCGCGAGACCATTTTGGAGAACTCACTCGTCGGCATCGCCTTTCTCACGCAAGACCACCGCTTCCGCTGGTCGAACCGGGCCATGGTGCGCATCTTCGGAATGCGGCGCGGGCCGGCCGCACCGCCCTCGTGGGAAACACTGTTCCCGTCGAAGCAGGCCTACGACCAGGCCGTGCAGGACATTGCCGAGCACATGCGCCGCGGCCGCGACTACCAGAGCGAAATGCGGCTGCGCCGCATCGACGGCCGGCTGTTCTGGGCGGCGGTGTCGGGCCGGGCGGTGGACGCCAGCGACGCGGCGCAGGGCACGGTGTGGACGGTGATGGACGTCACCCAGCGCAAGGAGCTCGAAGAGGCGCTGCAGCGCACCTCGTCGGAGCGCGAGGCCATCTTCAACAGCGCGCTGGTGGGCATCTGCTTCAACGTGAACCGCCGTATCCAGTGGGTCAATGACAAGTGTGTGGAGCTGCTCGGCTACAGCCGGCAGGAACTCACCGGCCAGCCTTCGCGCGTGTTCTACATCGACGAAGAGACCTATGCCGTCGAGGGCAAGAAAACCCTGGACGCCCTGCTGCGCGACGGCCACCACACCACCGAACGCAAGCTGGTGCGGCGCAACGGCGAAACCTTCTGGGTGCAGCTGGCCGGCCGCTGCGTGGTCGACCGCAACCCGGACGCGGGCGTGATCTGGACGCTGCTCGACATCACCGCCCGGCGCAAGGCCGAGGACGACATCCGCGCCGCGCTCGAGCGGCAGAAAGAGCTCAACGAATTGCGTTCTCGCTTCGTGTCGATGACCAGCCATGAGTTCCGCACGCCGCTGGCCACCATCCTGTCGTCAACCGAGCTCATCCAGCATTACGCCGACCGCATGCCGGAAGCCGAGAAACAGGAGGTGCTGCAAAGCATCGAGGCTGGCGTGCACCGCATGACCCGCATGCTCGACCGCATGCTGCTGATCGGCAAGGCCGACGCGCAGATGCTCGAATTCTGTCCGCAGGAGCTGGACCTGCACCGGCTGTGCCAGCGCTGCATCGAGGAGGCGCGGCGCCAGCATGCCGAGGCCGGCAACGAGATCGTGCTGCACTATGAAGCGCGGCCCGCACCCGGTGCGTTCGACGAGAAGCTGCTGCACCACATCTTCGGCAACCTGCTGTCGAACGCGGTGAAGTATTCGCCCGCTGGCGAGCCGGTGCAGTTTCGCGTCTCCGAGAACGGAGCACGCACCGTCTTCGAGGTGATCGACCAGGGCATCGGCATCCCCGCGCCCGAGATGGCGCACCTGTTCGAGTCCTTCCACCGGGCCAGCAATGTCGGCCGCATCCAGGGCACGGGGCTGGGTCTGGCCATCGTGAAGAAAGCGGTGGAGCGGCACGGCGGCACGGTGGAAGTGCGCAGCGGCACCGGCACGGGCACCCACTTCACCGTGACCTTGTAGCTTGTCTAGAACTCGGCGGCGCCACCCAGTGGCGCCAGCAAGTCGTCCAGGTCGGCCACGCTGAACTTCACCGTGCCCAGCCGGTCTTCGCCAAGCACCCCCTGGGCCAGCGCCGACTTGCGTGCCTGCAGCTCCAGCATGCGTTCCTCGATGCTGCCCTCGATCACCAGCTTGTAGACGAACACCGGCTGCGTCTGGCCGATGCGGTGCGCGCGCGCCGTGGCCTGCTGTTCGGCCGCGGGGTTCCACCACGGGTCGACATGCACCACGGTATCGGCCGCGGTGAGGTTCAGGCCCAGGCCGCCGGCCTTGAGGCTGGCCAGCAGGATCGGGACTTCCCCGGCCTGGAAGCGTGCCACCACCGCGCCGCGCTGGGCTGGTGGCGTCTGGCCGGTGAGCGCCAGGAACGGCAGGCCAAGCTGGGCCAGCGCCGGGCCGATCAGCCCCAGCATCTCGGTGAACTGCGAAAACACCAGGATGCGCCGGCCCTCTTCCACCAGCGTGGGCAGCGTCTCGCACAGCCAGGCGAGCTTGGCGCGCTCCATGCTCGCCGGCATCTGGGCGCCTGCGGGCTGCGGTACCGGCCGCCCGAAGGCGCTCGGTACCGCAGCCCGCAGGGTGGCGGTGTTGCCATGTCCCCCCTTGACCAGGTACGGGTCGCAGCACACCTGGCGCAGCCGCAGCAAGGCACCGAGCACGCTGATCTGCGAACGTGCCAGGCCGGCCTTGGCCAGCACCCGGCGCACCATGTGGTCGGCGGTGACACGCACACTCTCGTACAGCACCCGTTGCTGGCCTTCGAGCGGCACGCGGCGGATCACCTCGGTCAGCGGTGGCAGTTCCCTGGCCACGTCTTCCTTGCGCCGGCGCAGGATGAAGGGCCGCACGCGCCGGGCCAGCGCCTGGGCACGCAGGGTTTCGCCGTTGACCTCGATCGGCTTGCGCCAATGGCGCTGGAAGCTGCGCACGTCGCCGAGGAAACCCGGCATCAGAAAGTCGAACTGCGCCCACAGTTCACCAAGATGGTTTTCCAGCGGCGTGCCGGTCAGGCACAGCCGGTGCCGCGCACGGATGCGGCGCACCGAACGCGCGGCGCGGCCGGCGGCGTTTTTGACGCTCTGCGCCTCGTCGAGCACCAGCAGGTGGAAAGGCTGGGCCGCCAGCGCACGGATGTCGCGCCACAACAGGGCAAAGGTGGTGAGCACCATGTCGGCCTGGCCCATGGCCGAGAAGTGTTCGGCGCGGTTCGGGCCGTGCAAAGTCAACACCCGCAGACCAGGCGCCATACGGCTTGCTTCGGCTTGCCAATTGAACAGCAGCGAGGTGGGCACGACCACCAGCGCGGGCAGGTCGAGCCGGCCGGCCTCTTTCTCCACCAGCAGGTGCGCGAGGGTCTGCGCCGTCTTGCCCAGGCCCATGTCGTCGGCCAGGATGCCGGCCAGTTGCTGCGTGCGCAGGTATTGCAGCCAGGCCAGGCCTTCGCGCTGGTAGGGGCGCAGCGTGATCTGCAGCCCCGCTGGCGCGGCAACCGCCTGGGGCACGCTGCCGCGCAGCCGCTGCGCCAGTTCACGCAGGCCATCTTCGCCCTGCAGTTGCCAGGCGCCGTGCACACCGGCGCGTGCGGCCAGCGCGGCCTGGCTTTCCTGCAAGCCCTGCCGCAGTGCCTCCAGACGAAAAGCGTCCCAGGGGGCGAGCTGAAACGGCCCTTCCCTGCGGCGCGGATCGGTGAGCAAGTCGAGCATGGCCGCGACGATGGCCTTGATCGGCGCGGCCGGCGCCTCGATGCGGCGGCCACCGGGCGCGCGCAGCGACACCGGCGCCTCGTCGTCGATCTCGGCCAATTGGTCGGCCTTCAACCATTGCGGCTCGCGCCGCAGCAGGTCGGCCAGCAGCGGCGCCAGATCGAGCAGTTCGCCCTCCACTTCCACGCCCAGCGTCAAAAGCCATGCCCCTTCGCGCCGCGCCAACCCCAGGCTCTGCACCGCTGCCGGCGGATGCAGCAACGGCCCGGCGACCTCGTGGCCCAGCAGCTCGCCGGTCTCCGGGCTGACCAGCATGCGCCAGGCCTGCACCGGCACGCTGTGGTGCGCGAAGCCGGGCCGCACCACCACAGACCAACCGAGCGCACGCAGCCGCGGCATCTGGTCGGCCCAGAAATCGCCAAACTGTGATTCTTGCGCCAGCGTCCACACCGCACCGTGCTGCAACGCGGCTTCGTCGCTGCGCCATTGCCAGGCCGCCTTCGGCACCGGATGCAGGCCAAGAGCTTGCAGCGTGGCCCGCGCCGCGGCCAGGGCGGCAGCCGTCGGCGCACCGAGCCAGTCCAGCCGGGCCACGGTGACATCCGGCCCGCGCGGCCCCGACGGGCCGAAAGCCATCATGCCCAGCAGGCCGTCGCCGCGGCCCAGGGTCTGCAGCGTGAGACGCGGCTGGGCCTGTGCGAGGTCGACCGGTGCCGGCAGCGGCGCATTGCCCTGCACAGGCAGCCTGGGCTTTGGTTTGGGACGAGGCGAAGACAATGAACGGGAAGCCGGCATGGCCGGGATTGTCGCCGTGCCTGCAAGGAACTTGCCGACTCCGTACAATCCGCTCGTCCCGGCCCAGTGCCGGGGCAGCGTTCTCAGGGCGGGGTGAAATTCCCCACCGGCGGTAAAAACAATTCTTTGAATGGTTGAGCCCGCGAGCGCCTGCCGATTACGTCAGCAGGGTCAGCAGATTTCGGTGTAATCCCGAAGCCGACGGTCATAGTCCGGATGAAAGAGAGCGCGAACCATGGTTCGCCGATACAAGGCCGCTTTCACGCGGTCCGTCGGCGTGCCGTGCGCTCGTGCGCCCTGATTCTGGAAATCACCTTCGCAACAAGGCAACCATGCGTCAGTCAGTCCATTCTTCCAATATCCATGCGGGCAAAGATACGGGCAAGGGCCCGATGCGCATCGCCTTCCTGCACGCCAGCTGGCATGCCGAGATCGTCGGCGAAGCCCGCAAATCCTTCGAAGCCGAAATCGAGCGCCTGGGCAGGCCGGTGGCCGGCATCGAGTACTTCGAGCTGCCCGGCGCGTTCGAGATTCCGCTGCATGCCAAGCAGCTCGCGCTGTCGGGCCGCTTCGATGCGGTGGTGGCCTGCGGCTTCGTGGTCGACGGCGGCATCTACCGCCATGACTTCGTGGCCTCGGCCGTGATCTCGGGCCTGATGTCGGTGCAGCTGGAGACCGGCGTGCCGATGATCTCGGTGGTGCTCACGCCGCACCACTTCCACGAACATGCCGAACACCAGCAGTTCTACCATGCGCACTTCAAGCTGAAGGGCGAAGAGGCGGCACGCGCCTGCGTGAACACCGTGGCCAGCCTGCGCAAGGTGGCCGCGCTGGCGACCCTTTGATGCGTTAAAGAATCTCGCTCACGCGCCCGGCCATGAGGATGTGCGCGTGCAGCTTGTTGGTCGCGTCGTTGCCGACCTTCTTCACGTCGTGGTTGGTGAGCAGGCTCCACACCAGCCCGTCTTCCATGCGGAACTGGCACAGCAGTTTCGGCGTGGAAGCCAGCTTCAGGATCTGCGCCGCCGACAGCGAGCCCAGCAGATCCGCCGATTCCTCGGTCATGCCGAGGCGAAACAAGGCTTCGGCCTTGTCCTGCCGGATCAGGCTCTGCGCGAGCATCAAGTAAGTGAGGTTCGCTTCGCGGATCTCTTCCGAGGTGGTGTCGCTGTTCATGATGGATGGTGCCAATCGTCAAGGATGAAAATAGACGCACGTGCCTGTTCCAGGGACACCGCGGAACTGGCTTTGCCAGGCCGCAGGTGTCGCCCCCTGCAAGGGGGTGGGCGCGACACGCAGTGCGCAACCTGGGGGTGAGCCTAATGAAGCATCAACGATCTTTCGCCTTTGCATTTGCCGGCGCGCGCAGGCGGGTTGCACAGGCCACAGACATACTGCCGCGGGTTCTCGTACAGCTCGGTGACGAACTTGCCGGTGCACTGGCTGCAGGCGGTCATGTTGAGCATGTTGGCGTCGACGAACTTGACCAGGCGCCAGGCCCGGGTGAACGACAGCAGCGCATCGATTTCGGCGGCCTGCACCTGTTCGTTATAGAGGCGGTAGGCCTTGGTCAGGATGTCGATCGAATCGAGTTCGATGCTCTTGGACAGGTATTCGTAGATGTTGAGAAACAGCGACGAATGGATGTTTTCCTGCCAGGACAAGAACCAGTCGGTGGAAAACGGCAGTTGCCCCTTGGAAGGCGACTTGCCCGAAACTTCCTTGTACAGCCGCAGCAGGCGCTCATAAGACAGATCGGTCTCGGACTCGAGCACCTGCATGCGCGCGCCCATCTGGATCAGCGCGGCGGCGCGTTCGATCTGCTGTGAATCCTTGAGCACGCTCTTGATGGTTTTGGTGGACATGGCGGTTCCTGGCTGAGAGAGTGTGTGGTCAGAGAATTTCGGCGACGCGGCCAGCCATCAGGATGTTGGCGTGCATCCGGTTGGTGGCGGGGTTGCTGATCTTCTTGCTGGGCAGGTCGTGGTTGGTGAGCAGGTCCCAGACCATGTTGTCGTCCACGCGGAAGTGGCACAGCAGCATGTTGCTGGAGGCAAGCTTGTAGACCTGCTGGGTCGAGAGATTGGCCAGCAGGTCGGCCGCTTCTTCATTCAGGCCCAGGCGGAACAGTGCGTCCGCCTTGTCCTTGCGGATGAGGCTCTGGGCCAGCATCAGGTAGGTGAGGTTGGCTTCGCGTATTTCGGCAATGATCTGTTCGCTGTTCATGGGGCATCCTTTCGTTCACCCGGTTCTGCTTCCTGGCCCCTGGCTTCGTGTGCTTAGGGCATGTCGGTAAGGCCGATCCGTTGAAATGGATTGTGAATTCGGGTCAAACAGAAATTAAGTCGGGGGAGTGACATACGCAGCGTCTGGTTTCCGTTGGTGGCTTGTAGGATTTCTTCCTACAAGCCATGCCAGAACCCCGACAGCCGCATGAAGCGACTGCATGCCTGCCCCACAGGCTGGCCTTGTCAGGCGGCGGCCGGCGGAGCCTGCAGTTCGCGCAGCTCGGGCGACTCGGACACGGGCTCGCGGCCCATCAAAGCCGCCACCGCCTGCGCCGGCTGAATGCGGCCATCGAGCAAATCCACCACACTTTGGGTGATCGGCATCTCGACTTCCAAGCCCTTGGCACGCTGCAGCACGGTGCGCGCGCAGTACACGCCTTCGGCCACATGGCCCAGCGAGGCCACGGCCTCCTCCAGCGTCCGGCCCTGCGCCAGCAGCAGGCCGACCTTGCGGTTGCGGCTCAGGTCGCCCGTGGCGGTGAGCACCAGGTCGCCCAGGCCAGAGAGCCCCATGAAGGTTTCGGTGCGCGCACCCAGGGCCACGCCCAGGCGCGTCATTTCAGCAAGTCCACGGGTGATGAGTGCTGCGCGGGCATTCAGCCCCAGCCCCAGGCCGTCGCACAGGCCGGTAGCGATGGCCAGCACGTTTTTCACCGCGCCGCCGACCTCCACGCCGGCCATGTCGTCGCTGGCATAGACCCGCAGCGCAGGACTGTGGAAGGCGGCCACCAGGGCTTCGCGCACGGCGGCCCTGGTGCTGGCGGCCACCAGGGCGGTGGGCTGGCCGCGTGCGACCTCGAGCGCGAAGCTCGGGCCGCTCAGCACCCCGTAGCCCGCACCCGGTGCCATGGCGGATTCCGCCGCGGAATCGAGGGCCAGCCGCGCACGGATTTCATGGCCCAGCAGGCCGTAAGGCTCCGAGACCGGGGCTTCGAAGCCCTTGCAAAGCCAGGCCACCGGCACACCGGCTGATGCCGTGGCGTGCAGCATGCCGCGCAGGGCCGACATCGGCGTGCCGATGACGATCAGGTCCTGCGTGGCCAGAAAATCGCCCAGGGATTCGACGGGATCGGATTGCAGCCGCAAGGCCGGCGGCAAGGCCACATCGGGCAGGTAGCGGCGGTTGCAGCGCTCGGCCTGCATGTCCGCCGCCTGCTGCGGACTGCGGGCCCACAGCGTGACTTCATGCTGCGCCGAGGGGTGGCGGCAGGCACTGATGGCCAGCGCCGTACCCCAGGCGCCCGCGCCCAATACGGCGATCTTCATGGCGTCCGGGCCCCTGCGGCGCGCAAAGGCGGCCTTATTGCAGGACCGTGCCGGCTTCGCCCGATTGGGCGGCCGCGGCTTGTTGTTGCTCGTACATGGCCTGGAAGTTGATCTCGGCCAGGTGCACTTGCGGGAAGCCGGCGCGCTGCACGATGTCGGCGACGTTGCCGCGCAGGTACGGGTAGACGATCTGCGGGCAGGCGATGCCGATGATCGGCCCCATCTGCTCTTGCGACAGGTTGCGGATCTCGAAGATGCCGGCCTGCTTGGCTTCGACCAGGAACACGGTCTTGTCGCCGATCTTGGTGGTGACGGTGGCGGTCACGGCGACTTCGAAGATGCCGTCGGTGACGGGGGTGGCGTCGACGCTCAGCTGGATGTCGACCGCAGGCTGCTGCTGTTCGAGCAGGATGGCTGGCGAATTGGGCTGCTCGAGCGAAGCTTCCTTCAGGTAGACGCGCTGGATTTGGAAAACGGGATCTTGTTGCTCAGCCATGGAATTCTTTCGGGTCTAACGAAACTAGGGAATAAAACAATGCCCGGTGGAACAGCTCCAGCGGGCGAAACAGGGAATCAGACCGGGATTATTGCAGGTCGCCGCCGCTCATCCGGTGCTGGCAAACGCAAATCCCAAGCCGCGTGATCGGACCGCTTTTTCAGCGCCGCGAGTAAAGCTGCGGGTCAGCCCGCATTGAGCAGCGGCATCAGCCCGCCGCGGCTATCGAGCGCGATCAGGTCGTCGCAGCCGCCGACATGGGTGTCGCCGATGAAAATCTGCGGCACGGTGCGCCGGCCGGTGATCTCCATCATCTTCGCGCGCTCCGCGGGCAGTTCGTCGACACGCACTTCGTCGATTTCGGCGACGCCCTTGTTCTTGAGCACCTGCTTGGCCCGCACGCAGTATGGGCAGAAAGCGGTGGTGTACATCTTCACGGCTTGCATGGATTCCTCTTTCAAAATGGTGATGCCTGAAAAGCCCAAATGCGGTGGATTCAGGCTTTTTCCAGAGGAAGATTGGCTTCTTTCCAGGCCTTCAGGCCGCCACCCAATGAGCCGGCCTGCTCGTAGCCCAGCTTCTTGGCAATGACCACAGCGCGCTTGGCACGGGCTCCGGTGGGGCACACCAGCACCAGCGGCAGGCTTTTGTTCTTGACCGCAGCGGCGAGTTTTTCCTCGAGCTGGCCAACGGGGATGTTCTTCGCGCCGCCGATGTGGCCGGCGGCAAACTCTTCGGCTTCACCCACGTCGATCACCACCGCCTTCTGGCGATTGATGAGCTGCACGGCGTCGTTGGCCGACAGCGAGCCCGCGTTGGCGGCGCCGGCGACGATCGGCCACAGCAGCAAACCGCCCGAGGCCAGGGCGACGGACATCAGCATCCAGTTATCCAGTAAAAACTTCACGTTGCACCTTTATTTGCGAATGGACGGAAGCGCCCATGACCGACGATTTTAGAATGCCGGTTGAAGCCGCACGCCCGGCGCTGTTTTTTGACCGATTTTTTAACTTCCCGCACCTTCCTCCACCATGTACAAGCTTGTTCTGATCCGCCACGGCGAATCCACCTGGAATCTCGAAAACCGCTTCACCGGCTGGACCGACGTGCCGCTGACCGAAACCGGCATCGCGCAAGCCAAGAACGCCGGCCGCCTGCTCAAGGCCGAAGCTTATGAATTCGACCTGGCCTACACCAGCGTGCTCAAGCGCGCCACCCACACCCTGTGGCATTGCCTGGACGAAATGGACCGCACCTGGCTGCCGGTAGCGCACAGCTGGCGCCTGAACGAGCGCCATTACGGCGCGCTGCAGGGCCTGAACAAGGCCGAGACCGCCAAGCAGTACGGCGACGACCAGGTGCTGGTCTGGCGCCGCAGCTACGACACGCCGCCGCCAGCGCTCGAGGCCACCGACCCGCGCAGCGAACGCAGCGACGTCCGCTACGGCAAGCTTCCGGCCAGCGACATCCCGCTGACCGAATGCCTGAAGGACACCGTGGCCCGGGTACTGCCGTTCTGGAACGATACGATCGCCCCGGCGATCCAATCCGGCAAACGCATCGTCATCGCCGCGCACGGCAATTCGATCCGCGCACTGGTGAAATACCTCGACGGCATCTCCGACACCGACATCGTGGGATTGAACATTCCCAACGGAATTCCACTGGTTTACGAGCTGGACACGCAACTCAAGCCGATTCGCCACTACTATCTGGGAGATGCGGAAGCGGCCGCCAAAGCGGCTGCGGCCGTGGCCGCGCAGGGCAAAAAGGCCTGATTCGGATCAAAATCGGATCAAAGCGACGAAAAACAGGGCATAAACAGCGTACCAATCACGGAACCACGCCGCCCTGCGCCGTTCCAATGTGTATATTTGAATCGAGAAACAGGAAGTAGCCATGGGCCAGAAACTCAAGATCGTGGGTTGGATTTCGGCAGGTGCGCTCGCCGGCGCCCTGACCACGGTGTCGCTGCAGACGGTGGCGCGCGGCTCGATGACGCCGATGCCGCTGGAAGAACTGCAGCAGATGGCGGCCGTCTTCGGCATGGTCAAGAGCGACTATGTGGAGCCGGTGGACGAGAAAAAGCTCATCGGTGACGCCATTGCCGGCATGGTCGCCGGCCTGGACCCGCACTCCCAGTATTTCGACAAGAAGTCCTTCAAGGAATTCCGCGAAGGCACGAGTGGCCGCTTCGTCGGTGTCGGCATCGAAATCACCCAGGAAGACGGCCTGGTGAAGGTGGTCTCGCCGATCGAGGGCTCCCCGGCCTTCCGCGCCGGCCTGAAGCCGAACGACCTGATCACCAAGATCGACGACACCGCCGTCAAGGGCCTGTCGCTGAACGACGCGGTGAAGAAGATGCGCGGCGAACCCAACACCAAGGTGGACCTGACCATCTTCCGCAAGGACGAAAACCGCAGCTTCCCGGTCACCATCACCCGCGAAGAGATCCGTACGCAGTCGGTGCGCGGCAAGGTCGTCGAGCCGGGCTACGCCTGGATCCGCCTGAGCCAGTTCCAGGACCGTACGGTGGACGACTTCGCGAAGAAGATGGAAGACATCTACAAGCAGGACCCGAATCTCAAGGGCCTGGTGCTGGACCTGCGCAACGACCCGGGCGGCCTGCTCGACGCGGCCGTGGCCATCTCGACGGCCTTCCTGCCCGAGAACGTGACCGTCGTGTCCACCAACGGCCAGCTCGCCGACAGCAAGTTCACCTACAAGGCGGCGCCCGAGTTCTACCAGCGCCGCGGCGGCGCCGACCCGCTGGCGCGCCTGCCTGCGTCGCTGAAGAGCGTGCCGCTGGTGGTGCTGGTCAACGAAGGCTCGGCCTCGGCCAGCGAAATCGTGGCCGGCGCACTGCAGGACTACAAGCGCGGCACCATCATGGGCAGCCAGACCTTCGGCAAGGGCTCGGTGCAGACCGTGCGCCCGCTAGGGCCCGATACCGGCCTGAAGCTGACCACCGCGCGCTACTACACCCCGAGCGGCCGTTCGATCCAGGCCAAGGGCATCGTGCCCGACGTGATGGTGGATGACACCGAAGAGGGCAGCCCGTTTGCCGTGCTGCGCATGCGCGAAGCCGACCTGGAGAAACACCTCAACAGTGGCCAGGGCGAAGAAGTCAAGGACGCCAACCGCGAAAAGGCCCGCGAGGAAGCCCGCAAGCGCCTGGAAGAAGAGTCGAAGAAGCCGGTGGCCGACCGCAAGACGCCAGAATTCGGCTCGGACAAGGACTTCCAGCTGGTGCAGGCCATCAACCAGCTCAAGGGCCGGCCGGTGCTGATCAGCAAGACGATGATCGAGCGCAAGGAAAAGACGACGGAGTAAAACCGGTCCCATGTGGTTGCTGTTGCAGCCACCCCGTATCGAAAACCCCGCTCCGCGGGGTTTTCTGTTTTGCGCGCCACAATCGCTGGATGGAAGACGAACAGCTATTGCGGTATTCGCGGCACATCCTGCTCGACGAGATCGGCATCGAGGGGCAGGAGCGGCTGCTGGCGGCACGCGCGCTGGTGATTGGCGCCGGTGGCCTGGGCTCGCCGGTGGCCTTGTACCTGGCCACCGCCGGGGTCGGCCGGATCACCCTGGTGGACAACGACGTGGTCGACCTGACCAACCTGCAGCGGCAGATCGCACATACCACGGCGCGCATCGGCCAGCCAAAGGTCGAATCGGCCAGGACGGCGATGGCGGCGATCAACCCCGAGGTCGACATCGTCGCGCTGGCGGAGCGCGTCGACGCAGCAGCCCTGGACCGGCTGGTGCGCGACGCCGACGTGGTGCTCGACTGCTGCGACAACTTCGCCACCCGGCACGCTGTCAACCGCGCCTGCGTTGCCCATCACAAACCACTGGTGTCGGGCGCGGCCATTCGCTTCGACGGCCAGATCACGGTCTACGACCCGCGCTCCGCCGATTCGCCCTGCTACGCCTGCGTGTTCCCGCCGAGCGCGGACTTCGAGGAGACGCGCTGCGCCACCATGGGCGTGCTGGCGCCGCTGGTGGGCATCATCGGGGCGATGCAGGCGGCCGAGGCGCTCAAGCTGCTCAGCGGCGCGGGCACGTCGCTGGCCGGCCGGCTGCAGATGCTGGACGCGCGCAGCATGGAATGGAACGAAATGCGCATCCGGCGCGATCCGGCCTGCAGCGTCTGCAGTGCCTCCGGCAACCCGTCCCACTGACAGGCCGGATGGACCTGGCCTTCAGTGCTGCGGCGTGTGGCAACTGCCGTGACGCTGGCGAAAATCCCGCGGGCGTTCGGCCTCGCTGTCGGCGAACAAGCCCCGGCTGGCCCGGCGCGCAGTTTTTTCCTCGGTGGCATACGGGCCGGCATTGCGCCGGTAGCGGTAGGACCAGGCATGGCCCTGCGCCACCATCCAGCCCCCCAGGTCTTCGCCATCGAGCCAGACCGTGACCAGCAGGCGCTGGTAGTCGTCGGTAGCCCGCGTGCTGATCGACACCTGGCGATGCAACACCCGCTGCATCAGCGCTTCGCGCGCCGCCACGCCGTAGGCCTGGCAGATCTCGGGCGCATCGATGCCGTCGAGCCGCAGCTTGCGCGGCGGACTGCCAGCCTCCGGGCGCACCCACAAGGTGTCGCCATCGGTGACGTAGGTGACTTCGCCGGTCCATGGCCGCCTGGCATCGGACGGCGTCGCGGCCCAGGTGGCCGCCGAAAAAACGAGCCCCATTGACGCGAACCACACCGCCGTCACGCACACCCCCAGGCCCTTGCCAGTCTTCATTCCATCGCGATTCGCATTCATCGCCGCATTGTCGCCTCGCCCGGGGCGTTAGCATTGGCGCCAATGTCCAAAACGATTCGACTGCAACGCTGGCTTCCGTTTCTCGGCTGGGCCCGCCCAAGTCGGGAGATCCTGGTCGGCGAGTTATGGGCCGGCCTCACCGTCGGCATGATGGTGATCCCCCAGGGCGTGGCCTATGCGGCACTGGCCGGCATGCCACTGGTGACCGGCATCTATGCCTCGCTGCTGCCGGCCCTGGTGGCGGTGTTGTGGAGTTCGTCGCAGCGGCTCGGCGTCGGCCCCACCGCGCTCAGCGCCCTGCTGGTCGGCACCTCACTCACCGGGCTGGCCGATCCGGGTAGCCCCGAATGGGTGACGCTGGCGGTATGGCTCGCACTGTTGTCGGGCCTGCTGCAACTGCTGCTGGGCATCGGGCGCTGCGGCTGGCTGCTGAACCTGGTGAGTTCACCGGTGCTCACCGGCTTCACCCAGGCGGCGGCGATCCTGATCCTGCTGTCGCAGTTGCCGGCGCTGATCGGCCTGGACGGCCCCTTGCTGCAACTGCTGAAACACCCGGCCGTCGACCTGCAGGCGCTGGCCTTCGGCATCGGCTCGCTGATCGCACTGAGCGCGGGCAAGCGTCTCGCGCCGCGGTTTCCCACGCTGATGGCCCTGGTGGCCTGCAGCGCCGTCGTCAGCGCCTGGCTCGGTTTCGCCAAAGGCGGCGGCGCCGTCGTCGGCACGCTGCCGGCGGGCCTGCCGGTACTGCACTGGCCGGGGGCGCTGTCCTGGTCCCTGCTGGGGCAACTGGCCCTGCCGACCATGATCATCACACTGGTGAGCTTCCTGGAAACCGCGTCCAGCGCCAAGGTGGACAACCAGCGCGGGGGCACGCGCTGGAACGAAAACCAGGACCTGATCGGCCAGGGGCTGGGCAAGATCGCTTCGGCGTTCAGCGGCGCCTTCCCCACCAGTTCGTCGTTCTCCCGCTCCGCGATCAACCTCTATGCGGGCGCCAAGACCGGTTGGGCGAGTATTTTCTCCGTGCTGCTGGTGCTGGTCACGCTGCTGTGGCTCACGCCCGGCCTCTACCACGTGCCGCAAGCGGTGCTGGCGGCCGTGGTGGTGGCCGCGGTGTCCAGCCTGGTACAGCCACGGGTTTTTCTGCGACTGTGGCGCACCACGCCGATCGAAGGCCTGATCGGCGGCACCACCTTCGCGCTCACGCTGGCCACGGCGCCACAGCTGTATTGGGGCGTGCTGGCCGGCCTGTTGATGAGCCTGTCGTATTTCCTGTTTCACCGCCTGCATCCGCGCATCATCGAAGTCGGCCTGCATGCCGACGGCAGCCTGCGCGATCGCCACCTGTGGCACCTGCCAGCGCTGGCGCCCAACCTGTACGCGCTGCGCATGGACGCCGAACTCGACTTCGCCTCGGCCCGCAGTTTCGAGCAGGCGATCGTGGACCACCTGGGCCAGCATCCCCGGCTGCAGCATGTCTGCCTGTTCGCCCAGCCGATCAACCGCGTGGACGCCACCGGGGCCGAAATCTTCGACCAGGTGCGCCGGTTGCTGGCGGAGCGCGGCATCACCCTGCACATCAGCGGCATCAAGCTGCCCGTCGAGCAAGCCCTGCGGCGCGGCGGACAACTGCCGGCAGAGGGCGACAGCGCGCCGCTGCTGCGGCTTTACCGCACCGACCACGAAGCCCTGGCACAGCTTCGGCATCGGCTGGAGGACTACGTCATTTGACGCATGCAGCGGCAGTAGCCGCCCCTCCCCAGAAGGCGCAGTTGGCGCGGCTCTTGCATTCCCCAAGATGGGCTGGTTTCGGGGTGCTTGAAAAGCTTTCAAGCATTTCTTCGTGCACCGGGCTTGCTGTTAAAATTTGTGTACCACCTGCTTGCAAACCCGTGTCACTACCGGCCACTTCCCCGTCCATCGACCTGCGCGATCTCCGCCTGGATGAAGCACGCGCCTTGCTTGAGCAGGACGAAAACAACCTCCTGGCCACCATCGACCCGGAACAAGACCCTGCGGCCTATTTGCAGCAGGTGATCGACGGCCTGACCGACCTGTCGCTGAAAGACCCGCTCACCGGGCTTGCCAACCGGCGTTATTTCAACGCCGAACTCGAAGCCGAAATCGACCGCGTGGCCCGCTCCGGCGAAGCCGCGCTGCTGTTGATGCTGGACATCGACCATTTCAAGAGCGTCAACGATACCTACGGCCATGCCGCGGGCGACCAGGTGCTGCAGACGGTGGCCAAGGCCCTGCAAAGCTGCGTGCGCCCCATGGACACGTTGGCGCGTTATGGGGGCGAGGAATTCGCCGTGGTGCTGCCCGCCTGCCAACCCGCCTTCGGCGAAGTGGTGGCCGAACGCATCCGCCGCACCATCGAATCGACGGCGATCCAGATATCGCCCTCCGTCGATCTGCGTGTCACCATCAGCATCGGCGGGGCATTTGCCCTGCAATGGATCCGTTCGACCACGCTCTTGTGGACCGATCGGGCGGACCAGCAACTCTATATCGCCAAAGCGGGTGGACGCAACCGGCTCAGCCTGGAAACCCAACCCGAGAGCACCGTCAGCGCCGAAGAAAAAAGTCTGTTGTTTGGCCATCTGTCAGCCAGTGACCCGGCCTGGATTGAATTGACTGCCGGTTCTGCCATGAGCAGCACCGTACAAAGGTAACCTGATGAGTGATGCGTTGAAGTCCCCACCTGCCGCCCCCTTCACGGGTGCGAAGGTGCTGGCCGTCACCAGCGGAAAGGGAGGCGTGGGTAAAACCTTCGCCTCCGCCAACCTGGCTGCGGCGCTGGCCAAACGCGGCCACCGCGTGCTGGTTTTGGACGCGGACCTCGGGCTGGCCAATCTCGATGTGGTGCTGAACCTGCACCCCAAGACCACGCTGCACGATGTGTTCACCGGCAAGGCCACGCTGGACGAAGCCATCGTCAAGGCGCCCGGCGGCTTTTCGGTGTTGCTGGCCGGCTCGGGCATGGTCGAGTATTCGCGGCTCACGCCCGAAGTGCGCGACGAATTCATGGAAGTGCTGCGCAGCCTGATGCCGCGCTACGACGTCGTCATCCTGGACACCGGCGCCGGCATCTCCGACGTGGTGCTGTTCGCCGTGTCGCTGGCCTCCGAAATACTGGTGGTGGCCACGCCCGAACCCACCTCGCTGACCGACGCCTACGCCGCCATCAAGGTACTGGCCACGCAGCAAAAGCGCCAGCATGTGCGCATGATCATCAACCAGACCGCCCGCCCCGGCGACGGCCGCGCCATCACGACGCAGCTGCAGCAGGTGCTGGACCGGTTCGTGACCACCGGCTCGGGCCGTTCGGTCCGCCTGATCCATGTCGGTGACATTCCCGCCGACCCGGCAGTACGCGAAGCCGTGATGCGCCGTCAGCTGCTGCTGGTCAGCATGCCCGGCTGCCCCGCTGCGCTGGCAATTTCGGAAATCGCGCGCAAGCTCGACGAATCGGTGATCTCGCCTGCCGAATTCGGCGGCCGCAAGACCACCACCTCCTAAAAGCCCGCGCCAAGACAGCGGGTGGCCGGCCAAGACCGCACGGGCCAGGGTTTCAGCCGCTCAGTCCGGCGCCACGCGCATCGTCGCCGCATGGCGCCGCGGGTGGAATTCCCCAAAAAAAACCACGCGATCCCGCCCCATCTGCTTGGCCTGGTACATGGCGTCGTCGGCGTGTTTGGAGAGCTGGATTTCGTCGATGGCGTGGTCCGGATACACCGCGATGCCGACGCTCGATGAAATATGCGCGGTGTGGCCGCCATTCAGGTCGAACACTTCGCTCATCGCCTCGCGGATCTTCTCCGCCACGGAGCGGGCATCTTCCCGGTCCTGCACCGTGGGCAGCAGCACCACGAACTCGTCACCGCCAATGCGGGCCACGGTGTCCGAGGCGCGCACGTGTTCCTGCATGCGCCGGGCCGCCAGCTTGAGCAAGACGTCGCCGGTGGCATGCCCGAGCGTGTCGTTGACCGGCTTGAAGTGGTCCAGGTCGATATAGAGCAAGGCCAGCCGGGTGCGGTTGCGGTGGGCCTGGGTGACGGCCTGGTGCAGCCGGTCGTCGAACAGCGCGCGATTGGGCAGGCCGGTGAGCGGGTCGTGCTGCGCCATGTGGGCCATGCGGTTCTCGATCACCTTGCGGGCCGTGATGTCGCGCATCACCCCCACGAAACACGCCACGCCCTTGAAGTTGGCCGGCTGCGCCGACAAGATGCCCACCAGTTGGGTGCCGTCCTTGCGCGCGAACATCGCCTCCAGGTTTTCGCAGCCGTTGTGTTCGCGCAGTTCCCGCAGGTAGCTGTCACGGTCTTCGGCGGTTTTCCACATGGCCAGGCCGGCCAGCGCCTGGCCGATCACATCGGCGCGGGTGTAACCCGTCATGGCCACGAAACCCGGATTCACGTCGATGATGCGGCCGTCGGCCTGGCGGCTGATCATCACCGCATCCGGGCTGGTGTCGAACACCAGTTCGAAATGCTCCTTGGTTTCACGCAGCTCCGAGGTCATGCGCATGGCCAGGACCATGGCCCGAGAGCGGTCGCTCACCATCACCCAGGTCAGCAGCGCCAGCAAGACACTCAGGATCACGCCGCTACGGGCAATGATCTGCGACTGGTCGCGGCTGGCATAGGCGCCGCTGACGCCGAGCGAGCGCACCGCCAGCGTCCAGCTACGGCCGGCCACGTTCAGGTATTCCAGCATTTCGTCGCTACGCTGGCCCGGCCAGGCCCCGGGCACGCCTGAATCATAGAGCTGCGCCTGCTGGGTGATTTCGATGCCGTCGAAAATCCGCACGTCGATACCGGCCGCATGTTCGCCGTAGAGGCTGGCCATCCAGGCCTCCATGTTGAACGGCGCCACGACCCAGCCGATCAGGTTGGCGCGGCGGGCTTCGAGCGAATCGACCACCCCACCACGCCGGTACACCGGCAAGAACATCACAAAGCCCGCCTTCACCTTGGCGCCGGTTTCCAGCAACTGCGTGAGTTTGGGCGTAATGGTCGCCATGCCCGAATCGCGCGCGCGCAGCATGGCGGCCTGGCGCGCGGCATCGGCAAAAAGATCCAGTCCCACCGACTGGGCATGGCTTGCCAGCGCCGGCTCGAGCTGGCTCAGGGGCGCCCAGGCGGGCCGGGCCGCAACCGGTGCGATGTCGTAGGCCGGCACGCCCTGCTGGCGCTGCAGGGCGACGTGGGCGGCGCGTTCCGCCGGCGTGACCAGCGGCACCCAGCCCACGCCCTCCAACCCGGAGAAATCGGCGCCAAGCCTCAAGGCGGCCACATATTCGCGGAAGGCGCGGCGCGTGACAGGCTGCTCAGACGCCGCGAACAGCCCCTGGATGCCGCGCAGCATCTGTTCGTGAGCGAGCATGCGCTGCTCGATGCGGCTCAGGAAGGCGCGCAGGTTGAAATCGGCCTGGGCACGCTTGTCCATGAGCGCGTTCTGATTTTCGTGCTGCCACAACCAATAGGTTGTGCCCAGCGACGCAGCCAGCACCAGCAGAGCAGCACCCAGGTGCTGCGACCAGTTGGCCGGGCGTTTCAATGGTTCACCATCTCAAAAATTCACCATGCTGCGGGCCAGATCAGGTGAAAAATATTTCTCGAAGATGCGTAGCACCGTCCCGTCCTGCCGCAGCTCATCCACAAGTGCGCGCCATTTGGCCTGCTCCGCTTGCGAAAGGGACTTTTTCGACATGATGAGCCCATGGGGAATGGCCGGGTCGTCGAACGCGATGACGCGGGTGACGTCTTTGACCTGTGTGCCCTGGATGTCCATCATATCGAAGGGCTCGATGATCATGCCCTGAATGCGGCCCAACAGCAACACTTGGTACAGTGGCTCCAGATCCGACGCATAACTGATGCGCCCCGCCGCAGCGAGCTGGTCGACCCACTGGTTGGCGTTCGCACCGTACCGAAAGCTGCGGATCACACCCAGCTGCAGCTGCGGCCGGGCCTCGAAATCGGGCAGCTTTTCGACACCGCTGTCCTGCCGCACCAGCAGGTAATAGTGGTTCGAAAAATACCAGACGAAAGATGCGAATTTCTCACGCTCCGGCGTCGAAATGCCCGACAGGCTGAAGTCGAGCGCACCCGATTCGATGAGCTGCCAGATCCGCGCGCGTGGCAGCACGGTGGTGGTGATGGCGCAGCCGCTGCGCTGGGCCAGCGCGTCACTGATGTCCTTGTCGATACCGGTGCCGGTCTGCGACGAATACAACAGCCCATGCACATGCAGGCCCAGCGTGAGCGGACGGGAGCAGTCTGGCCGCACGGCGGCGGTGGCGGCCGTGCACAACGGCCAGACCACCATCACCAAGAACAGGCGCAGGAAAAAGCGCGGCAGGAAGGGGAGGAATTTGGGCATAGATGCTGCAAATTTATCTCATTGCACCGATTTGCTAACAAATGTAAACAAGTGCATAAGCACAGTCCAGCCCTTCCGTGCAGGCCCGCCTCCCGGCCCGGTGCGGTCAGGAGCCGTTCGCGCCGGTGATCCAGCCTTCCAGCGGGTCCACTTGCGCGGGCATGCCGTAGGGCACGCCACCCGCATGCTGCTGCAATTCGGCCCGCGCGGCCTGCACCAGGCACAGCACTGCGTCCAGGGCATCGCCGCTGGCATCCGCCACCAAGGCATCGCGCTGCGCATGGCTCAGCCTGAGCCGCAACCCCACGGACACCGGTCCATGCGGGCCACGGCCGGTTTCCAGCGCGTCGACCAGTTCCTTGCGAGCGATCAGCCGCTCGGGCGTCTGCCGGGCGGCGGCGTCACTCTTGTAGCTGCGGCGGACAACACCACGCTGACCAGGCTGGCCGGGCTTCGGACGCCAACCGTCCAGCACCTCCCGCGCCAGCAGGCCCGGATAGCCCTCCAGCGCCACGCGTGCCGGGTCTCCCTCGTGCAGGCCGGGCAGGTGAACGCCGGCCCACAGCAGCCGGGGTACACCTGCGTGCATCATGTACGCCACCGGCGGATTCACCCATTTCATCGACGGGCTCGAACCCGCGAAGGCATCGGTCGCGCGGTGCGCGAACTTGCCGCCAGCAGGCCGCGCGTCGCAAAACGCGGCGAAGGTGGCGCGGATCTCGGCGCGCTCCAGGCCGGCGTAATGCCGCATGCAGGCCAACCAGTCGGTGGGCCAGCCCAGATGTGTCACCAGTTCGCGTGGCAAGCCAAACGGAAAGTCGAAGGCGCCAGTCCAATGTCCGGGCGCGGCCAGCCAGGCGCCCCAGGCTTCCAGCGAGGCAAAGCGGTCGAGGCGGTTCAGCACCAGGCGCCCCTGCGCGAGCGCGCCATGGGCCACCACGATGGGTTTGCGGGCACTCGGGCTGCTGGAGAAATCGCAGCCGACCAGGCTGGGAGGCGTCGTGTCCATCCAGCACTCAGCCCATGGCCAAAGCCAGCACACCGGCAGCGATGCAGGCAGCGCCCACCAGCCGCAGGCCGCGCTGCCCCTCGCCCAGCAAATGGCCGCCGAGCAAGGCCGCAAACAGCATCGACACCTCACGTGCGGGGGCGACATGCGACAAAGGCGCCACCTTGACCGCATACAGCACCAGCACATAGGACACCGGGCTGATGATGCCGACCACCACCGCGTATTTCCATTGCTGCCGCCACAGCCCGACGGCCGCAGGGATGTCGCGCAGCACCACCGGTGCCAGAAACAACAGCCGGATGTAGTTGCCGAAATAGTCCAGCAGGATCGGCGAGATCAGCAGCATCTTCACCGCGTAGCCGTCGACCACGGTGTAGCCGGCAATGAATGCACCGGTGACGAGGCCATACACCATGCCCTTGCGTACGCGTTGCGTCTGCAGCGGGTCGTGCGAGGCACGCCACAGCGCCGGGCCGCCGGCAATCAGGAACACCCCGCCCACCACGCCGAAAATGCCGAGCAGGCTCAGCGCCGACAAGGTTTCACCCAAAACCAGCACGGCCACCAGCGAAGACAGCAATGGCCCCGAGCCGCGCGCCAGCGGATAGACGACGGTGAGGTCGGCCTTGCGGTAGCCGCGCAACAGCGCCACGAAATACACCGTGTGCAACACCGCGCTCAGGCTCAGGGCCAGCCACTCGGCACGCCCCCAGCGCGGCACTTCTTCCAGCCCGAGCCAGATGCCGAGCGGCGCCCAGACCACCGCCATGACCACCCCGGTGAAGGCGGCAAAACGCACGTCGCCGCCGGCCTTCTTGGCCAGGATGTTCCAGCTCGCGTGGATCAGGCCGGCCAGCAGGACGAGGATGAGAGCGGAAGCGGGCATGGGTGTGACGATTGCAGCGCCAGCCGCAATCAGACCGAGGTCAGCCTGCGTGCAAACGCAGGTTCGAGTGCGGGTTCAGGATCAGACGCGGCCGATGATGGCGGCAGTGGCCATCAGCTCTTCAAGCAGCGCGAGCGACACCTTGCCCGAGACGGCATAGGGGTCGAGCTCGGGCTTTTCGGAGTATTTCAGCAAGATGGAATGGTTCAGCTTGAGCAGATTGACCTGGCCCATGGTCCAGCCACCGAAGCGGCGCTCGGAGATTTCCTCGAAGTGCAGCAGGGCCACGTCCTTGTGCCGCTGGTCTTTCTGGATGTGGCCGTACAGCTCGCTCACCGCCATGCGCCCGCCTTCGATGGCCTGCAGGAAGATGCCGCCGCCGTAACACAGGATGCCGGTGATGCCGCAGGTCGGGTTGTACTGGCGCGACTGGGCGAGGATGGCCTCGATCGCGCCGGGGCTGGTGTCCACGGCGCGACTGGCATAGAGCAAACGAACCAGCATGGTTAACCTCTTTGGGGAATGAGTGCCAGAAATTCGCGGCGCAGGTTCGGGTCTTTCAGGAACGTGCCGCGCATGACCGAGTTGATCATCTTGCTGTCCATGTCCTTCACGCCGCGCCAGGCCATGCAATAGTGGGTGGCTTCCATCACGATGGCCAGGCCGTCGGGCTGGGTCTTTTCCATGATCAGGTCGGCCAGTTGCACCACGGCTTCTTCCTGGATCTGCGGCCGACCCATCACCCACTCGGCCAGGCGCGCGTATTTCGACAAGCCAATCACATTGGTGTGTTCGTTGGGCAACACACCAATCCAGATGCGGCCGATCACCGGGCAAAAGTGATGCGAGCAGGCGCTGCGCACGGTGATGGGGCCGACGATCATGAGCTCGTTCAGATGTTCGGCGTTCGGGAATTCGGTGATGGTCGGCACCGCCACATAACGCCCATTGAACACCTCGTTCACATACATCTTGGCCACCCGGCGCGCGGTGTTGCCGGTGTTGTGGTCGTGGGCGGTGTCGATGACCATGCTGTCGAGCACGGTCTGCATTTTTTCGGTGACTTCATCGAGCATCAGCGCAAGTTCGCCGGGCCGGATGAATTCGGCAATGTTGTCGTTGGCGTTGAATCGCTTGCGCGCGGCCTTGAGCCGTTCGCGAATCTTCACCGAGACCGGCGTACCTTCGTCGATCTGGCTGGCATCGGTGGCTTCAGGGCTCATGGCGTCAGGGGCTTTCATTAACATCGGCGGATGTTACCAGTTATGGCTTTGAAAGGGCTTGGCCTGCGACATAGACCCCATCTGCGCCAACAGCTACCAATTCAATAGCAATCAGTCTGCGCGCGGCCAGCATCGCAAGGCATGCGCCACACCGGGTCAATAACGCTTGCCCGTCACCAGCAAGGCCAGCCGCATCAGCAGCATGGCCACATATTCCAGAAACCGCTGGCGCAGCGGGCGGCGCGCGTACTGCGCGGCATCCACCGCGGGGCCGGCCAGGTCCATGGCGCCGCTAAGGCGGCTGCGCAGCTCCTCGGCAAAAGCGGCATCGTCCACCACCACATTGGCCTCACGCGCGAGCAGCAGGCTCAGAGGGTCGAGGTTGGACGAACCCACCGTGGCCCAGTGCCCGTCGATCACCGCCACCTTGGCATGCAGGAAGCTCGGCGCGTACTCGAAAATCTGAGCCCCCGCGCGCAGCAGCGCGCCATAGATCGGCCGCGATGCGTGGTACTGCATGAAGTACTCGTAGCGCCCCTGCAGCAGCAACTGCACCCGCACCCCGCGCCCGGCCGCCAGCACCAGCGCACGCCGCAGCTTGAAACCCGGCACGAAGTAGGCATTGGCGATGATGATCTCGCGCCGCGCAGCGCCGATGGCGCGCAGGTAGGCGCGTTCGATGCGCTTGCGGCTGCGCAGGTTGTCGCGCAGCACCAGGGCCGCACGCGCCAGATGGGTATCGCCGGCCAGCGTCGGCCAGGCCTCGGCCTTCGGCACGGCCAGCGGCGCAAGCAGCTTGTGCACGGCCTTCTGCAGGTGGCGCTGCTTGAGTTCGCGCACCGCTTGCAGGCGCCGCCACAGCAGGGCCACGGTTTCCTCCGCGTCGTTCACCAGCGGGCCGGCGATGCGCACCGCGAAGTCGAAGCGTGGAGAAGCCAATACACCGTAGCTCGGGTCGTGGAAGTCGTCCAGGATGTTGATGCCGCCGCAGAAGGCCAGCGCACCATCGACCACGCACAGCTTGCGGTGCAGCCGGCGCCAGCGCGTGGGCAGCAGCAGCGCCAGCGCGCTCACCGGTGAATACACGCGCCAGGCCACGCCGGCCTGGTGAAACCGCGCCTGCCACGCAGCCGGGAGCGTTCCCGTGCCCAGGCCGTCCACCGTCAGGCAGACCCGCACGCCGCGCTCGGCAGCCCGGACCATGGCCTCGGCCACTGTCGCGCCGGCACCGGTGAAGTCGAAGATGTAGGTTTCGAGCAATACCTCGTGCCGCGCCTCGTCCATCGCGGCAATCAAGGCGGGAAACAGCTGCCGACTGCCTTCAAGCAACTGCAACTGATGGCCGCCGCGCAGGCGGGGAGCCGAGCGCGACATTCAGCCAGGCATGCCGAACTCGGCCAGCAGCGGAAGATGGTCGGACATGCGCCACCAGATCCGCCCCTTGGGCACTTCCACGCCCAGCGGCTTCAGGCCGCGCGCGTACACGTAGTCGAGCTGCACCAGCGGCAGGCGCGACGGGTAGGTGAGCAGGCCACGCTTCTCGAACGAATGCATGTGGATGCTGTTCAGGGCGGTGCGCATCTGCGTGCCCCAGTCGTTGAAATCACCGGCCACGATCAACGGCGCATCGGCCGGCACCTCGCGGGCAATGTAGCTCTGCAACTGGCGCACCTGGCGCAGCCGGCTGGCCGGGATCAGCCCGAGGTGCACCACGATCACATGCACCGGCTGGTCGTGCACCTGCACGTGCACGTGCAGCAGGCCACGCTGTTCGAAACGGTGGTCCGACATGTCTTCGTGCTTGTGCCACACCACCGGCCAGCGCGACAGCAGCGCATTGCCGTGCTCGCCATGTTTGGTGACGGCATTGGTCTGGTAGATGGCCTCGTAGCCTTCGGGCGCGAGGAATTCGGCCTGCGGCAGCTCGGGCCAATGGGTGAAGTATTTCTGCTCGTTGCGGTTGAGCTTGCGCACTTCCTGCAGGCAGACGATGTCGGCGTCGAGCTGCTCCACCGCATGGCCGAGGTTGTGGATCTCCAGCCGGCGCGTCGGCCCCACCCCCTGCACACCCTTGTGGATGTTGTAGGTGGCCACACGCAAGACGGGCAAGACAGGCAGTACAGGCTGGCTGTTCATACGGCGGCTCTCACATCCGATACAGGCGAGATGTCTTCGATGAAGCGCGGCAGCATCAGGATGGCCTCGGCGTTCGACGGCGAGAAGCAGGCCTCGGCCGCCTCGTGGTAAGGCTGCCAGCGGTAGGCCGTGTGTTCGCGCGGACTCAGCCGCACCGGTGTACCGGCCGGCACCTGCAGGCTGAAGAGATGCTCGGTGTTGTGCACCACGCCCGGCGCGTAGCGGTGGCGCCACTGCGGATAGATCTCGTAGATGTTCTCGATGTCCCAGTCGCACAGGCCGTTGGCAAGCTCTGATCCCGGGCCGCAGTCGATGCCGGTTTCCTCCAGCACCTCGCGCACCGCGGTCTCGCGGAAATCTTCATGCAGGAAGTCCTTGCTGCCGGTGACGGACTGCCAATGTTCATCGTGTCCATCGGTATCGGCGCGGCGGATGAGCAACACCTCGAGCGCGGGGGTGTGGATCACCACCAACACGGATTCGGGAAGTTTGGGCGGTTTTGCGTTCACGCTGCCGATCTTAGCCAGTCGGGCCCTGTAAAGCACGCGTACGCCCTCCGATACGCCACTACACCCCTCGACCACGCACCCGATGTGGGTTAGCGCCGCAGCGCTGGCATGCCCGCATGGGCAGGGCTAGAATCAATCACCGGGCCCAAGCAATTTGCAGCCCGGTTTTTTGTGTCCGCTGGTTCGCAGCAGGCGGTCGCAAGCCGGCTTCAGTCCAAGCGCTCAATCGTTTTTTAAACCATTGATGAAAGCGGACTGCCATGGAAATCTTCGACTACGACAACGCCCTCCTCCTGCCCCGCAAATGCCGGGTGGAAAGCCGCTCCGAATGCGACGCCAGCGTAGAACTCGGCGGGCGCAGCTTCCGTCTTCCGGCGGTGCCGGCGAACATGAAAACCGTGGTCGACGAGACCATCTGCGCCTGGCTCGCGGAGCACGGCTACTTCTACGTGATGCACCGCTTCGACCTGGACCATGTGAAGTTCGTGCGCTACATGCACGGGCGCGGCCTGTTCGCCTCGATCTCGCTCGGCGTGAAGCCGGCCGACTACGCCATCGTGGACCGGCTCGCCGCCCTGCCGCGTGCGCCCGAGTACATCACCATCGACATCGCCCACGGCCATGCCGACAGCGTGAAGAACATGATCGCCTGCCTGAAGCAAAAGCTGCCGGTGTCCTTCGTCATCGCCGGCAACGTGGGCACGCCCGAGGCGATCATCGACCTGGAGAACTGGGGCGCCGACGCCACCAAGGTCGGCATCGGCCCAGGCAAGGTCTGCATCACCAAACTCAAGACCGGCTTCGGCACCGGTGGTTGGCAGCTTAGTGCGCTGAAGTGGTGTGCCCGTGTGGCCACCAAGCCCATCATTGCCGATGGCGGCATCCGCGACCATGGCGACATCGCCAAGAGCATCCGCTTCGGCGCGACCATGGTGATGATCGGCTCGCTGTTCGCCGGCCATCAAGAGTCGCCCGGCAAGACCGTCGAAGTCAACGGCGTGCTGTACAAGGAATACTACGGCTCGGCCAGCGACTTCAACAAGGGCGAATACAAACACGTGGAAGGCAAGCGCATCCTGGAGCCGATCAAGGGCAAACTGGCCGACACGCTGGTTGAGATGGAGCAGGACGTGCAGAGCTCCATCAGTTATGCCGGCGGCACGAAACTGATGGACATCCGCAAGGTCAACTACGTGATCCTGGGCGGCGACAACGCGGGTGAGCACCTGCTGATGTAGCCACCCGGATGCCGCGGCGGCTCAGGGGTTGGCGGCCAGGAAGGCGTCGAGTTCGGCGCGGTCCGGCCCTTTGACCACACCGCCGTTGCGCTGGCATTTGATCGCTGCGGCGGCACTGCCGAAGCGGATGGCGCTGCGTGCATCCTGCCCCTCGGCCAGGGCCAAGGCCAGCGCCGCATGGAACACGTCGCCGGCGCCGTTCGTGTCCACCGCCTGGATGCGGAACGCGGGCAGGAAATGCGGGTCGCCGGCATCCGCACGCCCCAGCCAATACACGCCGCGCTGCCCCATCGTCACCACGGCCACCTGGGTGCCAGCGGCCAGCGCGGATTGCAACGCATCGACGATGGTCAGCCCCGGCGCAAACGCGGCCAGGCCACCTTCGGAGAACACCGACCAGTCGGCCAGCGCGCTCAGGGACTGCAGGTCGGCCTGCGGCGAAAGATCACCATCGAGCACGCTCAGCACGCCCGCTTCGCGTGCCCAGTGCAAGGCCTCGGTGGCGCCACGCATCCAGCGCGGGTCGACCATCACCACGTCGGCCCCGATGAAACCGCGGGTGTCGAGCGCACCGGCCTTGGCCAAGGCATCGCCGCGGCTGTTGAAGATCTGGCGTTCACCCCGCGCGTCGATCACCACCGCCGATATCGATGAAGACGCATCCGGCACACGCTGCAGCCCGGCGCAGTCGACACCATGGTCCTGCAAACGCTTGACCAAAAAGGCCCCGGCCTCGTCGTCCCCTACCGCGCCGTGCAGCCGTACCCGTGCCCCAAGCCGGGCCGCGGCGACCGACGCGTTGGCAGCCATGCCACCAGAGATCGCGCGGTAGCGCTGCGCCGGCGTCTTGGTGGGCTGCGCGGGGAATTCGACGATATCGAAACAATGGTCGATGGTGGCGTGGCCAACCGTGCAGATGCGCGGCCCCACACCTTTGCCGACCTGGTCCCAAGCGCTAGGCGTGTCGTGCATGGCTCACCTCACTGCACCAGGAGATGGGTGGCGAGTTGGTGCAGGCGATGGCGCGGCTTGGTCAGCGCCTCGACGATGCTGAAATGATTCAGCCCCGGCAAAGCCTCACTCACCGGCACCGTCTTGGCCCCCCAGGCCTGCTGGATCAGCGCGTTGTGGCGCAGGAATTCCACACTCTCGTCAGCACCGGCCACCGAAAACAGCTGGCCACTCTTGGGCGGCGGCATCCAGGCCGGACTGGTCTTGCGCGCCTGCGCCGGCGTCAGGCGCAAGGCCTCGGCCAGGAATGGCGTGTGGCGGATCGACTCCAGCTCATACAGGCCCGAGATCGACAGCGCATTCTTCACCAGCCGGGCCGGCAAGTCCGGGCCCACGGCTGTCCATTGGCAGGCCAGCAGCATGGCCGCCAGATGCCCGCCCGCCGAATGGCCCACCACCGTGATGCGCTTCGGGTCGCCGCCGAAACGTGCGATGTTGCGGTACACCCAGGCCAGCGCCTGCACCGTCTGCAGCGCGATCTGCGGAATCGTGACGGCCGGGCACAGGTCGTAGTTCGGCAGCACCACACAGGCACCGACGCGGTTGAATGCCGGCGCGACGAAAGCATGATCAGCCTTGTCGAGCGAACGCCACCATCCACCATGGATGAAGACCAGCACCGGCGCCTTGGCACCGGCGACGGGGAAGATGTCGAGCTTCTCCATCGCTCCCTCGCCATACGACGCATCCAGCACACAACCCTTGCGTTGCCGCACCCGCGCCGAAGTCTCCGCCCATTGCGCCAGATGCCTCGGATGCTCGGGCACCAACGCACGGTTGTTGTACATGCGGTCCAACCACTCTCTGTCGATTTTTGCCACGTGGTCGTCCTTGTGTCCTTGTTTTTGCGGGACGTATCTTGGCACACGCAGGTAAGGCACCCTGTGACGGAAGACACACCACTCGGTGCGTCTTCCAAGAAAGTTGTATCGAAATTTTTGGCGCTTTGAAAAATCCAAATTTTTACGGCATAATAGCGGGCTTAGTGATCAACACTTGTTGGTTACTCAAGTGGGTTCTTAGCTCAGTTGGTAGAGCAGCGGACTCTTAATCCGTAGGTCGTGTGTTCGAATCACACAGGACCCACCAAAAATTAAGAAGGATCAAGCACTTGGCGTGGAAGCGCCAAGTGCTTTTTTCTTGCCCGTCCGTTCTCATTCTTCGACCCGAAATCGAGTTTGCCGCAAAACTACCGCGGCAGAGCTGTCGTCTTTTCAGCCCGGATCACGGCCTCATCTCCGGTGATGGCATGGAGCCGCTCAACCTCCTTTTGGCGAAGCGCCAAAACGGCTCGCTGATTGACGTAGCCTTTGTCCGTGATTTCTCCCGCGTCGGCATCCGGGGGCGTGGCGAGCACCAGCGCACATGCGGCACGCTGGGAGGACCCGACGCCCATCCTGGACTGCGCGGCCATCAGCTTGCGCAGGGCGGCCACCAGCGACTCCGGCGCTGCTGCGCCCGCAGTCGATGGAAACACCAGCATTCCGATCTCGTCGCGATCGTGGCCGGTCAGCACAATGTCCTGCACCAGGGGCGCCAGCTTCGACACCAGGTCAAGTCGCAGAGTGCCGACGGAAACCCAGGTGCCACTCGACAACTTGAAGTCTTCGGCAACCCTTCCATTAAAAACGACACCGCGCTGCGGGGCGGTTTCGTCGACCAGGCAACCCGCGTCTCCGATGCGGTAGTAGCCCTGCGCATCAAAAGCATCGGCACTTTCATGGGGGGCGCCACGGTACCCGGGAAAGACGCTGACGCCCTTCACCCTCATCTCCAATTTGACGCCGTTCGGTACGAACTTCAGCTGCAGTCCTGGCAGCGGCAACCCGATGCACCCAGCCCGGTCCAGGCGCCAGTGTGCGGAGGTGATGGCAGGGGATGTCTCGGTCGATCCCCACGAGGTGGTGAGCCACAGCGGGCGTTCCGGGCGAACGCGTTCGGCCACCGCTTCAAGCCTCTTCCAGGTCGACGGCGCGAGGGCGGCGGCCGCGTAGAACACCAGTTGCAGCCGCGACAGCACCTCAGCAGCCAGTGTGTCATCGGCTTCGAGAAACGGCAGCATCATGTCGAAACCGCGTGGCACGTTGAACAACAGCGTGGGCCTGACCTCCCGCAGGTTGCGCAGGGTTTTCTCGATCAGGCCCGGCGCTGGCCGCCCTTCGTCGATGTACAACGCGCCGCCGTGGCAAAGCACCATGTTCAGGTTGTGATTGCCCCCAAAGGTATGGCTCCACGGAAGCCAGTCCACAACCACCGGGCGCTCTTTTGCCAGAAAGCGCCAAGTCTGCGCCATCATCTGCTGATTGGCACAAAGCATTCGGTGTGTGTTGATGACGACCTTGGGCTGCCCGGTGGAGCCGGACGTCAAAAGGTACTTGGCATGGAAGTCCGGCTGGACGGCGTGAAACACCTGCAGAACCGCGGGCGTTTCCACCGTGGACAACAGCTCACCGAAGCGGATGGCGCCCGGGTGCAAATCGGCATTGGCGCTGAAAACCGTGACGGCCGTGCCGCCATAACCGGCCAGCGCCTTGCCATAGACGCCTGCGTCGGATGCATAGACCAGCGCCGGCGCCAGCGACTGCAGCATGGCATGAAGCCGACCCGAATCCTTGGCCAGGCGCGAGTAGGCGCTCGACACCGAACAAACGGTACGCCCGATGTGCATGGCGGCCAGCATCAGGACGGCATGATCAATGGCGTTGTCCGACAGAATCACGATCGGCCGGCCAGCCGGCAAATCCAGATCGAGCAAAGCCTGCCCCACCGCCCCCACCGCCTGCCGCAATGCGCCATAGGACATGCGGCGCCAGGCCTGTCCGGTGCTGTCGCGCTCGGCCAGTGCCAAGGCCTCTGGCGTGTCACGGGCCCAGTGCTCCAGCCACTCGCCGATGCAGCGCGCATAGGACTCCAGCGCCACCGGCGAGTGCAGCGTGAACGAACCATCGCCGTGGTCCGTTCGAACAGCGCATGGCGCTGCAAGCTGGCTTTCATCTTCGAAAAAATTAGCAGGCATCTTCTTGTCTCCCCTGCACCGATGGCACTTGCATCGGGCGTATTTGTCGGTGGGTTCAGTCCAGCATGCCCGCGGCCGCCTTGGCTTGGAGCCGTTCAAGCAGCAGGGCATCGCGCGCACGCTCGGGCGTCATGCGCGGCGCCCCCAGATCGCCCCACCAATCCTCAATCGGCCCGCCGAGATGGTCGCGCAAGTGCACAATGCCGCCCGCACCGCCTGAAAGGTGCAGATTCATGAACGGTCCCATGACGGCCCATCGAAGGCCGGGCCCGTTGGCGATGGCGGCATCGATGTCGGACACCGAAGCCGCCCCAATGGAGACCAGATGAAAGGCCTCGCGCCACAGCGCAGCCTGCAGGCGGTTTGCGATATAGCCCTTGATCTCGCGCCGCACCCGATGACCCCGGTGGCAACGACGGCGACACGTCTGATTTGGCGTTGCCCATGGATGCCATCGAGAGCGTGTTCAGAAGCATGCGCGGCAGTCTCGTGTTTTGTATCCTTGAAGTTGTCACGCATGCCAGGCCTGCCGCTTCGTCGGTGCGAACGCCGGATACACGCCGCCGATACGGGGCAAACCCATCATGTCGCGCGCCTCGGCAGGCGTCGCGGGTTCCATGTCCAGCTCACGGATGATGCGCACGATACGCTGCGTCAGCTGAACGTTGCTGGCCAACTCCCCCTGCCGGTAGTACAGGTTGTCTTCCAGTCCCACGCGGGCATGCCCGCCGAGCAGCAGCGCCGCGATGTTGGCCTCCAGCTGCGACGGGCCGATGCCGCTGACGCAGAAGATGCTTCCCTTGGGCAAGGTGTCCACCATCATCTGCAGAAAGCGCGGCGAGTACGGCATGGCATTCTGGAAATTCCGGTGCACGTTCATCACGAGATTGACGAAGTACGGTTCGTCGTCATGGCCCTCCTGGACCAGCGTGGCGACGTCCTGCAGGATATGCGTGGGGCTGAACACTTCCCACTCGGGCTTGATGCCCCGGGCCTTCATGCCGACAGCCAGCTCACGGCCTTTGGACAGCGGCGTATCCATCAGGATATCCCGCCCGTCAAAGCTGAGATTCAAGGTGGTGGCATCCAACGTGCACATTTCGGCGCCGGCATCCATGCCCTTGATGCGCTCTTCCCAAGCGATTTCCCAGCGATCGCCAGGCAAGGGCCGAATCATGTCCCCGTGCACGCCGCCGCCGGTGGAGTTGTTGAGGACGATGTCGCAGCCCTTCGCACGGATGCGGCTGTTGATGTCACGGTAGATGTCGGGGTTGCAGGTGGCGCCGTCGTCCGGTCTTCGCGCATGGAGAGCCACGACGCTCGCACCAGCGCTCCAGCAGCGCGCGACGTCTTCGGCGATCTCGGCAGGCTGGGTTGGAAGATGCGGATTTTGTGATTTGTGCGCCATACCGCCGGTCGGCGCAATGGTCACGATCACTTTTCGTTTGGCCATGAAGTCTCCTTGAAGCTGGTCCAGGTATTGTTTTTCCTGACGCCTGCGCCATCAGTCATCGCGACGACATTTGGCCTCAGGGTTTACGTGGTAGCCTCGCCGACTTCGTAGGAGACGCCCCACCATGCTCAACAGATCGAAGCCCTTGTCGATCTCGGTCCTCCTGGAGGAATCGGCCTGGTTCCCTCAGCTTGAGGCGGCCGCGCAGGAGCGCGTACGCGATGAAATCCGCGAAGTCGACATCGCCGCGGGCGCCGCGTTATGCCACAGGGGGGACGCGCCCCGGCACTGGTACGGCACGATAGAAGGGCTGCTCAAATGGACGGTGAGTTCCGACGATGGTCACTCCGTCACGCTGGGCGGACTTTCGGTGGGCAGCTGGTTTGGCGAGGGCACCTTGCTCCGGGGCGTACCGCGTACCGCCGACATCATCGCCCTCAGGCCCAGTCGCGTGGCGCAGTTGCCGGTTGACGTCTTTGAATGGCTGCATGCCACACAGCGCAGCTTCGATCATTTTCTGCTGCGCCAGATCAACGAACGGATGCACTGGTTTCTGGGCAACTTTTCCGCCCACCATCTTCTCGACACCGACAGCCAGGTCGCGCGCGCGTTGGTGGGGCTGTTTCATCCGTGGCTGCACCCGGGGAGTGATCCACATCTGCAGGTCTCCCAGGAAGAAATCGCCAACCTGTCGGGCGTTTCACGCCAGCGCTGCAATGCCGCATTGAGACGCCTCGCCGAAGCCGGTAATCTCTCGATCGAATACGGTGGCATTACCGTGATCGACCTGGCAAGCCTGAGACGAATGGTGGAGTAGCCAGGCTTGCCACACGCGCAGCGTTATGGCTTCTTCTCTTCAAACAAGCCCACCAGCACACTGCGCAGCCAACGGTTGCCCGGGTCGCGCTCGAAGCGCTTGCTCCAGTGCAGCGACACGCTGAAATCGCGCAGCGGAAACGGCGGCTCCACGATCGCGTAGCCGCCCTGCTCGGCGAAGGTGAGCGCGATGTTGCGCGGCATCACCACCGCCAGGTCGGTGGCTTTCACGATGGCCGGCAGCACCATGAAGTGATCGGTGGTGAGCCGCAGCCGGTCTTCGAGCTGCAGCATCTGCAGGATGCGCAAGGTGTCCGAGTGGCTGCGCACGGCCACGAAGTCCAGCGTGTTCAATGACGCGAGCAGGGCCGCGGGCTGCGGCTTGCGGCGGCGGCCGGCCAATGCAGCCAGTGCGGTCAATACAAATGGGTGCTGGGCGCGCAGCAGCACGATGTAGCGGTCGTTCAGCAGGTGTTGACGTTGCGTGTCCTTCACCGTGGGCAAGAAGCCGAAGGCGAAGTCGATGCGGCCGCTGTCCAGCGCCTCGGCGATGCCGGCCGCGGGCAGCGGCGCGGTTTCGATGCGCACACCAGGCGCGAGGCTGTGCAGGGCTTCCATGATGCCGGGCAGGAAGCGTGCCTCGCCGATGTCGCTCATGTGGATGCGAAACAGCTTGCGCGAGGCCAGCGGCTCGAACTCTGCGGAGTCGTTGAGCGCCAGCTCCAGCGTGGCCAGCGCGCTGCGCACGGCGTCGGCCAGGCGGTGCGCCTTGGGCGTGGGCTGCACCCCACCACTGGCGCGTACGAAAAGCGGATCGTGCAGCAAGCCGCGCAGTCGCGTCAGCCCCTGGCTGGCCGCGGGCTGGGTCAGGTCCAGTTGCTCGGCCGCACGGCTCACGCTGCGGCAGCGGTACACCGCGTCGAACAGGCGCAGCAGGTTCAGGTCGACGTCTTTGAGATGCATTGAATGAATACTAGATAGTCACTTCATTTTATTGATTGATGAGACACAAGCGCAGAAGATCGCTCCATCGCCGCCATGCCGGCCCATGCACCAGTCTCGGAGACAAGAAATGAACATGACGCCAACACCACCGGGCGCACACGCCACCACCTCTGCCATCTCCTCTTCCACCGCCCCTTCCAACGGCAAGCTCACCGTGCGCGAAGCCGTGCTGAACCTGCTGCGCGGCTTCGGCATGACGACCATGTTCGGCAACCCGGGCTCGACGGAATTGGCGCTGTTCCTCGACTTCCCCGAAGACTTTCGCTACGTGCTGGGCCTGCAGGAATCGGTGGTGGTGGGCATGGCCGACGGCTACGCGCAAGCCACGCACAACGCGAGTTTCGTGAACCTGCATTCGGCCGCCGGCGTGGGCCACGCCATGGGCAATATCTTCACCGCGCACAAGAACCGCACGCCGATGGTGATCACCGCCGGGCAGCAGGCGCGCTCGATCCTGCCGTTCGATCCCTTCCTGTTTTCCGGCCAGGCCACCGAGCTGCCCAAGCCCTATGTGAAGTGGAGCTGCGAGCCGGCCCGCGCCGAAGACGTGCCGCTGGCCATCGCCCGCGCCTACTACATCGCCATGCAGGAGCCGCGTGGCCCGGTGCTGGTGTCGATCCCCGCCGACGACTGGGAGCAGCTCTGCGACCCGGTGTTGCCGCGTGTGGTCAGCACCACCATGCGGCCCGAACCCGAAGTGCTGGGCCAGATCGGCGATGCGCTCGATGCCTGCCAGCGCCCGGCCTTCGTGATCGGCGCGGCGGTGGACCGCAGCCAGGCCTGGGACGACGTGGTGCAACTCGCCGAACGGCACCGGGCCCGGGTGTGGGTGGCGCCGATGTCGGGCCGCTGCGGCTTTCCGGAAGACCATCGTTTGTTCGCTGGCTTCCTGCCGGCCATGCGCGAGAAGATCGTGCAACTGCTGGGCGGGCACGACTTCATCTTCACCATCGGTGCGCCGGCCTTCACTTACCACGTCGAAGGCCATGGCCCGCACCTGCCGGCCGGCGCCACGCTGGCCCAGCTCATCGACGACCCGGCCATCGCCGCATGGACGCCGGTAGGCACCTCGGCCGTGGGCAATATCCGGCTCGGCGTGCGCGACCTGCTGGCCAGGCCTGCGCCCGCCCCACACCTGCCACGCGCCCTGCCCGCTGCGCGCGCCGCCCGGCCGGTGGCCGCCGCCCCCGAAGGCGGCGAACTGATGTCCGTGGCCTATGTGCTGCAGACGCTGGCCGCGCTGCGCGAGCCGGCCAGCATCATCGTGGAAGAAGCGCCCACGGCGCGGCCGGTGATGCAAGCCTACCTGCCGATCCTGCAGACCGGCACCTTCTACACCATGTGCAGCGGCGGCCTGGGCCACAGCATGCCGGCGGCCGTGGGTGTGGCGCTGGCCCAGCCAGGGCGCAAGGTGATCGGCGTGATCGGCGACGGCTCGAGCATGTACGCCATACAGGCGCTGTGGAGCGCGGCACAGCTGAAGCTGCCCATCACCTTCGTCATTCTCAAGAACCGCCGCTACGCCGCGCTGCAGGACTTCGCGCCGGTGTTCGGCTTCAAGCCCGGCGACCACCTGCAGGGCACGGACCTGCCCGACATCGACTTCGTGGCGCTGGCGCGCGGCCAGGGTTGCGAGGCGGTGACGGTGCGCGACAGCACCCAACTGGCCGACGTGCTGGGCCAGGCGCTGCGCTCACCCAGGCCCACCCTGGTGGAAGTGGACGTGGCCTGAGGCCCGCCACCCCAGCAAGCAAGCCGACAGATTCAAGCCCAACCAACGACGACCGGAGACCAACCATGACCAGCATTTCACTCTTGATCAACGGCGAACATACCGCCGCGCGCAACGGCACCAGCTTCGAGCGCAGGAACCCGCTCGACGGCCAGGTCGCGACCACCGCACCGGCAGCGACGGTGCAGGACGCAGTAGCCGCCGTCGAAGCCGCCGCCGCGGCGTTCCCTGCCTGGTCGGCCAAAGGCCCTGGCGAGCGCCGTGCGCTGCTGTCCAAGGCAGCCCATGCGTTGGAGGCCAAGGCGCCCGCCTTCGTTGCCGCCATGGCCGCCGAGACCGGCGCATCGGCGCTATGGGCCGGCTTCAACGTGCACCTGGCGGCCGGCATCCTCACCGAGGCCGCGGCACTCACGACACAAATCGGCGGCGAGGTGATTCCATCCGACGTGCCGGGCAGCCTGTCGATGGGCGTGCGCCAGGCCGCGGGCGTGGTGCTGGGCATGGCGCCGTGGAACGCGCCGGTGATCCTGGCCACACGCGCCATCGCCGTACCGCTGGCCTGCGGCAACACCGTGGTGCTCAAGGGTTCCGAACTCTGCCCGGCCACCCACGGGCTGATCATCGAGGCACTGCAAGAGGCCGGGCTGCCGCCGGGCGTGGTCAACTTCATCACCAACGCCCCGGCCGACGCGGCCGCCGTGGTCGAAGCCATGATCGCCCACCCGGCGGTGCGCCGCGTCAACTTCACCGGTTCCACCGGTGTGGGCAAGATCATTGCCGCCACCTGCGCCAGGTACCTGAAGCCGGTGGTGCTGGAGCTCGGCGGCAAGGCGCCGCTGCTGGTGCTGGACGACGCCGACCTGGACGCCGCGGTGGACGCAGCGGCCTTCGGCGCCTTCGCCAATTCGGGGCAGATCTGCATGTCCACCGAACGCATCATCGTGGACAGCAAGATTGCGGACGCCTTCGTCGCCAAGCTGACCGCCAAGGCCCGCAGTCTGCCGCTGGGCGACCCGCGAGACGCCTCGAAGGGCCCGGTGGTGCTCGGCTCGGTGGTCGACATGAGCACGGTGCGCCGCTGCAATACGCTGATCGACGACGCCGTGGCCAAGGGCGCCAGGCTGCTGTGCGGCGGCCCGGCCGAGAACACGCTGATGCCGGCCACCCTGCTCGACCATGTCACGCCCGAGATGAAGATCTACAGCGAAGAATCCTTCGGCCCGGTGAAGGGCATCGTGCGGGTCGACGGCGTGGAAGAAGCCATCACCTGCGCCAACGACAACACCTACGGCCTGTCCAGCGCCGTATTCGGCCGCGACATCGCGCGTGCCATGCAGGTGGCCGCGCGTATCCAGTCGGGCATCTGCCACATCAACGGCCCCACCGTGCAAGACGAACCGCAGATGCCGTTCGGCGGTGTCAAGGGCAGCGGCATCGGCAGCTTCGGCGGACGCGCCGGCATCGAAGCCTTCACCGACCTGCGCTGGATCACGGTGCAGACCACGCCGCGCCATTACCCATTTTGATGAGCCGTTTTGACAATTCGCTCCAGATCCGCAAACACAACAAAAGGAGACTCGCATGACCTCAATTTTCAAAACCCTCGTACTCGGCACTGCACTCGCGGCGGCCTTCATGACACCACTCGCCATGGCCCAAGCCTGGCCCACCAAGCCGGTGCGCATGATCGTGAACTTTCCGCCCGGCGGCGCGGCCGACCAGATCGCGCGGGCGATTTCGCAGCCCCTTTCGGAAGCACTCGGCCAGCCGGTGGTCATCGACAACCGTGGCGGCGCGGGTGGCAACCTCGGCGGCGACGTGGCGGCCAAGTCACCGCCCGACGGCTACACGCTGCTGCTGAGCTCGGGCGGCATGGTCTCGGTGAACCCGCACATCTACCCCAAGATGTCCTTCGATCCGGCCAAGGACCTGGTGCCGGTGGCCGCCGCGGCACGGGTGCTGGTGTTCCTGGAGACCCGGTCCAATTTGCCGCCAAACAACGTGCGCGAGTTCATGGCCTACCTCAAGGCCAATCCGGGCAAGCTGTCGTATGGCTCGCCGGGTAACGGCAGCTCGCCACACCTGGCCGGCGAACTGTTCAAGGACCAGGCCGGCCTGTATGCCATCCATGTGCCTTACCGCGGCGCAGCCCCCGCGATGCAGGACTTGCTCGGCGGGCAGATCGACTTTATGTTCGACCCCGGCATCGGCCTGAACCAGGTGCGCAGCGGCAAGCTCAAGCTGCTGGCGGTGGGCAGCATGAAGCGCTCGCCGCTGTTCCCCGATGTGCCTACGCTGGATGAAGTCGGCCTCAAGGGCTTCGACGCCGACACGCTGTTCGGCGTCTACGCGCCCGCCGGCACGCCGGCCGAAGTGGTGGCCCGGCTCAACCGCGAGATCAACAAGATCCTGGCCACGCCCAACGCCCGGGAACGCATTGCCGCACTGGGCGGTGAGCCCGCGCCGATGACCCCTGCCGAATTCGGCACACACGCCGCAGAGGACGGCGTGCGCTTCGGGGCCTTGATCAAGGCCCGCCACATCAAGGGCGATTGACCAGCGTCAGAACGCTTCCCACGCCTCCTCGGTCGAGGCAGGGGCTTTCGCCACAGCCGGCTTGGGCAAGCTCCTGGGTACGGTGGCGAGACTGGGTTTGCGCGTGGGGGCAACCTGCGGCGCCGCTTTGGCCACCGGCAAAGGCGCATGTGCCGCGGCCGCTGGCGCAGTGGATTGGATCGCCTGCTCATCACCGAGTCTGAACACGGCCACCGCCTCCACCAGCTGCTGCGCCTGGGTCTTCAAGCTGTTGGCGGCGGCCGCGCTTTCTTCCACCAGCGCGGCGTTCTGCTGCGTGGCCTGGTCCATCTGCGTCACCGCCTCGCCGACCTGGGCCACGCCCTGGCTTTGCTCGGAACTGGCCGCGCTGATCTCGCCCATGATGTCGGTCACGCGCCGGATCGAGCTCACCACCTCCTGCATCGTCACGCCGGCCTGATCGACGAGAGCCGAGCCTTGTTCCACCCGGTCCACGCTGGCCGAGATCAGGGCCTTGATCTCCTTGGCCGCATCCGCTGAACGCCCGGCCAGGCTACGCACTTCACTGGCCACCACCGCGAAGCCACGCCCTTGCTCGCCAGCGCGAGCGGCTTCCACTGCTGCATTCAGCGCCAGGATGTTGGTCTGGAAGGCGATGCCGTCGATCACGCTGATGATGTCGGCAATCTTCTTCGAGCTGTCGTTGATGCCCTTCATGGTCTCGACCACCTGGCCGACCACTTCACCGCCGCGCACGGCCACGGTAGAGGCACTCTGCGCGAGCTGGTTGGCCTGGCGCGCGTTGTCGGCGTTTTGCTTGACGGTGGAACTCAGCTCTTCCATCGAGGCCGCGGTTTCCTCGAGTGCGCTGGCTTGCTGCTCGGTACGCGCCGACAGGTCGTTGTTGCCCTGCGAAATTTCGGCTGAAGCGGTAGCCACACCTTCCGCATTGCGTCGGACCTGCATGACGGTGTTGCCGAGGCTGGTCTGCATGTCCTTCAACGAAGCCATCACACTCTGCTGGTCGCCAGGCGCGAGGCGGATGGGCAGACTGAGATCGCCCTTGGCCACGGCGCGCGCCACTTCCACCGCGGTACCCGGCTCACCGCCGAACTGGCGCAGCAGGCCGCGCGTCATCCATGCGCCGAACACCAGCAGGCCGATCGCCACGACCAGCGAGAGGCCCACCAAGCCGAGCTTTGCACTCTTGCTGGAAGAAACCGCGTTGCCGTGCGCGCCTTCCACATCTTTCTGGTTGTAGCCGATGAGCTTGGCCAATGCGCCGCTCAAGGCGTCAAACGCCTTGCCCGAGTCGATGCGGGCGCGTTGCCGCAGTTCGTCCTGGGCCGAATAGTCGGCGGCCTTCGCACCCGTCAGGGTCAGCTCGGCGCCGCTGCGGTAACTTTGAAAGGACCGTGCGACTTCCTGGAAGAGCTTGCGCTCATCTTCGCTGTCGATATTTTTTTCATACTTCCCCATCTGCTGGGTGAAACTGGCGTCGTAGCCCTTCAACCGGGCCTCGTCGGTGGCGACGTCTTTCGCGGTGAGGGCCAATGCCAGGCTCAGCTCCATTTGCCGGATGTTGTTCGCGGCATCGTTGATATGCGAGATCAGCACGAGGCTGGGAACGGACTGCTCGGCCAGAAAGCCTTCGGTCTTGCCAGCCGAAGTCAAAGCCAGAAACCCGAGCAAGGCCATGAGGATGCTGGATGCCAGCCCCGCCAGGGAGAGCATCAAAAGCTTGCTTCTCAGCGTTATGTTTCGACCCGGCATCGCAGCTCTTTCTCTTGAGTGGTAAGACCACCAAAGATACGGGAGCCGCGACGCATTGACTGAAGGGTTTTCCCTGTGTCAAGTTACTTCCACATGGAAGCCAGGCTGCGCCTGCGAATGACGGCGAGGCCCGCAAGCGCCAAGCCGACGAGTGCAAGGGAGCCGGGTTCGGGCACATTCGTCGTGGTGGAAGCGAAGCGGTAGCCGGCAACGCCCAGTTCATCGAAGCCCGGGTCCAGGTCACGCAAATGCATCTCGATGACGATTCTGAAGCTGGCGTCGTAGGCAAGGTCGTACAGGTCGAACGCCGGCATCACCACGAAGTAATCCGGCTTGCCCGACCCGGTATTGGCGTTCACGTCATAGGTGTTGCCGGACGTGGTGGTGGTGCCGCTGAAGTCGCAAGGCGGCGCATTGGTGCCGCTGCCGGGGCCGATGACAAAGGAACTGCATGAAGTGACGTAGGAGGTTTGGTCGTAGACCCCGTTGGCATTGGTATCGAAGGCGTATGACACCACTTCGGTGTTGCCGTTGTAGACGGCCAGTCGACCAGACGCGCGCAGATTGGACGTGGCACCAGCACCCTCGTTTTCATTGTGGTCAAAATACAACATCATCTGCGCGCCGCCGAGGGCCGTGCGCATCGCGCCGATCGTGCCGGGGTCAGAGCCCAGGCCCCATGTGCCGTCAAACTGGGTACACGCTCCGCCGCCGCAAGCCGAAAGAGGGTCCTCGAAAGGCGTCGTATTGGCAGCCCCACCAGCCCCGGTGTAGACCAGCACCGGAATGTTCCCCGTCCCTGTGCTGAACAGGTAGTTTCCGTAGCTGCCAGGGATGTAGCCAGCCGTTTGCAGCTGATCCAGCAGCCCTGCCGAATACACCAGGCCCTGGTCATAGGTCTGGTTCGTCGGGACACCGTCAACGAAGCCGCCTGCACCCGGCAGAGTGACCACGGCAACGGCATAGGCCGAGGTAGACAGGGCCGTGAGGCCCAGGCAAAGTGCCGCAGCACCTATCATATTTCGAGCGGTTTTCATCCTCTTGTCTCCTCTTTTTTGTGGATATTTGTAAAGAGGCATAAACCATGCCGAGGACAAAAAGTTGTGCTAATTCAACGACTGATTGGGTCGGACTCCGAAAAAATGATTGCGTATGTAAAGCGACTCGACAAGAAATGCTTACCTCCGCGCACTCATTTCACGAGTGCGTTTTCGGCCTTGGCGCAGGCGGCAAAGAAGCGCAGCATCTCGCGCGTGGCGTCGGGCCCGGCGGCATCGGTGTAGCTGCCGGCAGGCCGCCCACCAGACCAGGCATGCCCGGCGCCATGCACCAGCCAATGTTCGGCCAGCACGCCGCCGTCTGGCGTCTCGTGGATGGTTCGGGTGTAGCTGTGACCGTGCGGTGCGGCGCCATGCTCCACGCGCGTGACGTGCGGCGCCTCGCCGGCATCTGCATGGGCACGCGCGGCGTCGAGCGCGGTGGCAATGACGTTTTCACCGTTCAGCGGATGCACGGTGTCGTCGCGGTCGCCATGGAAGACGATGGTCGGCACGGGAGGCACAGAGGAAGCCGCGCGCGCCTGCGCAACAGGCCCCGGAACCATGCCGATGCCGGTTTTCATCACCGTGAATGCGCCAGTCATGTCACGCGCCGCGCCTTGCGGCAAACCGGAATGAACGGCGGCCGCCGCAAAAATGTCGGGATAGGCGTCGGCCAGGATCGCCGCCATGGCCCCGCCAGCCGACAAGCCAGCCACATAGACGCGGTCTGGATCGATGCCGCGCGCCTGGATGACGGCTTGCGTCAGGCTGGCGATGACCGCCGGCTCACCGCTGCCGCGCCGCTGGTGGTTGTGCTTGAACCAGTTCCAGCAACGCGACGGATTGGCGTCTGCCGCCTGTGCCGGATACAGCACATAGAAGCCCTGCTCGCGCGCCAGTTCGTTCATACCGGTGCCTGCCGCGAAATCGTCCGGGTCTTGGGTGCAGCCGTGCAGCATCACCACCATCGGCAGGTGTTTGCCTTCGGCGCCGGGCGGCACATACAGCTTGTAGCCGAGGCTGCGGCCCGCGTGGCTGTGGCTGCCGGCGATGAAGTCACCGCCCTGGCCGTCGGCCACCGAGGTGGGTGCCGCATCGACCTCGACCGCGTCCACATCGAGCACGGTGCCAGAAGCCGGCGGTGCGGTGTCGGCAGGTGCCGGGGCCACAAAGCCCGCAGGCCGCAAAGAATCGGGACCGACCAGGCCAGCCTCTTTCAAGGCACGCTGGATCTGCTCGGCAGCCTGGCGCAGGCCACCGGCCTGGGTCAGGCGTGTAGCCGAGCGCATCAAGTCTTTAAGGGAATACATGGAATCTTTCAAGAGATAAGCCGCAGCTTCAGGCGCGGCGGGTGGCCAAGGCTGCTTTCACTGCGGTGCTGGCCTGCAGCGCGCCGAGCACATCGAGGGAATCGATCGTGGCCAGCGCCAGTTCGGGCGTGACGTCGGGCGCAATCGTCGCCAGCCCCAGTACGCGGATTTGAAGCTTCTGCCCCGCCGCCTGAACGGCGCGCAAATCCTTGGCGCTGAAATGCTGCATGCCGAGCACGAGCATTTTGCGGGCCACGACTTGCTGGACCGCGTCCGCATGGCTGCGCAACTGGTTGCGGATGGCGGTGCGGATGAAATCCGAACGGTTGCCGTAAAAGCTCTCCGCCACCAGCAGATCGATTTGCCCGAGGTCGACAAAGCCGAGATTGATGGTGATCTTTTCGGAATCGGCAAGCTTGGGCTTGGATGAAACCGCCGGTACGGAAGAAGGATGAAGAGTGTCTGAACGCATGGGCATACTCTAACACCATCCATATGGATGGTGCATGGATGGAATTTCGACCAGAAACACAGCAAGGTCTTTGTCGCGCAGACGCAGCCATAAAAAAAGGCCGTTCGCTTCAAACCAGCGAACGGCCTTGGACCAGAGGGCTCGAGCCCCTGGTCATCCCACCAACAACACTTACCAGCGCAGCTTGCGGCGACGCGTCACCACCACGCCGGCCAGCGCCATGCCCACCAGGGCCAGGGAAGCCGGTTCGGGAACGCTGCGCGACACGTTGTAGCCGATGACCAGGTTGTCCATCTCGAAGGCGATGCCCGAGGTTGGTCGAGAAGGAAAAACTGGTTGTTGGTTGCCCGAAGTGCCCTTGTATTGCTTCGACAATATTGTTTCAAAAACCGCCCATATAGAACAATTATCGTGGGGCCCCGGGCAAGCACTCACGCGCCCAGCCGGCATTTCCGGTACTTGTTGGCAAAATGCGCCGCGGCCATGACACAGCTGCTTGAATTTGCAGACAACAGCCGTTGGTCAACGTTGGTCGGCCAGCGCCTGAAACCTGGGCCAGACAGCCCGGAAGTGCCGAATATTTCCGGAAGCAGCCGATCGAATCGTTACCGGCAGCCCTGGCAACCAATCGCTTCTCGTAAATTCTCATGACCGCAGAAGCAGCGCAGAAACCGTCCTACGCTGCAGGCCCCCGCGATCATTCAACCGGCTGGTGATGGGCTAGTGATGAGCGGGCAAGAGACACCGACGGCATATTTGGATGGCCGCAACCGTGAACACTACCGCTGTCAACTTCGAATTTTGGGCCCCCCTGGTCCTCGCGCTTGTACCCTGGGGCATCTTGATCGCAGCCGCCGCACGCGGAGTTGCCGACGAGTCCCCAGGCCGGTTGGGCCACCGATCGGGCTCGCCGTCCGACCATGACTCACTCCGTTGAGCAAGGTGGCCATGATGACAAGGACGCCCTGGCATCAATCACTCACCGAGCTACAGCAGCTCGAGAATGAGCGTAGCGAAAAAACTGACGCGTTGCTGTTCTTGAGCGTGTTTGCGGGAGGTGCCCTGATCGGAGGCGTAGTCCTGTGCGCGTACGGCCTTTTCGACTGGATTTTCTAGCTCGGGTCGCGATTTTTATCCGGACTGCGCCGTGCTGCACAGGCACCGGCCCCCTGCCCGGGCAGCTGTACGGGCTTCAGCTCTTCGGTCGCCTTCTCAAGCCTGGCCAACTTCATCGTTTCCAGGTACATGAGCGCAACAACGAGCCCACTCGCAACGGGCACGGCAATCGACAACGGCAGCATGACCATTGACAGGGGGGCGACGACGACGAGGGCCGCAGAAAGCATAAACCTCTTGCTCGATTTCCGGGGCCGCCCGCGTGGGTTGGGGCGTCCCGCCGTGTGCACATTACCGCAGGCAGCGTCAAGCTCGTGTAGGAAATCTTCTCATCCCGGGCCTAGAATGCAGCCTTCAATACGTCAACACGCACACGTCTCAAGTCATCTATGCGGCGGATCCTTGCCGCGGCATGCGCCGCGTATCTCATGCCCGGCTGGGCAACTGAGAGCTGGTTGACCGTGCAGGGCAATCCGACCGATCCAGCCGCTGACACGGTGCAAGTGGCCCCCGAAACCATCGCAGTTTTCGATACCCTGCGATCGGTGCAGGTCCGGGTGAACCGTGCGGCGCGGCGCGACACCTACGACGGAGGGCAATACCAGTCCTATCGCGCCACGGTGGAAGTCAATTGCCAAACCAAGACGGCACAGTTTCGTCGCCACCAATACTTTTTGGTACCGCTATGGACAGGCGAAAGCCGCATCGTCGAGCACCAGGAAGGAAATCTACCGCCGGTGATGTTCAGGAGCTTGACCCCCAACCCCGTGCAACGCATCGTTCAGGCGGCATGCACGCTGCAGGAAGTAAAAACCAGGTAACTTCCAAATGGCGCCCATCGGGCTTCAATACACGTCCTTGGGCTGGATCGAGCACCTACGTCATTTGGTGCCGAACTCGAGCGTTCTACGTCAAACCCGGCGTCTGAACAGGCCAAAGGCGATCATCAACATCAGCATGGCAAAACCAGCCAGCCGCCCGGCCTGGGGCAGCACGCTGGCCACATCGCCGCTGCGCAACAGCACATTGAGCAGGCCTTCCAACCCCCAATTCATGGGAGAGTAGGCGGCAATTTTTTGCATCACAGGCGGCATGACAAACAGCGGCACCATCACGCCGCCCAAAGCCGCCATCAGCACGTTGAGAATAGGCCCCAGGGTGGCCGCTTGCGCGTGGGTGCTGACCAGGCAGGCCACGGCCAGCGCCAGGCTGACAGCCGCCAGACTGATGGCCAGCAGCATCAGCAGCAACGCGCCCCAATGCACGCCCTGCAGCGACAGGCCTTCGCCGCCGATCCAGGGCATGAGCCAGACGCCGACCGCCAGCATCAGCGCCGCCTGCACGCCGTTGACCGCCAGATAGGGGCAAATCTTGCTCACGATCAACTGCCACGGCCTGGCCCCCAGGCTGCGCAAACGCGCCAGTGCGCCGCAGGCACGCTCTTCCACGAACAAGCCGGCGATGGAGGCGACCACAAAAAACATGCCGAACACCAGCCAGGCCGGCACGTTCTGCTGCACCGCGGTCGGGCGCGGCCCCTGCGCCATGCGTTCGGCCGCCACCGGCGCATCGCCGGTCAGCGCAGAGGCATTCACATTCAGTTTGCGGGGCAGTCTGGCCAGCAGGCCTTCCACCCGCAGTTGCGCGGCGATGGCGAGCAGGCGCATGCGCCTGGTTTCAAACACGCTGTTGTCCAGACCTGGCTCGGTAAGCAGGCGCGCCTTGGCTTCGCCTTGGCTGCCGAGGTCGTCCATCACCTTGGAGAAACCCGCTTCGACGAGCAGCACATATTTCAGGCGGCCGGAGCGCACTTCGTCTTGCCATTTCTCGGGCAAAGGCTGCGCGGCACCGGCTTCCTTGGCCCAGCGCTCGACCAGTTGGGTGGCAGTTTTGCCCTGGTCCTGGTTCACGACGGCGTAGGCCAGGCTCTTGGTGGCCGGGGTGTAGACATCCTTCAGCGCCATCGACATGACGATGATGAACACCATCGGCATGATGAACAGCGCGCCCATGCCGTGGATGTCGCGCGACAAGGCCAGCAGCTCTTTTTTCATCAAGGCCAGCAGCATGTCAGTACCGCCCGGCCGCCCGCAGGCACTGACACGCCCCCTTGGGGGGCAGCGATACGCGAAGCGATGCGCATGGGGGTTTCATCCTAGTCTCTCAACGAATGGTGGGTCAGCGACATGAACAATTGCTCCAGATCGGCATGCCCAAAACGCGCGTGGCTCACCACCAGGCCAGCGGCATCCAGGGCCGCAATCACTGCTGCGAAATCGCGTCGCGAAGCCAGCGTGAGCTGCACGCCCGCACCCTGGGGAGCGACGTCACCAAATGGCGACAACAGGGTTTGCAAGCGCTCAAGTGCATCACCTTCCACCGCCAGCTGCAATTGCGTGGCCCCGGTGGCGAGCAGTTCGCTCAAGACACCTTGTCTCAGCACCCGCCCCTGGTCGAGGATGACGACGCGATCGGCAATGGCCTCGACCTCTTCCATGTAGTGCGAGGTGTAGATCACCGCGCAGCCGTCCTGCGCCAGTTGCTGGATCGCTTCGAGCAGGAAGGCCCGCGATTGCGGATCGACTCCGACGGTGGGCTCGTCGAACAGCAGCAATTCGGGTCGGTGCAGCAAGGCGATGGCCAGATTGAGCCGCCGCTTGAGACCGCCGGACAAGCGATCCGCGCGCACCGTGGCGTAGCGCTCCAGCTGGGCGAACGCCAGGCATTCGGCGATGCGCGATTTTTTTGCGTGCCCCGACAAACTGCCGGCCCCGGCGAAGCAGGCCAGATTCTCAGCCACGCTCAAGCTGGGATAAAAGGCGTATTCCTGCGGTGCCACGGCGATGCGCGTCGGCTGGCGGGCGCGCGCTGCGCCCAAGGGCTGTTGATCGAGGGTGATGTCGCCGTGCTGGATCGGCAGCAGCCCGGTGAGATGCGCAATCAGCGTGGTCTTGCCCGCGCCATTGGGACCCAGCAAGCCCAGCACCTCGCCGCGTTGGGCCTCGAACGACACGTCGTCCAGCGCCGCCACGTTCGCGGTGGGATAACGAAAGCTCAGCTTGCGGATGGCGAGCATCAGGCCACGGCGCGCTTCAAGGTCCGGAAGAATTCGGTCTCGTGCTCGGCCTGGGTGCGCAGCATCTCGGCCAGCCGCTTCGGCTCGAAGAGCTCGCGGCCTTTGATCATGCGCGCCGCCTTCAGGGCGAATTCACGCCAGCCATCGCCGATTTCGTTCAGGCGTTCCGACAAGCCGGCAAGCTCGGCAAGGCCGGTGATCTGGGCCGCTTCCTGCAAAAAGGCGGCATAGATGAAACGGAAACCCGCACCGCCGGTGCCGATCTCTTCCTGCATGCGCACGATGTTGCCGACGTAGTTGAGGCTGTGCTCCGAGGTGTCAAGCCGGGCGACCTTGTTCGCCAGCATGCGCATGCCGCGCACGCCGATGATGGGAATGGGGCCCAACATGATGCGCACCGTTTTCTTGATCGCACCCTTGACCGCTTGGGCGCTGACTTCGGTGCGGCCGATACGCTCCAGGCAATACAACATGCCCTTGGGTGCCAGCGCACCTTTGGCAAAACGGGCGCGCTGCAGATCGGCACTGGCACAGCGTTGCGGCAGATCCGCGACCGGATCACTGATCAGGTAGTCGTCGCCCTCTTTGCCGTACACCAGCAGGTTGTGTGCGTTGAAGTGAAAACGCATGTCTTCGGGAAAATACGGCAACCAGAACACCGAGGTTTGCAGGCCGACCACCTTGCCTTGTGCCAGCAGGGCATCGAGTCTGCGCATGCCCGCGTCGGGGGTGCTGAAGGTCTCGAAATTGAAATGCGCCTGAAACGGTTTGCGCATGCCCTTGAGGATGAACCTGGGCGGCATGCGGTACGCGATGAGCGGAAAACCGGTGAGCTTGACAAAGGGCAGGTAGGCGAATGACAAGGCCGAAGACAAGCCGAAGGCCATGGCTTCGGAGAGCTTTACGCCGTGGTGCGTCATCAGGTTCGCGGCGGCGCCGCTCTCGCAATGCGCAGCGTGCCGATGCTGGAAATTCGTGGCGATGGCGTTGATGGTGCTCATGGCAATGCCTGCAACTGCGCGACGCTCAGGCCGAGCGCTTCGGCGTAACGGGCCAACACGCCGGGCGATAGGCGCTTGAAACGTTGTGGGTTGAAGTGGCGGCGGATACGCCATTGCCAGAGGCCGCTGATCTGCGACAGCAGCGGCACATCCATGCGCCGCGCGCACATCCAGTACTCCAGCGGAGAACTCTGGCCCGCCAACACGCGCAGCTTGGCGTCGTCGGTCAGTGCCGTCATGCGGTGGACCGCCTGCAGGGTCACGGTTTCATCCACCTCCGAGCCGCGCGAGGGCACGATCACCATTTTTCCAGAGGCATCCTTGGCATACAGCGCCTTGCGATGGCTGCCCAGCGTGCGGTTGCCTTCTTGCGGCACGTCATTCACGTCCATCAGACCGCTTCCATGAAGATGAAGCCACTGGAGAAGCGGCCGCTTTCCGGGACGAACATCAAGACGGTGTGGCCTTTCTGGATGCGTCCGGAACGGAACAGCTCGTCGAGCATGATGAAGGCCGACGCAGAGCCGGTGTTGCCCTTTTCGGCCAGGTTGGTGAACCAGTTCTCGGTGGGGATGTTCAAGCCGGCTTCGACCACCCCCGCGGCCAGCGGCTCGGCGAAATATTGGGAAGAGTAGTGCGGCAGGAACCAGTCGATGGGCCGGTCGGCCAGCGCGTGTTTCTTCACCAGCTCGCGCAAGGGCTCGGTGAGTGTGGCGCGCACCACATGTTCGTTGAGCAGCTTCACATCCTGCTTCACCGTGAACACGGAACGCGTCGCCAATTCCTGGTTCGAGAACAACTGCCATCCGGTCAGGGAATCATCGTCGTTCTTCTCCGCGCCGGAATACATGCAGGCGGGAAGTTCATGCGCGGCGGAGGACAGCTCCACCCACAACACTTTCAGGCTGAGCGGCCCGCTGGGTTGGTTCTCCAGCAGCACGGCACCCGCGCCGTCAGACAACATCCAGCGCAGGAAGTCTTTTTCAAAAGCGATCTCGGGGCGCTCTTCCAGCGCATGGACTTTGTGCTCGGCTTCGGCATCGAAGTTACGGGCGCGCAACGCGAGTGAAGCCATCTCGGAGGCCACCGCCACGGCCCGCTGCGCATCACCCGCACGCACCGCCAGCCAGGCGTACTTGAAGGCCGCCGCACCGGCCAGGCAGATGCCGGCCAGCGACACCACTTCCAGACGCGGCCAGCCCAGGGCACCGTGCACCATCACACCGTGCGACGGCATCAATTGATCGGGGCGCGAGGTAGAGGCCGCCAGACAATCCACAGCCCCCACATCGCCCAGGGCGCGCACCGCTCTGGCGGCCAGCTCGGCGTTGGACATCACCGGCTCGCCGGTGACGCGGTCGAGCGCATAGTGGCGACTCTGGATGCCGTTGTTGCGCAACACGATGCGCCGAGCCCGGGAGGCACGTCCGCCGACCATGCCGAGCACCGCTTCCATGTCGTCGTTGGCCACGGGTTCCAGCGGCAGGTAAGCCGCCGTGCGGGTCAGAAAAACCTCATTGCCCATACACCGACATCCTCTCATGACCGGAACCCGACGGCGCGTCAAACGTTTGCTTGAGCACGGCGAAGCGCCGGAGCAGGAAAGGCCGCAGGAGAGTCTGTACCAGCAAGCTCAGGGGCACGACGGTCAAGATCAAGGTGACCAAAAAGACGACGTACAAAACCAGGAAGGGACGGCGGCGCAGTTGCCCCGGTTCGCCCACGGCGCGCAGCAACTTGCCCCACAGGTAGAAGCTGCGCGTTCCGGCCTTCTCGCTGAACAGCAGATGCGGATCGGCATCCACCGCTTTCAAGCCGGTCAGCAGGGGCGCAGTGCCGCGCTCCTGGTCGTTGTGCAAGGCATCGCGCAGCGCGAAACCAAAGCGGCTTGCCGCCTTGATGCTGCCCGCATCCACACCTGCCGCCGGCAGGCCCGGCAAAAAATCGCGCTTGCCAGTGAACAGCCACAGGGGCGTGGTGAACAAGGTGGTCATGGTGGGGCTGGGGTCAACCAGCGCGACGTTGTCAAGCAAACGCGCGCCACAGGCCTCCAGCAGTCCCTTCATCTTGCCTTGCGCCAGCAGCCACATATTGCGGCAGGCAATGACGGTGACCACCGGCTTGCCTGCCAGCAGTTTTGGGGCCAGCGGGTGTTGGAGGAACGCGGTGATCGGCAGCGATGGCGCGAGAAACCAGACCTGGTACGGCAGGATCACCAGATCGAAATCCTCCTCCCCGCTCAGGGACAGCGGCAGCAAGGCTGGCGCGACCATGTGGGCCGCTTCGGGGAAGGCATCGAAGAAGCTGAAAAACTTCCACGGAAAAGGATAGGGCACGACCGGACGCAGGGTCTCGATGTGGACGGCGATGCGGTGGTCCTGTTGCAGTGGTTCGACGATGCGCCGCGCAATCTCGGCGAGCTGCCCGGTCTGCGAGTAGGACAGTACCAGGACGCGCTTGACCGGGGCATGGAGGGGTGATTCGACTGTGTTCAATGGTGCCATGCAACGGTTAAGTCATCTCTGGTTGACGGAGACTGAAATGGCCCAAATTTTACCATTCAGCCCCCTTTGTTCCCCTTGTTCCCCTGGGTATTCTTACCCAGCATCCCGCACCTCAGGCGAGAACATCGCATCCGAAAATGCGGGAACCAAACCCTGTGTGTGCGGCCCACCACGGCGAAGACGCACCCAGTGCGTCGAGCCACCGTCCACATCGCCCACATCGCCCACGTCATCCACCCAGCCAAGCAGCGCTCCGCCGTCACCGGCCTGGGCCGCCGCCAGGCGCAGCAAGTCCTGCGCCCGCGCACCCGCGAGAAAACAGGCATGGCCTTGCCAGTTCAACTGCGCCGACACCATGGCCAGCAACTGGCTCGGCTGTGTCTGCAAAAACGTCAGCGGCATCGGCAGACCGTCGCGCATCTGCGCCAGGGCGATGTTGGTCGCGGCATGGGTTCCGCTTTGGCTGGTCAGCAGCAGGAGTGCGTCCGGCGGCAAGCTCGCCTCACCCGCATCCGCCATGCAACACAAGGCGCCATACAGCCCCAGCTCCGCCCAAGTCCCGATGCGACGGGGCTTCGCGCCCAATTTTTGCGCCAGCTGTTCGCGCCAGTCTGCGGGGGGCGGCGCGGCGCTGCAGCGGCCGCTGATGAAGAGCCCTCTCATGTGCGCTCCAGCACGACCGTGGCGTGGCTGCCGCCGAATCCGAGGATGGTCGCCATGACACGGCGTACGGAATCCGGCGGGTGCGCGACGAGATCGACGCCCAAAGTTGCATCCACCGCATCCGGATAGGCGGGCCATGCACCGTGGTCCAGGCAGGCGGTGAGCAGCGCGATCTCCGCCGCGCCGGAGGCACCCATGGTGTGTCCGATCGCGGCCTTGAGCGAAACCAAGGCCGGCATGGCTTGAAACGTTTCATGCAGCCCTTGCGCCTCGGCCGCGTCGTTGGCCGGACTGCCCGCGGCCTGCACCTTGATGAGGTCGATCGCGTCCGCGCTCAAGCCACATTGCGCCAGTGCGCGTTGGGTCATGCGCGCCACGGCCGCGGCCGAGGCACCGGTCGGCTGCTTGCCGTCCACCACGTTCGCGCCGCCCAACATTCGCCAGCGCGAAGACTCGCGGGTGGACAGCCTCAATGCAGCGACCGCCTCACCCAAGACCAGGCCATCGCGCTGCGCACCAAAGGGTTGGCTGCGGCTGGAGGACAGCAATTGCAGGGCCGCAAAGCCGCCCAAGGTCAGTCGGTTGTCCAACTCCAGGCCCAGCACCAGCGCCTCTTCCTCCTCACCTGCGCTCAGCAATGCATGGGCGGCGAGCAGGGCATTCAGGCTGGAGGTACAGGCCGTGTTGACCAGGTACACCGGCCCCGCCCAGTCCAGCCAGGCCGCGATCCTGTCGGCGAACGCGCGGTAGTCCAGCTGTGCCGCACCCTGCTCCACGGCCCCGATGTCGAACGAGGAAGTGGCGACGAACAAGGCCCCGCCGCGAGCCTGTTGCGCGCCCGCCTCGGTCCCGACGCGCTGCACGAGCGCGCGCGCGCGTTCGTTCCAATCACCGCGGACGCAAGGAATGGCACGATAAGGGTGGCTGGCACCGGCCTCTCCGCTCAATGGATGCCTGGCCGTTGCGCCGCCGCCTTGGTGCAGCGCCTCCAGTGACTCCCCCAGCGCCAGACCCAGCGCACAGGCCAGCCCGCGGCCCGGGAGATAAACCGGCTTCATGCAGCTTGGTGGCTGCGCAGATAGTCGGCCAAGCTCAGCAGCGAGACCAAGGCGCGGCGCGTGTCTTTGCTGTCGGGCATACGCACACCGTATTTTTTTTGAATCGCCATGGAGATCTGCAAGGCATCGAGCGAATCCAGATCCAGCCTTGACTCAGGACCGAACCACGGCTCGTCGTCGCGCAATCCACCCGTGGGCTCCGTCTTGTCCACGGCGGCAAGAATGTGCGCTTTCAGTTCGGCGCGAAATGCGATGTCGTGATCGTTCATGGTTTGAAACAAATATCCATCATCGCACGCATGAACGCTGCGGCCTGCGATCACACCACCGGGAGCTCCAGGCGAACACGATGCCCAGCACGGTACCCGCCAGCACATCCAGCGACACATGCTGCTTGGTGGCCATGGTGGAGTACACAATGGCGATGCCCCACAGGATCTGAATCGACTGCGCGCGCCACCCCAGGCGCAGTTCCCGCAGCAACCAGTACAGCCAGAAGCTCGCATACACCGCCGCCGCCACGTGCAGCGATGGGCAGGCATTGCCGGCCGCATCCACCCTCTTGAGAAAGGCCACTCCGGGATATTGCGCCCAATCGATACGGGCCGGTGGCACGGCATTGGGTACCCAATAAAAAATAGACAAGGCGAGCAAACACATGGCGCCAATCCAGAACCCGAAGTTCAGCAGTCGGGTGCGCGCAGGCATCAAGACCACCGGCAGCGAACAATAAATCCAAAGCGACAAATAAGGAATCAGTGCCAGGGGCGCAAAACCGATCCACTGGTCCACCACCGTCAACGGGATGGTGGTCACCGGGAACACCGGGTTCTTCAGCAAAAAAAGGTAAGCCCAGAAAAACAGAGACATGAATGCGCTGGTGCCCAGGCATTTGAACCAGAAATCATTCAAGCAAATCGCACGCCAATCAAGAACCGGTCGGGCATGGGCATCAGAAGACATGTTGGCGGGTTGCGGGTGCAGGCTGGACTTGGACGGACGGTATCTTGAAAGCATTAAAATGCGCCGTGTCACAGATTGCGACAAACGCGGCAGCCAGAATCTTTCACTAGAAACGCTGCCACCGGCATCCGACCGGACCGCGCTGCAGCCCGATTATTCCACGATTTTTTTACACCATGACTACCCCATCCAGTGCCGCCAAGACCATTGCAGAACTTGAACGCGAAGTGGCACAACTCATGGTCTCGGCGCTGAATCTTGAGGTCGCACCAGAGAGCATTGAAGCCGATGCCGATTTGTACGGCGATGGTTTGGGCCTGGACTCCATCGACATCCTGGAGATTGCGCTGGTGGTGTCCAAGCAATATGGCATTCAGATGAAGACCGAAGGCGACGACAACTTTAAGATCTTCAAGTCGCTGCGTAGCCTGAGTGCCTATATCGCGGACAAGCGCACCAAGTGAACCGGCTCACGCGGTTGTTGGTGATTGCGACGATCGCCATCGCAGGCGCTGCGTACCTGGTTTTCAGCCACCTGCTGACCATCGACGAACGCCCCAGCTTGCCGATGCTGGCGCTGGGTGTTGCACCGCTGACGGCCATGGCCGTGCTGGCCGCCTGGCATTCCCGCATGCGCTGGTGGGCACTGGCCCTGCTTGCCGTGCTGGCGCTCAGCGTGCTGCTGTATCTCGATGCGCTACGCAACCACATCAACTGGCTGTATTTCATGCAACATGCCGGCACCATGGCTCTGCTGGCCATCACCTTTGGCAGCACCCTGGGAGGCAGCGATGCCGACGCACTGTGCTCACGTGTCACACGCCTGATGCTGCAGGGGCCGGCCGATCCGGTCTACATGCGCTACACATGGAAGGTCACGCTGATCTGGACCGTGTACTTTATTGCCAGCGGGGTGGTGTCGGTGGGCCTGTTCTTCTTCGGACCGATTGCCGTCTGGTCCTGCTTCGCCAACCTGCTCACCCCCGTGATCGTCGGGCTGATGTTTGTCATCGAGTACCTGGTGCGTGTGCGGGTGTTACCCGACCGCCCCCACTTCAGCATCGCCCAGACCATCAAAGCCTACCGATCCTATGAGCAGCGTTGACATGCCATTGCCGACATTCCTTCGTCGACTGCAACTGTTCGCCGCCATCATCGGCATGGCCTTGTGCGCCAGCAGTTATGCCGGAGACTGGGCACTGCCCGATCTGATGCATTTGCTGGCCCAGAAGAACTCCAGCAAAGCCAGCTTCGTCGAGAAAAAATACATTGGCATTCTCGACAAGCCACTGGAATCTTCCGGTGAACTGTCCTTCGATGCGCCGGACCGCCTGGAGAAACGCACCCTCAAGCCACGCCCGGAAACCATGCTGCTGGACGGCGACAAGCTGACCGTCACCCTGTATGAAAAGCGACCACTCAACCTGCGTCTGCAAGAGCACCCGGAAGTTGCCGCTTTGGTCGAGAGCATCCGGGGCACGCTCAGCGGCGACCAGGCCGCCCTTGAAAAGAACTACACCGTCGACTTCACCGGCACGCAAGACAAATGGCAGTTGACACTAACACCGGTGCAAAAAGCCGTGGGCAAGGTCGTGCGCCAAGTCCGCATCGGCGGTGCCGACGCGAACATCAAGACCATCGCCTTTGACCAGGTCGATGGTGACCGCCTCGAAATGACGATCTCCAAAGTCACCACACCTTGAACCGCACCAGGCCAGCGCAAACCGCCCCCGCAAGGCCACGCAGGTGGCGCCCTGGACCGTTTCTGCGGGTCCAGCTGGCACTGCATGGCGCTGCGCTGTTGCTGCTGGTGGTCCATCCGCAGGAATGGCGCTGGGCGGCAGCCACCGTTTTGCTGAGTCAACTGATGTTGACCGCTGCCGGCCTGTGGCCACGCAGCACCTGCCTGGGTGCCAACCTTGTGCGTCTCCCCAATGCCGCGGTGCAGCGGGCCGAAGTGGCCATCACCATCGATGACGGCCCCGATCCCCAGGTGACCCCACAGGTCCTGGCCATCCTGGCGCAGCATGGTGTCCACGCCACGTTTTTCTGCATTGGCGAGCGCGCCGCTGCACATCCGGAGCTGTGCCGAAGCATGCTGGCGGCCGGGCATCACATTGAAAACCACGGTGCACGCCACCCGACACTGCTGTCGCTCTCGGGGCCCACCGGCTGGCGCCGCGAAATTCTGGACGGCCAACACATCCTGCAGCGCATCACCGGCCAAACGCCGCGCTTCTATCGCGCTGTCGCCGGCCTGCGCAACCCCTTTCTGGACCCGGTACTGCATGGCCTGGGCCTGCAGCTGGCCAGTTGGACGCGCCGTGGTTTCGATACACGGGAGCGAGATCCTGGCAAAGTATTGCAGCGGCTGACCCACCAACTCGCCGCCGGCGATATCCTGCTGCTGCACGACGGCAATGCCGCACGCACGCCTGCGGGCGAGACGCTGATCGTGAGCGTGCTGCCCAGCTTGCTGGGCGCCATCCGGGCGCGCGGACTATCGCCTGTCACGCTGGCCCAAGCCTGCCATCTACCCTGAGACCGTTTACGCTCTGAGCGCAGGCCCCCCGTTTGGGGATGCCTTGCGGGTCGAGCGCCTGCCCTGGTCAAGTAAAATTTCAGCGTTCCATCATGTGAATTTGCCGTGCAGCCACTCTTAGTAAAAACATTCACGACCACCACCGCCTTGGGGCGCGGCCTTGCCGACACCCTGGGTGCGCTGCGCACACAGCGCAGTGGCCTGCAGGCGCGTTCCTGGGAAACGATGGATCTGCCCACCTGTGTGGGCGAGGTCGACGGCCTGGATGCCGTGGCCATGCGCGCCGACATGCAGGACTTCGACTGCCGCAACAACCGCCTGGCCCAGCTCGCCCTGGAGCAGGACGGTTTCATGCAGAGCGTGCAAGCCGCTGCCGAACGTTACGGCCGAAAACGCATCGGCGTGTTCCTGGGCAGCAGCACGTCGGGCATCCTGAGTTCGGAGCAGGCCTATCGCCAGCGCGACCCGGTCAGCGGCGCCCTGCCCGCCAGCTACAGCTACCGGCATACGCACAATATGTTTTCCGTGGCGGATTTCGTGCGCCACTACGCCGATCTCCAGGGGCCGGCCTACGTCGTCTCTACCGCCTGTTCGTCGAGTGCCAAGGTATTCGGCATTGCCCAACGCATGATCGGCTGCGGCCTGATCGATGCCGCGGTGGTGGGTGGCGTCGATTCGCTGTGCCTGACCACCCTCTATGGCTTCAATTCGCTGCAGCTGATCTCCAGCCGCCCCTGCATGCCCTTTGACGCCGAGCGCGACGGCATTTCGATCGGCGAAGGCGCCGCCTTCATCTTGCTCGAGCGTGCCGACCAGGCCCAGGCGGACGACATCCTGCTCAGCGGCGTCGGCGAATCCAGCGACGCGCACCACATGTCGTCGCCCCACCCCGAGGGGTTGGGTGCGCGCCTGGCCATGCAGGCCGCCTTGGACATGGCGGGCCTGCAGCCACAGGCGATTGGTTATATCAACCTGCACGGCACCGCCACACCCAGCAACGATGCCGCCGAAGATTTGGGCGTGACCGCGGTGTTCGGTACCACCACCCCCTGCAGCTCCACCAAGGGCCATACCGGCCACACCCTGGGCGCCGCTGGCGGCGTGGAAGCCGTGGTCTGCGCGATGGCACTGCGCCATGGCTTCTTGCCCGGTGGCACCGGCACCAGTACCCTCGATCCACGCCTGCATTGCAATTACCTTCTGGCAAACCAGGAACAGGCCATTACCCACGCGCTGAGCAACTCCTTTGGCTTTGGCGGCAGCAATTGCAGCCTGCTGTTCTCCCGGAAAAGGGCATGACGGCCCTGCGGGTTTTTGTGGACGGCATCGGTGTATATGCACCCGGGCTCGATGGATGGGCATACGCCCGCGCCGTGCTCGCCGCGCCGCAAAGCTACCAGGCAACATCCTTGCAGTTGCCCAGCATCGACTCCCTGCCGGCTGCGGAACGCCGTCGCCTGGGCATCGCGGTCAAGCTGGCCATGGCGGTTGCTTATGACGCGGCCCGGCAGTCGCCGATCGACCTCCAGCATTTAGGCACGGTGTTCGCATCGAGTTCCGGAGATTGCGACAACTGCCACCAGATCCTGGAAGCCCTGGCCTCAATCGACCGGGCCATTTCGCCCACCCGCTTTCACAATTCGGTGCACAACGCGGCCGCCGGGTACTGGAGCATTGCCACCGGCAGCCGGCAGCCCTCCACCAGCCTGAGCGCGCATGACGCCGGCTTTGGTGCCGCGCTGCTGGAAGCCGCCAGCCAAATCCGAAGCAACGCCCAGCCCTGTCTGCTGGTGGCGTTCGACACGCCCTATCCGCAACCCCTGCATGCGCTGAGCAGCGTCGCACACCCTTTCGGCATGGCGCTGCTGCTGACACCTGAGCGTAGCGCCACCACCCAGTGCAGCCTGACGCTGTCGCTGACCCAGGAAGCCGCCCACTCCATGCCCACCCCGGACCTCGAAGCCATGCGCCGCAACGTGCCCGCCGCGCGCGCACTGCCGCTGCTGTCGGCCCTGGCCAAGCAGCAGCCGCAAGATCTGGTGATCGAGTACCTGCAGGGGATCAACCTGGCCATCACGCTGCAACCATGAAGATCGACCGGACCTGGATTCAGCACCACATTCCGCACCAGGGCAGCATGTGCCTGCTGGAAGCGGTCCAGCATTGGAACGACGCCGAGATCCAATGTTGCGCCCACAGCCACCTGGCGCCGGACAACCCGCTGCGCAATACACACGGACTGCCCATCAGCGCCGGTATCGAATATGCGGCGCAGGCCATGGCGGTGCATGGCGCCCTGTTGGCACCGGTGGACCAGTTGCCGGAAGTCGGCTACCTCACCAGTGTGCGCAATGTGGAATGGTGGGCACCCCGGCTGGACGATGCGGGCCCTGAGATCACCGTCCAGGCCACCCGCATATCGGGCAACGAGGTGAGCCTGCTGTACGACTTCGGCATCCTCTGCGGTGACCGCCTGCTGCTGCGTGGCCGTGCTGGCGTGATGCTCAAGCCCCCGACCGCCTCCCAGAACCCCCTTGCCCCCCTCCCATGAATACGCTGCCCCTGCTACCCGGATCACTGGCCACCCACACCATCGCCTACCGCAACCAGCGCCCGGTCAGCCAGGCCGAATTCCTGCGCGACGTGCTGGCACTGGCTGCGCGTCTGCCGCAGACCGGGCATGTATTCAACCTGTGCAAGGACCGCTACTGGTTCTCGGTCGCCCTGTTTGCCGCCATCAGCCGTGGCGTGGTGAGCCTGCTGCAGAACTCGACGGCCCCGGAAAACATGGCCGCGCTGTACGCCGACTTCCCCGATGCCATCTGCCTGGACGAGCAGGCCACACCGGTGTTGCCGCAGATGCCCCATGTGGTGGTTCCGCAGGCGGCCACGTCGGCATTCGACGCGCCCCTGGACATGCCACGGATACCGCGCACCCAGCAGATCGCCCGCATCTTCACCTCCGGTTCGACCGGCAAGCCGCAGGCCCATACCTTGAGCTTCTGGCGCATGCACAAATGTGCCATGGCCGATGCCGAACGCATGTGGGAGACCACCGGCGGCCCCTGCTCGGTACTGGGCACCGTGTCACCCCAGCACATGTACGGACTGGAATCGACGGTGCTGCTGCCCATCTTTGGGGGCGGTCGGTTCAGCGCGCGGCAACCGTTCTTTCCGGCCGACGTGGCCAGCGCCCTGGCCGAACTGCCCGAACCGCGCCTGCTGGTTTCCACGCCCTTTCACTTGCGCAAACTGATGGACGCGCAGATCCCATTGCCACGCGTCAGCGCCGTGCTGTCGGCCACGGCACCGCTGTCGCTGGAACTGGCCAGGGAAGTCGAAGCCCGATTGAACGCACCCATGGTGGAAATCTACGGCTCCACCGAAACCGGTGCGCTGGCGACCCGGCGTCCGACCCAGGGAATCGAATGGGAAACCTATTCCGGCATTACGCTGCAACAGGACCAGGGCCAGACCAGCGTCCATGCCGAGCACTTCGATGCGCCACAAACACTCAACGATGTGGTGGAGCTGCTGGGGCCGAACCGCTTCCGCCTGTTGGGCCGCAACTCGGACATGATCAACATCGTTGGCAAACGCAATTCACTGGCCTTTCTCAACCAGCTCCTGCTCAGCCTGCCCGGCGTGGAGGACGGCGTTTTCTGCATGCACGAAAGCGCATCGGCCGACGCAACACCGCGGCTGATCGCCTTCGTCGTGGCCCCCTCGCTGACGAGTGCGGCCATCCTGGCCAGCTTGCGCCAGCATGTGGACCCGGTATTTTTACCGCGTCCGCTGGTCCTTCTTGCGACCCTGCCGCGCGATGCCAACGGAAAGGTCACCGCATCGACCCTGGCCGAACTGCGTGCCGGACACCTTGCCCCGAAGACCTGAGATGCCCGTCGTACCCCTGCCATTTGCCGCGGACCACCCGGCATTCCCGGGCCATTTTCCGGGGCGCCCGATCGTGCCCGGCGTGCTGCTGCTGGATTGGGCGCAAACAGCAATTGAAGCCCAACTTGGTCATGACCTCCAGGCCCTGGCCGAAGCCAAATTCCACAGCCCCGCCACCCCCTCAGACCTGCTCGAACTCGACTTTGAAATCGGCATCTCCGCCGTGCGCTTCGAAATCCGCAGCGCAGCCCGCAAGATTGCCAGCGGCCGCTTTCCCTTGCCGCCCAGTGCCGCCGCATGAGCGAGCCAAGCCCTTCCCAACCGCTTGACGACAAGCTGGCATGGATGCAGCGCAAGGAGCGCGGCAGCTTCTTCCTGCTCCAGCTGATGGGTCGCATCTCGCTGTTTTTTGGACGCCGTCTCTCGCGCGTCGTGGTCTATGGCATTGCCCTGTACTTTCTGCTGGCCGCACCCGCCGCCCGCAAGGCCTCGCGCAGTTACCTGGCGCGGGCCCTGCAGCGCCCCGCGACCTGGGTCGATCTGTACCGGCACATCCTGGCGTTTGCCAGCACCATCCATGACCGGTTCTACCTGCTCAACGGCCAGGCCGATCTGTTTGACATCCAGGTGTTTGGCGCGGAGCCGATCATCGATCACCAGGGCCGGGGCAAGGACCAGGGCATGCTGCTGTTCGGCGCGCACATGGGCAGCTTCGAGGTCTTGCTGACCCATAGCCGCAGCCACCATCTCGACTCCTGCGTTGCGATGTACCCGGAAAATGCCCGGCAGCTCAACCGCGCGCTGGCGGCGATCAATCCGGAAGCGATCACCGGCATCATCGCGCTGGGCCAGATCGATTCCATGCTGACCATCCACCACAAGCTGGAAACCGGCGTGCTGGTCGGCGTGCTGGCCGACCGTGCGACCGGCCCGGACCAGTACCTCACACTGCCGTTTTTGGGAGCACCGGCACGCTTCCCGACCGGCCCCTTTCGCATGGCGGCCATGCTCGGGCATCCGGTCTACTTCATGACCGGGCTGTACTGCGGCGGAAATCGTTATGAGGTGCACTTCGAGCCACTGGCCGACTTTGCCCACGTCACACGCGACCAACGCGATGCGGTGGTCCGCGAGACCTTGCAAAAATACGCCGCGGCGCTGGAGCGGCACTGCAAGGCCGCACCTTACAACTGGTTCAACTTCTTCGAATTCTGGGAATCAGTGCCATGAAAAACAAACAGCGTGTGCTGCCCCTCGTGCTCTGGCTGGCCGGGATGCTGGCCTGCCTTCTGGTGATGGTGCAAACCCACTTTGTGGCGGATCTGTCGGCCTTCATGCCCCGCACACCCAACGCGCGCCAGCAACTCTTGATCGACCAATTGCGCCATGGCGCGGTGGCGCGGCTGATCATGATGGGCATCGAGGGCGGGGATGCCGCCGAACGCGCGCGTCTGTCACAAGCCCTCGCCAAGGAACTGCAGCAGACCGGCCTGTTTGTGGCCGTGCAAAACGGGCAAGAAGAAACCCAGGCGCATGACCGCGCCTACTTCTTCGACAACCGCTATCTGCTCAGCCCGGCGGTCACGCCCGCGCGCTTCGACGCCGACGGCTTGCACGCAGCGATCAGCAGCGCCATCGACGCGTTGTCCGGCGATGCCGGAATGAGCATCAAGCGCCTGTTCGCACGCGATCCCACGGGTGAAACCCTGCAACTGCTGGAGCAGTTTTCCGGTCTCAGCCAACCACAGAGCATCGACGGTGCCTGGGCCTCGCGCGACGGAAAACGCGCCTTGCTGCTGGCCTTTACCCGCGCCGCCGGGTCCGACACCGAAGCGCAATCCCAGGCGGTGAACACGGCACGCAGCCTGTTTGGCGCGCTGCCTGGACGCAGTGCGGATGCCCGCCTGGTGATGAGCGGTGCCGGTGTGTCCTCAGCGGCCTCGCGCAACACCATCGAGGAAGAGGTCGGGCGCCTGGCCACTGCCAGTTTTGTGCTGGTGGTGTGCCTGCTGCTGCTGGTGTACCGCTCACCGATGCTGCTGGTATTGAGCCTGCTGCCCGTGCTGTCCGGGGTGGCCGTCGGCATTGCCGCAGTGAGCCTGGGCTTTGGCCAGGTGCATGGCCTGACGCTGGGCTTCGGCACCACCTTGATCGGCGAAGCGGTGGACTACGCAATCTACTTCTTCCTGCAACGCGGCACCGGCCAGATCTCAGTCAGTTTCTGGCGCACCATCTGGCTTGGTGTGCTGACCTCGATTGCCGGTTTTGCCGCCCTGCTGAGCTCCAGTTTCCCGGGCCTGGCCCAGCTGGGCCTGTATTCCATCAGCGGCCTGGTGGCTGCCGTGCTGGTCACGCGTTACGTGCTGCCGGTGCTGACACCACAGCAATTGGCCTTGCGCGACCTCAGCCAGCTTGCCGCCAGGCTCGATCACGCCATCGGACGCGCCGCCGCGCTGCGCTGGCCGGTGGCCGCGTTGACGCTGGCGGCCACCGTCGCCGTGCTGCTGCACCACGGCAGCATCTGGAATCGCCAACTCTCCGGCCTCAACCCGCTGCCAAAGTCCGAACAGCGAGCGGACGAACAACTGCGTGGCGACCTGGGTGGAACCAATACACGCTACATCATGGCGCTGGTCGCAAAGGACCAGGAAGCCGCGCTGCAACAAGCCGAAACGGCGGGTGCCGTGCTGCAAGGCCTGGTGAAAGAGCAAGTGATCGCCGGCTTTAATTCACCCGCCACGGTACTGCCCAGCGTGGCCACGCAGCGTGCCAGGCAAGCCGCACTGCCCGACGCGGCACAGGCACAGACCCGGTTGCAGCAAGCGCTGCAAGGCTTGCCGGTGCGGGCCGAGCGCCTGGACGCGTTCCTGGCCGACCTGCAAACCGCACGGCAACACCCGCCCTTGCAGCGCCTGGACCTGGACGGCACCTCGGCGGCACTGATGGTGGACTCGATGCTGGTGCCGCGCGCGTCGGACTACCTGGTGCTGATGCCCTTGCGGCCCATGGACGAAGGCCCGTTGGCGAACAACATCCCGCTGGAGCAGGTGCATGCCGCGCTGCGCGCCAAGGGGTTGAACGATGCTGTCGTGATCGACATGCTGGAAGAATCCAGCAGCCTGTTTGATGGCTACCGCCACGAGGCCCTGTGGCTGTCGGGCCTGGGCTGCCTCTTCATCCTGGCGCTGCTGATGGCTTCGCTGCGCTCCTGGGTTCGCACGCTGCGGGTGGCCGCTCCGCTGGCCTGTGCCGTGGTGTGCGTCACCGCGGCTCTGCTGCTGCAAGGCACCCAGCTCACCATCCTGCATCTGGTTGGCTTGCTGCTGGTGGTGGCCGTCGGCTCCAACTATGCCCTGTTCTTCGACCGCGGCGCGCAGACCGGCAGTGCCTCGTATCGGCAGCAAACACAGGTCGCCCTGCTCGTCGCCAACCTGACCTCGGTCGGTAGTTTTGGCTTGCTGGGCCTGTCCAAGGTACCGGTGCTTGCAGCCATCGGCAGCACCGTGGCACCGGGCGCTTTTCTGGCCCTGGTGTTTGCGGCCATCCTGACGCGGGAACGCGTTGATGCGCATCACACGCCCTGAGATCACATGCCCCCTTCTCGGGTTGACTGCAGGTGCCAGCACCTACAATCATTGGCCAACAACGGTAAACGAAGAGAAGACAACAGATGCCAAGCGCGATTGATCAAGAATGACCACGCATAACATCTACCTCGACGGTGTCGGACTGCTCGGGCCTGGCCTGACGAGCTGGGAGCAGGCCTGCGACGTGTTGACCGGACAGCAGCCCTATGTTGCAGCGCCTACGGCACTGCCCGCGGTAGACAAGTTGCCTCCCGCCGAACGCCGGCGGGTCGGCACGCCCGTCAAGCTGTCCATGGCCATCGGATTGGCGGCGGCAAGCCATGCCGGGGCTGATCTGGCCCAACTGGCCACCGTGTTTTCCTCGACGGAAGCCGACTGCGACAACGCCCACGCCATCCTGGAAACCCTGGCCTCCCCGGACCGCGCCCTGTCCCCCACCCGCTTTCACAATTCGGTGCATAACGCAGCGTCCGGTTACTGGGGCATCGCCACGGGCAGCATGGAGCCCAGCACCAGCCTGAGCGCCTATGACGCCACGTTCGCCGCCGGCCTGCTGGAGGCGGCCACCCAAGCCATCAGCAGTGGCAAACCTTGCCTGCTGCTGGCCTATGACACGGCGTATCCCGAGCCCCTGCAGCGTCTGCGGCCGATCCCCGCCGCCATGGGTGTGGCCCTGGTGCTCAACCCCTGCCAAACCACGGCCACCCGCGCGCTGCTCAAGCTGACACTTGGCGACACCGCCGCGACGCGCATGCCTGAAGACGACCTGGAGCAACTGCGCCAGAGCATTCCGGTGGCACGCAGCCTGCCCTTGCTGGCCCTGCTGGCGCAAGGCCGCAGCGGAGCGGTGGTGCTGGAATACCTGGACACACTGCGACTCGGCATCGAGGTCTGCGATGTCAACCCATCCCAACGGAGTCAACGTCCATGAAACGCGCCCTGGTCACCGGTGGCAGTGGCGCCATCGGAGCGGCGATCTGCCGCAGCCTCGCAGCCGATGGCCTGCATGTGATCGTCCATGCCAACCGCAATCTCGCCAGCGCCCAAAGCCTGTGTGACGAACTGCGCAGCAGTGGCGGCTCGGCGCAGGCCATTCAGTTTGACGTGACCGATGGCAGCGCCACCCAGGCCGCACTGGAAGCCCTGCTGGAGGACGGACCGGTCCAGGTGCTGGTGAACAACGCGGGCATCCACGACGACGCTGTATTTCCCGGCATGCAGCGCCAGCAGTGGCACAGCGTGATCGACGTTTCGCTGCATGGCTTTTTCAATGTCACGCAGCCGCTGTCGATGCCCATGGTCCGCAGCCGCTGGGGTCGCATCATCAATATTTCTTCGATTGCCGGCATTACCGGCAACCGTGGCCAGACCAACTACGCCGCCGCCAAGGGCGCACTGCACGCGGCGAGCAAGTCACTCGCGCTGGAGTTGGCCACACGCGGCATCACGGTCAATGCCGTCGCCCCCGGCATCATCAGCTCGGACATGAGCAAAGACGTTTTCGACAGCACCGCCATTGCCAAGCTGGTGCCGATGAAACGCGCGGGCAAACCGGAAGAAGTGGCCGCGCTGGTGCGCTTTCTTGCCTCGGACAGTGCGGCCTACATCACCGGCCAGATCATCTCGGTCAACGGCGGCATGGCTTAACCTGCCCCACAGGATGCAAGCCCGCCACCAGAGCGCCACGAACCTGAACGCCACAAGCCAGCGCACAGTGGACGGTCCCGCCGAATTTGCGGGCAGCCGAGACCGGTTTTTTGCCAGCCCGCTGGCCGACACCATCGTGCGCTGGTGTTTTCCTGGTCTTTCCCGGCAGGCCGTCATCGCGCAGACCCATGCCTTCCACGGCACAGAGGACTTCCAGTTCGCCTATGTCCATCCGATGCTGCAGCGCGTTCTCCGCGAGACCTCACAAGGCCTGAGCATTTCCGGGTTGGACCGGCTCCCGACCGATCGCAAGTTTCTGTTCATCTCCAACCACCGCTGCATCGTCATGGATGCCGCGCTGGTCTCGCTGAACCTGCTGGCCAGCGGACGTGGCACCTGCAAGGTCTGTGTTGGCGACAACCTGATGACCACGCCCGGTGTTTCCGAGTTGATGCTGCTGCTCAATGGTGTGGTCATCCAGCGCAGTGGCGCACGCCGTGATGTCTATGCCAAAGCCCGGCAGGTGGCCGCCTACCTGGCACGGCAAATCGACGAGCAGCGTTATTCGATCTGGTTGTCGCAAAGCCCCGGACGCACCAAGGACGGTAACGACCACACCGACCCGGCCATCATCAAGATGCTGGGCCTGGCCGGCGCGCGGACCCGCACGGATTTCGAAAAACTACACATCGTGCCGGTCGCCGCCTCCTACGAATTCGAACCATGTGCCATCCAGAAGGTGCGCGAAACACTGCTGCGACGCGCACGCGGCAGGTACCACAAGTCCGCCGGTGAAGACATGGCGCAAATCCGTGACAGCCTGGTCGCGGACAAAGGCCATGTCCACCTGGCATTCGGCGAGGAAATCCGCCTGGACGGCGCACCCGGCGCGGATGTGGTGCAGGAAGTCACGGACAGGATCGATGCGCAAATCTGGAACCTCTATCGCGCCTGGGACAGCAACCAGATCGCCCATGCCCTGCTGACCCGGGGCAGCTGGGACCTGGACACACCCTACGCGCAAACATTCCTGGCCCTGATTGCCAGCCAGGTGGCGGAGTTGACCGCCATGGGACTGCCCGGCACCGCGGCGCGCGAGGCGCTCTTGCAGCTGTATGCGCAACCGGTGTTCAACGCACGGGGTGCTGCTGCTTCCCGCCCCTACTCCAGCTCGCAGGGCAAGGCGTAGCCGCTGCGCTGAAACCATGTGGCCAGGCTGCGAAAATTGGCCTGCTGCGCGGCCGACAGCTTGGCAAACGCCTCCTTGGCGCGTTGCAGCGTCTGCGGATCCATCGGGCGTTGGAAGGCGCTTCTGAACACCACCATGAACGGCGCCAGCACCGTCACATGGCGTTGCACGTCCGAACCCAACGGCGCCACGGCAGCCGACAACTCTTCCACACTGAATGCGGCCCGCAGGGAGTTGAAGTAGTCCTCGGTGAATTGCGCCGACTGCCGCAGGTCATCGGCAAAGAAGCGCTGGGTGCGGACCCGCTTGAGCCGCCCGAAGTCCGTCAAGTAGAAGCGCCCTTGCGGCTTCAACACGCGACGAATCTCAAGCAAGGTTGCATGCAGCGCGGCCTGGTCTGGCAGATGGTGCAAGGACATGGTGCAAATCACACCATCCATGCTGGCATCTTCCAGCTTGGCCAGGCGGACCATGTCACCTTGCACCAGCTCGACATTGCCGACACCTGCATTCGCCAGCGTGCGCTGCGCACACTGCAGCATGGTGGGCGACGCGTCCAGGCCGACAAAACGCATGTCAGGATTCAGGCACGCAATCTGCGTCAGCTGATGGGCCGGGCCACACGCCAGATCCAGCACGCGATCGCCCGGCTGCAGGACCGCGCTGATCTGCAAGGCGTTGTACAAATAGAGAAACGCCAATGCCCCGTCTTGTTCGCCGGCCTGGGCAAAAGACGAGGTCTGCGCCAGGCTTTCCATGACCAGATCAGGTTCCGGCACCCGGGGCGGCCTGCGCCAGGAAATTCGTTCGCGAAGAAGATGGGCCAAGACTGTGATGGACATATGCCTCTGCGGATTCGGGCCGATTCAGGCCCCCAGTTTTCTGACCAGCAGTACCGGCAGGCGCAGCACGAAACCGACCATCAAGCGGATGTGCATCCAGGTCAGCAGCAGGTTGTCGCGGCGGTAGTTGAAATGGGAGACCCCGCCTTCATGCGCCTGCAAATACTTCACCGGCGCGGGCAGATTGACCGGCACCACACCGCGCCAGCACAAGCGCACGGCGGCCTCGGGGTCAAAGTCAAAACGGCGCATCCAGCGCTGGCCCCGCATCACGGCGCGCAACGGATCCACCGGATACACACGGAAGCCGTACAACGAGTCGCCAATGCCCGCCCACAAGGTTTCCAAATTGGCCCACCAGTTGGATATCTTGCGCCCCTGGACGCGCAACGCCGGTGCGCTGGCATCGAATACCGGCACACCCAGCACCATGGCCGCGGGTGTTGCCTGGGAGCACTGCATGAAGGCCTCGATCAGGTTCGCCGGGTGCTGGCCGTCGGAGTCCATGCACAAGGCATGGGTGAAACCCTGTTGCGCGGCCTGTTCCAGCCCATGCAACACAGCCGCCCCCTTGCCCTGGTTGTGCGGCAGCACAAAGACCCGCAGGCCGTCGTCCCGCTCGGCCATTTCCAGCAGCACGGCGGCGGTGCCGTCGGTACTGCCGTCGACCACCACCCACACCGGATTCCAGTGCGCGCGGGCCTGCGCCACGGTCTCGTAGACCCGGGCGCCGGAGTTGTAGCTGGGGATCAGCACGAGATGGCTGGTGGACGGCCCTATACGCTCGGTGTGCATCGGTCAGGCTCCTCCGGAGAGAGGCGTGATCTCACTCCGAAAATAGTCATGCAGGGTCACCGTGAATGCCTTGGGGTTGCTTGGTGGATCAAAGCGTCGGCCCAGACGGATGCGAAAGTGCATGGGCATGTCGGGTCGCTTCAGCCATGGCCAGCCTTTGCCCAAAAACCGGCTGTCCTGCTCGATGATGATGGTCTGGATCGGAATGCCGGAGCGATAGGACACATAGGCCGCGCCGATATGAAACTCGCCCAGCGGCATCGGGTCGCTGCGCGTCCCTTCGGGAAACAACAGCAGTTGGCTGCCGTGGTGCAATTCGTCCACCGCCAGATTGACCGAGCCGAGAAACAGGTCGTTGCGAATGTACCCCGCCAGACGGGCACCGGCCCCCCACAAGGGGTTGCGCATCAGCGAAGCCTTGAGAATACAGGTCACATTCGGCAGCCGGGACAACACCATCAGCGCATCCAGCAGGCCCGGGTGATTGACGGCCAGGATCAAAGGACCGGCGCCACGCAGGGCGTCCAGCGCAGCAATGTCAAACTGCGCCAGATCAATGACTTCCAGCAGCCAAAGGTAGGCCCGAAACCCGAGCGTGGCCATGCGACGCCCCGCCCACATGCCCCAACGGCTTGGCAAGACCAGGCCCAAGGGCAAGGCCAGGGCGGTCCACATCAAACACCCCACGCCCAGTATCGCCAGTGCGAAACGCAGGCGTGCAGCAGCATACAGATGGCGAAAAAACAGCATCAAAAAACCAATATCCAACAAGCGTTAAACATCATCAACCGACCGCACGAAATGCCAGGACGGCGTTGCTGCCCCCAAATGCAAAGGCGTTGCTGATGGCCGCCTGCAGCGGTACATCCAGCAGGCCGTTGCCCATCACGTGGCAAACCCCCAGGCAGTCCTCGGCAACCTGCTCCAGATGCGCGGTCGGCGGGATCGCCTGCCGGGCCAGTGCCAGCACGGTGATCAGGGCTTCGATCGCACCGACCGCACCCAGCGCGTGTCCATGCATCGACTTGGTGGCGCTCACCGCCAACTGCTCTGCATGGGCGCCGAAGACCTGCCGGAGTGCACTGATTTCAATCGGATCACCTTCCACGGTGGCCGTGCCATGGGCGTTCACATAGCCGACTTGCGACGGCGCGAGTTCAGCTTCACGCAGCGCCGCCACGATGGCCCTGGCTTGCCCCTGGGCATCGGGGCGCACCAGGTGTGTGTGGTCGCAACTTTGCCCGAACCCGGCCAGCTCGCAGTAGATGCGGGCACCACGCTGCTGCGCATGCGCCCAGTCTTCGAGCACCAGCGCGGCAGCCCCCTCGCCCAGCACCAGCCCCTTGCGCCCTTTTTGAAAGGGTCGGCAGGCACGGTACGCGGTTTGCGCATCACCTGTGGCCACCACGCGCATCGCCTCCCAGGCGCGCATGATGGTAAATGCCAGCGGCGACTCGGAGCCACCGGCGACGATCAGGGAGGACTCCCCGCGTTGAATGCGCCGAAACGCCTCACCAATGGAAACGGTGGAAGAAGCACAGGCCACCGAATAGGTGAGGCAGGCGCCACCCAAGCCCAAAGCCATGGCGATATGAGAGGCGGCCGCATTGCTCATCGCCATGGGCACCGACAAGGGCGAAACCCGTTGCTTGCCGCGCAGGTAGATGTCGCCGTAGCCCTTCTCGTATGTCAGCATGCCGCCTGTGGCTGTGCCCCAGGACACACCGTATGCGTCGGAGCCCGCACCCTCGCGCGTCAAACCGGCATCATCCCAGGCGGAAAACGCCGCCGCCACACCCAACTGGCTGTAGCGATCAGCCACATGGGCGATCGCATGGCCGATCGACGCTTTGGCATCGAACCGGGCGCAGGTCACCGCAGGCTGCGCCAACCGGGACGGCGAGGTGGGATGCTCGTAGAGACGGATTGCGGAATCGCCGCGCAGCATGCGGGCGAAGAAGTCATCGGTGTCGCCACCAAAGGGACTCACCATTCCGACGCCTGTGACAGCAACTCTACGACCAGGCCCCTTGCTCATGAATGCTGCGCGTGAAATCCGTTGGTTATTATTTCCAGTGTGACCCTCATCAAAAAATCAACTGGACTGCCACCGTGGTGTGCAGCAGCGTTTGATTCTAAAGCACGTGAAACTTCAGAAACTGTAGGAATAATCCGAGGAAATCATCCGGTGACGACCTGCTGCACGGCGACCAGGCCTTGGCCCGGTTGTTCAGCCCTTCCTTGGGTTGAGCCCGGCTCCGATACAATTCAGCACCACAATGTCACCCCAGTAGCCAGCATGTTATTTGACCAAATCAAGAATTATTTAGTGGAGACGGCGGGTGTTGATCCCCAGAAATTTGAAGACCCGATATTGAAGGTTGCCGATCTCGAACTGGATTCTCTGGGTTTGGTCGAAATGCTGTTTGAAGTCGAAGACAAATACGGCTTCCAGATTCCGGACCCCATGGTTTTTCTGCCCATGACCTTTGCCGAAATGGTGGCGGCCATCAACACCATGGTCCAGGAACACAGCAAGCTCCAGGCCGCCAAAAACTGATCCACGCGCTGTGAACAAAGTAGTTGTCACCGGCTCCGGCATCATTTGCCCTCTGGGTGCCGACAAGGCCAGTGCATTTGCTGCCGCATTGGACGCACGCAGCGGCATCGGCACCTGCCCTGCGGATGTCGCCGCCAGGCTCCCCCACATCGTTGTGGCGCAGGCCAGCGTCTCCCCGGAAACCCTGCTGGAACAAGCCGACCAGGGACTCGACCGTGCCACCCAATTTGCGCTCGTAGCCGCCGCACAGGCCATCGCCGAAGCCAGTTTTGCCTGTCCGCCGACCGATTCACGGCGCGTCGGTGTCTTCGTCGGCATCGGTTTTGGCGGCGCGCAGACCAGTGACAGCCTGTACGCGCGTTTTTACAAGACGCTGTCCGACCCCAGCCTGAAGCACAAAGACCCCACCGTCATGCATCCGCTCACGGTGCCGCGGATCATGGCCAATGCCGCTGCGGCGGCCATCTCCATGCGTTACGGACTGCACGGGCCCAGCAACACCTATTCGGTGGCCTGCGCCTCATCGGCGATTGCCATCGGTGAGGCCTATCGGGCCATCCGCCATGGCTATCTGGACGCAGCGGTGGTGGTCGGTACCGAAGCCATGCTCAACCCGGGCGCCATGCTGGGCTGGAACGCATTGCGCGTCATGGCCAAGCCGGATGCCAACGACCCCTCCCGCAGCTGCCGCCCGTTTGCCAAAGATCGCAACGGCTTTGCCATTGGCGAAGGCGCTGCCGCCCTGGTCCTCGAAAGCGCCTCCCGCAGTACCCGGCGCGGTGCCCAGGTGCTCGCAGAGTTGGCCGGCTACGGCTGCAGCAGTGACGCACAGCATCTGACCGCGCCCAGCATCGACGGCCAGGTCCACGCCATGCAGCAAGCACTGCAGGAAGCCGGCCTGGCCTCGGAACAAATTCAGTATGTCAATGCCCATGGCACCGCCACCGTCGCCGGTGATGTCATTGAAACCCAATCCATCCACAAAGCCTTTGGCAGTGCCGCCCGGCAGCTCGCAGTAAGTTCGACCAAATCCATGCACGGGCATCTCATCGGTGCGGCCGGAGCCCTGGAACTGGCGCTGAGCATCGAGGCACTGAACAGTGGCTCCCTGCCGCCCACGGCGCACCTCGACAACCCCGACCCACAATGTGACCTGGACTACATCCCGCTTCGGGCTCGCCACGGCTGCCATGTCGAAGCGGTGATGTCGAATTCCTTTGCCTTCGGCGGCAGCAATGTATCCCTGGTGGCACGTCGGTTTACCGCCCCATGACACAAGCCATTCCCGAGTTTCCATTCACCCTGGACCACAAGGCGATTGAAAAATTGCTGCCCCATCGCGGACCCATATTCGCCTGCAAGCAGTTGATCGCACGGGGCCCACGCACCTACACCGCAATCGCCAACTGGCCGCTGGACAACGCCATGATCCAGGGCCACTTCCCCGGCTATCCTCTGGTGCCCGGCGTCATGCTGATTGAATCCGTGACCCAACTTGCGGGTGCCGGACTGCTGAGTGCCGATCCTTACGTGCAGTCATTGCCCAGCGAACGTATCGGCGTGCTGGCATCGGTGCGGCGCTGCGCCTTCAAGCGTCCGGTGCTGCCAGAACAGGACGTCACCTTCGAGATCACCTGCCGCCAGATCGGCGCCGATGCCGTGCAGATCATGGCCCAGGCCCTGGTCCAGGGTATCGAAGTGGCTCAACTGGAAACACTGATGGTCTACGCCGACAAGACGCAGCTCTCAGCCTCTATCGGGTGGTCTGCCTGATCCATGCCAGTGCGAGCGCCGCCGATTTCAGTCGGCCGCGGATTACATAAGGCTGTAATCTGTTGATTTTTCAAAGAAAAAGACCGCTGACTATCACTAGTTAGCGGCCTTTATCAGGTGTGGTGGTGGAGCTGGGGGGATTTGAACCCCCGTCCGCAAGCCTTCTTCGAGCAGATCTACATGTTTAGCGGTCTGATTTGAGTCTCGCCACCTGTGTCGCGCAGCCGCACGCTACACAGGACGCCAGCACCCTATTTTCTCGCTCCAGACCAAGGTACCCGGCCTGGCGCCAGCCGATGTGAATAACCTTACAGCCTGGACCCTTCAACTTGCGTCAAAGAGCCCTTGCCCAGCCCATCGGCCTGCTGTTGTAAGGCTCACTGGTTATTAAGCAGCGAGTGCGAAACGTTCGTCGTTTGCAGTTAGTTTGTTTGAATCTGTTTTACGAGCGCATTCAGCTCGACATGCACCACAGCGATTCCGCACCCACGTCGAAACCAGTGCAGCCCCAGACTTGCTATTTTAGGTCATTTACCCCGATTACAAGGGCGCGAGCCAACGCAATAACGCCAGCGGTGTGTCGATGGCGGCATGGGCGCCCCACGATGCCGGCTCGGCCTTCTGGCCCAGGTAGCCGTATGTGGCCGCCACCGTGCCCATGCCGGCGGCGTGGCCGGCGATGATGTCGCGCTCGTCGTCGCCCACATACACGCAGCGCTCAGGGGTCACGCCCATGCGGCGGGCGGCTTCGAACAGCGGCTCGGGGTGCGGCTTGGCATGCGGCGTGGTGTCGCCACAGACCACCGTGCCGACAGTGGCGAACAGTGGCATGGCGCGGGTCAGCGGCAGGGAAAAACGTTCTGACTTGTTGGTGACCACACCCCATGGCAGGCCGCGGGCGTTCAGTTGCGCGATCAGTTCGGCCACGCCTTCAAAGGCGAAGGTGCGCTCGGTCAGGCAGCGCTCGTAGTTGGCGAAGAACTCCTCCCGCATGGCAGGGAAGTCTGGGTGGTCCGGCTTCATGTCGAAAGCCAGGCCAAGCATGCCGCGCGCGCCGGCGCCGGCCATGGGGCGGTAGTGCGACAGCGGCAAGGACGACAGGCCACGCTCGGTGCGCATGCGGTCGACGGCCGCGCCGAGGTCGGGCGCGCTGTCGATCAGGGTGCCGTCCAGGTCAAATAAAACCGCGTCGATGGGGCCGAAAATGCTCATGCCGCGAACTTTCGGGCGGCCAGCATGTAGTTGACGCTGGTGTCGGCGCTGAGCCAGTAGCGGCGCGTCAAGGGGTTGTGCTCCAGGCCGCGGCTGTGCTGCAGTTCCAGGCCGGCGGCACGGCAATACGTAGCCAGCTCGCTGGGGCGGATCAGTTTGGCGTATTCATGGGTGCCGCGCGGCAGCATGTTCAACACGTATTCGGCGCCGACGATGGCCAGCATGAAGGCTCGGGCGTTGCGGTTGATGGTGGAAAAAAACACCCAGCCACCCGGCTTGACGAGCTGGGCGCAGGCCTGCACCACCGACGCCGGGTCCGGCACATGCTCGAGCATTTCCATGCAGGTCACCGTGTCGAAGCTGCCGGGCCGCTCCAGAGCGATCGCTTCGGCGCTGACTTCGCGAAACTGCAGATTGGGCGTTCCGGCCTCGAGCGCGTGCAGTTGCGCCACCCTGAGCGCCTTGGTGGACAGGTCGATGCCCAGCACCTGGGCGCCCTTCCTGGCCATGGAATCGGACAGGATGCCGCCACCGCAACCGATGTCGAGCACCTTCTGGCCATTCAAAGGCGAAATGCCGTTGATCCAGTCGAGTCGCAAGGGGTTGATCTGGTGCAGCGGGCGGAATTCGCTGTCGGGGTCCCACCAGCGGTGGGCCAGTTCGGAGAATTTGGCCAGTTCGGCCGGGTCGGCATTCAAAGTCGGTTGCATGGCTTCATTTTCCCGCAATCACATGGCTCTCATGGTGTTGGCCAATAAAAAGCCCCGCGAGCGTGAGCCGGCGGGGCTAGCAAGCAGGCCGGAGCCTGCCTCAATCCATGAGAATTGACGAATCAGTTGGCGCGGGTGCCGACCACTTCGATTTCAACGCGACGGTTCTTGGCGCGGCCTTCAGCGGTCTTGTTGTCAGCCACTGGTTGCTTTTCGCCCTTGCCTTCGGTGTACACGCGGTTCTTTTCGATGCCCTTGGACACCAGGTAAGCCTTGACGGCTTCGGAACGACGCACCGACAGCTTCTGGTTGTAAGCATCGCTACCAACGGAGTCGGTGTGACCCACGGCGATGATGACTTCCAGGTTGATGCCCTTGATCTTGCCGACCAGGTCATCCAGCTTGGCCTTGCCTTCTGGCTTCAGGACCGACTTGTCGAAGTCAAAGAACGCGTCAGCGGCGTAGGTGACCTTGGTTGCAGCGACGGCAGGAGCGGCAGCAGGAGCCGGAGCGGCAGCAGGAGCTGGAGCAGCGGCAGGGGCCGGAGCAGCAGCGGCAGCCACGGGAGCAACCAGTGCGCCGTCGCAGCCAGGAGCAGCGGTTGCCGGCGTCCAGTTCGCATCGCGCCAGCACAGTTCGTTGGTGCCGTTTTTCCAGACGAGTTCGTTGGAACCGTTCTTCCAGTTATCAACGGTTTGTGCACCAGCGGCCGTTACCAACGCTGCGGAGGCAAACAACATCGCCACTTTGTTCAATTTCTTCATGGTTCTCCTCTTGGGGGGAAAAGGCGCAGCAGCGCTGCGAAACAGGACGCTCACAGTGACCACCACCGTGAACGTTCGTTGAATTGTGCCACACGTAACTATGAAACCAAGAGTGAATGGACGTTTGCGCCGTAGGACGAAACCCGATTTAAGCGCATGTGTTGCGGCAGAGCGACAGCCACTTGACCTTAAAATGAAACCCTTTCGCCGCATCACGTCCAATCCTCCATGACCCAGTTCGCCAAAGAAACCCTGCCCATCAGCCTTGAAGAGGAAATGCGGCGCAGCTACCTCGATTACGCGATGAGCGTGATCGTGGGCCGGGCGTTGCCGGACGCGCGCGATGGCCTGAAGCCGGTGCACCGCCGGGTTCTGTTCGCCATGCACGAGCTCAACAACGACTGGAACCGCGCCTATAAGAAGTCGGCGCGTATCGTCGGCGACGTGATTGGTAAATACCACCCGCACGGCGACCAGTCGGTGTACGACACCATCGTGCGCATGGCGCAGGATTTCTCCATGCGCCACATGCTGGTCGACGGCCAGGGTAACTTCGGCTCGGTCGACGGGGACAACGCCGCAGCCATGCGGTATACCGAAATCCGCCTGGCCAAGATCGCGCATGAATTGCTGGCCGACCTGGACAAGGAAACCGTCGACTTCGGCCCCAACTACGACGGCAGCGAAAAAGAACCCCTGGTGCTGCCCACACGCCTGCCCAATTTGCTGGTGAACGGCTCGGGCGGTATCGCCGTAGGCATGGCCACCAACATCCCGCCGCACAACCTGAACGAAGTGGTCGACGCCTGCCTGCACCTGCTGCGCAACCCCGAGGCGACGATCGACGAGCTGATGGAGATCATCCCGGCGCCCGACTTCCCCACCGCCGGCATCATCTACGGCATCAACGGCGTGAAGGACGGCTACCGCACCGGCCGCGGCAAGGTGGTGATGCGCGCCCGCTGCCACTTCGAGGACATCGACAAGGGCCAGCGCCAGGCGATCATCGTTGACGAACTGCCCTACCAGGTCAACAAGAAGACGCTGCAGGAGCGCATGGCCGAGCTGGTGCACGAGAAGAAGATCGAAGGCATCAGCCACATCCAGGACGAGTCCGACAAGTCCGGCATGCGCCTGGTCATCGAATTGAAGCGCGGCGAAGTGCCCGAGGTGGTGCTGAACAACCTGTACAAGCAGACGCAGTTGCAGGACACCTTCGGCATGAACATGGTGGCCCTGATCAACGGCCAGCCCAAGCTCTGCAACCTGAAGGACCTGGTCGAGGTCTTCCTCGAACACCGCCGCGAAGTGGTCACCCGCCGCACGGTGTTCAACCTGCGCAAGGCGCGTGAACGCGGCCATGTGCTCGAAGGCCTGGCGGTGGCGCTGGCCAACATCGACGATTTCATCCGCATCATCCGCGAATCGCCCACGCCACCGGTGGCCAAGGCAGAGTTGATGCTGCGGCCTTGGGACAGCAAGCTGGTGCGCGAGATGCTCACCCGCACCCGCGCCGACGGCGGCATCGTCAACGCCGACGACTACCGCCCCGACGGCCTGGAGAAAGAATTCGGCATGGGCGCCGACGGCCTGTACCGCCTCTCCGACACACAGGCGCAAGAAATCCTGCAGATGCGCCTGCAGCGCCTGACCGGCCTGGAACAGGACAAGATCGTCGCCGAATACAAGGAGGTGATGGCCGAGATCGAGGACTTCCTCGACATCCTGGCCAAGCCCGAACGCGTTTCCATCATCATCGGCGACGAACTGACCGCCATCAAGACCGAGTTCGGCCAGACCAAACTCGGCGCGCGGCGCAGCCTGGTCGAACACAGCTCGTTCGACCTGAGCACCGAAGACCTGATCACACCGACCGACATGGTGGTCACCTTGTCGCACAGCGGCTACATCAAGAGCCAGCCCTTGTCGGAATACCGCGCGCAAAAACGCGGCGGCCGCGGCAAGCAGGCCACGGCGACGAAGGAAGACGACTGGGTCGACCAGCTGTTCATCGCCAACACGCATGACTATCTGCTGTGTTTCTCGAACCGCGGCCGGCTGTACTGGCTCAAGGTCTGGGAAGCGCCGCAAGGCTCGCGCGGCTCGCGCGGCCGCCCGATCGTCAACATGTTCCCGCTGCAGGAAGGCGAGAAGATCAACGTCGTGCTGGCCCTCACCGGTGCCAACCGCTCCTTCCCGGCCAACCACTATGTGTTCATGGCCACCAGCATGGGCACGGTGAAGAAGACGGCGCTCGACGAATTCAGCAACCCGCGCAAGGCCGGCATCATTGCCGTTGACCTCGATCCGGGCGACTTCCTGATCGGCGCCGCACTCACCGACGGTGAACACGACGTGATGCTGTTCAGCGACGGCGGCAAGGCCGTGCGTTTCGACGAGAACGACGTGCGCCCGATGGGCCGCAACGCCCGTGGCGTGCGCGGCATGATGCTCGAAGAAGGCCAGGGCGTGATCGCCATGCTGGTGGCCGAGGACGAGCAGCAAAGCGTGCTCACCGCCACGCTGAACGGCTACGGCAAACGCACCAGCATCACCGAATACACGCGCCACGGCCGCGGCACCAAGGGCATGATTGCCATCCAGCAAAGCGAACGCAACGGCAAGGTCGTGGCCGCCACGCTGGTGCATGCCGACGACGAGATCATGCTGATCACCGACAAGGGCGTTCTGGTACGCACCCGCGTCAGCGAGATCCGCGAACTCGGCCGTGCCACCCAGGGTGTCACGCTGATCGGGCTGGACGAAGGCTCCAAGCTCAGCGGGCTGCAGCGCATCGTGGAAAACGACGCGAACGCACCGGCGTCCGATGGCGAGTCCAGCGGCGAGTCCGGTAGCGGTGAGGCCTCCGACACCTCGGACGCACCTGACGCCTGACCGTATCGCGGCCCCTGCGCTTCGCGACTGATGTAATAGCTTCTGCCGCGCACGGTGTGCGCGCAGAAGCACTTTTGAGTGTGGATCCAGATGAACCGACCGTATAACTTTTCCGCCGGTCCCGCGGCCATTCCCGAAGAAGTGCTGCAGCAGGCTGCCGCCGAAATGCTCGACTGGCACGGCAGCGGCATGAGCGTGATGGAAATGAGCCACCGCGGCAAGGAATTCATCTCCATCTACGAAGAGGCCGAAGCCACCATCCGCGAACTGCTGGCGGTGCCGAGTCAGTTCAAGATTTTGTTCATGCAGGGCGGCGGCCTGGGCGAAAACGCCATCGTGCCGCTGAACCTGTCGCGCGGTGGCACGGCCAACTTCGTGGTCACCGGCAGCTGGAGCCAGAAGTCGCAGAAGGAAGCGCAGAAGTACTGCAAGGTGCACATCGCCGCCAGCAACGCCTCGCCGGCCGGCCACACCAGCCTGCCCGACCCGGCCGGCTGGGCGCTCGACCCCAAGGCCAGCTACACCCACATCTGCAGCAACGAAACCATCGACGGCGTCGAGTTCCAGACTTTGCCCGACCTCAAGGCCCTGGGCAGCGACGCGCCGCTGGTCATCGACTTCTCGTCGCACGTGGCCTCGCGCCCGGTGGACTGGCGCCGTGTCGGCGTGGCCTTCGGCGGCGCGCAAAAGAACCTCGGTCCGGCGGGCCTGACGATGGTGGTGGTGCACGAAGAACTGCTCGGCCACGCGCTCGACATCTGCCCCAGCGCGTTCAACTACAAGACCGTGGCCGATGCCGGGTCGATGTACAACACGCCGCCGACCTATGCCATCTACATCGCCGGCCTGACCTTCCAATGGCTCAAGCGCCAGAGCGAAGCCGGCTTGAACGGGATTGCTGCGATGGAGCACCGCAACATCGCCAAGGCCCGGCTGCTGTACGACGCGATCGACCATTCGCAGCTCTATCTCAACAAGGTCGACGCCGCCTGCCGCTCGCGCATGAACGTGCCCTTCTTCCTGCGCGACGAAAGCCGCAACGAAGCCTTCCTGAGCGGCGCCAAGGCGCGTGGCCTGCTGCAGCTCAAGGGACACAAATCGGTGGGCGGCATGCGCGCCAGCATCTACAACGCCATGCCGCTGGCGGGCGTGCAGGCGCTGGTGGACTACATGCGAGAATTTGAGACGAAACAAGCCTGAGCCATGTCCGCAAACCACCCCTCCTCCGACGCCACCAAAGACAAGCTGAACCTGGCCGACCTGCGTGTGCAGATCGACAGCATCGACCAGGAACTGTTGTCCCTGCTGAACCGGCGCGCCCATGTGGCCGAGCAGGTCGGCGAGGTGAAGAAGCGCGAAGGCACGCCGTTCTTCCGGCCGGACCGCGTGGCCCAGGTGATCGAGAAGATCCAGGCACGCAATGGCGGTCCGCTGAAAGACCCGCACGTGGCCAACATCTGGCGTGAAATCATGTCGGCCTGCCTGGCCCTGGAAGCGCCGCAACGCGTGGCCGTGCTCGGCCCTGCCGGCACCTTCACCGAGCAGGCGGCCATGGAATACTTCGGCAACGCCGTCGAGATGGTCTACTGCGCCAGCTTCGACGAGGTGTTCCACGCCACCGCCGCCGGCACCGCGCAATATGGCGTCGTCGGCGTCGAAAACTCGACCGAAGGCGTGGTGGCGCGTACGCTCGACCTGTTCCTGCATTCGCCGGTGCACGTGGTCGGCGAAGTCAGTCTGCTGATCCGCCACAACCTGCTGCGCCTGAGCGATTCGCTCGAAGGCATCGAAGTTGTGCTGGCCCATCCGCAGGCCCTGGCGCAATGCCAGACCTGGCTGAGCCGGCACCTGCCGGGCGCCGAGCGCCGCGCCGTATCGAGCAACGCCGAAGGTGCACGCCTGGCCAGCACCAACCCGGCCTGGGCGGGCCTGGCCAGCGAGCATGCCGCCGCCCAGTTCAACCTGCACATCGCCGCCCACGCAGTGCAGGACGAAGCCTATAACCGCACCCGTTTCGCCGTGATCTGCCTGCCCCAGACCCTGGCCGCGCCCCCGGCCACCGGCAAGGACTGCACCAGCCTCGTGGTCTCGGTGCCCAATGTGCCGGGTGCCATGCACGACCTGCTGGTGCCGCTGAAGACCCACGGCGTGTCGATGACACGCTTCGAGTCGCGCCCCGCCCGCAACGGCCAGTGGGACTATTTCTTCTACATCGACCTCGACGGCCACCCGAGCCAGCCCAACGTGGCCAGGGCACTGGAGGAGTTGAGCAAGATCTGCGCGTTCTACAAAGTACTGGGCACCTACCCAGTCAGTTCCTAAGGGTAAGGGCCATTCCGGATGTTTGAACAACTCGGCCTGATCGGCTGCGGCCTGATGGGCGGCTCCTTTGCGCTGGCGCTCAAGCGTGCCGGCCTCGTCAAGCGCGTGGTCGGCTACAGCAAGTCGCCCTCCACCACCAGCCAGGCGCGCCAGTTGGGCGTGATCGACGTGGAAGCCCCGTCGGCTCTGCTGGCCGTGGCCGGCGCCGACATCGTGCTGCTGGCCGTGCCGGTGGCGGCCACCGAGGCCACCTTCAAGTCGATCAAGCACTTGATCACGCCACAGACCCTGGTGATGGACGTGGGCTCGACCAAACGCGACGTGGTGGATGCGGCCCGCCGTGCGCTGCGCGAGCAGGTCGGCTCCTTCGTGCCGGCGCACCCGATCACCGGCAAGGAAGTCTCGGGCGTGGAACACGCAGACCCTGACCTCTACATCGGCAAACACGTGATCCTCACGCCGATCGAACGCACCATGCCCCGCCAGATCCAGCAGGCCACCGAGGTGTGGACGGCGCTCGGCTGCAACGTGGTGCAGATGACACCCGAATCACACGACGCGGCTTTTGCGGCGGTGAGCCATCTGCCGCACCTGATCGCCTTCGCGATGATGCACAGCCTGATCACCCAGCCCAAGGGCAGCGAATACCTGCAGCTGGCCGGCCCGGGCTTTCGCGACTTCACCCGCATTGCCGCGAGCGACCCGCACATGTGGCGCGACATCCTGCTGGCCAACCGCGAAGAGTTGCTGGCCCAGTCGCAAAACTTTCAGCGCGCGCTGCAGAGCCTGGAGCAGCTGATCGACAAACAGGACGGCGACGCACTCGAAGACCTGATCGCCCAAGCCAGCGATGCACGTGCCGACTGGCGCATGGTGTCCTTCAAGCCCAAGAAATAATGTTCTCCACCGCTTTCCTCGATCTTCCTCCACTGGAGGGCGCGGGCGGCACGGTCGTGCTGCCAGGCTCCAAGAGCATTTCCAACCGCGTACTGCTGCTGGCCGCGCTCAGCGGGGGCATCACCACCGTGCACGACCTGCTGGATTCGGACGACACCCGCGTCATGCTTGCAGCCTTGCGCCAGCTCGGCTGCGGCATTGCGCAGCAGGGCACGACGGTCGAGATCAACGGCCTGGACGGCCGGCTGCAAGTCACGCAGGCCGACTTGTTCATGGGCAACGCCGGCACGGCGATCCGCCCGCTGACGGCCGCGCTGGCCGTGCTCGGCGGCGACTTCACGCTGCACGGCGTGCCGCGCATGCACGAACGCCCGATCGGCGACCTGGTCGACGCGCTGCGCCAACTCGGCTGCCTGGTCGCCTACACCGGCAATCCGGGTTATCCGCCATTGCGCCTCGGCGGCCAGGGCGCGGCGCCCACGCTGCACCTGGATGCGCCGATCCGCGTGCGCGGCGACGTGTCCAGCCAGTTCCTCACCGCCCTGCTGATGGCCCTGCCACTCGTGGCGAAGCAAGATGTAGTCATCGAGGTGGTGGGTGAACTGATCTCCAAACCCTACATCGAGATCACGCTGAACCTGTTGGCCCGCTTCGGCATTGCCGTGCAGCGCCAGGGCTGGCAGCGCTTCACCATTCCCGCGGGCAGCCGCTACCAGTCGCCGGGCAGCATTCACGTGGAAGCCGACGCGTCTTCCGCCAGCTACTTCATTGCACTGGGCGCGATCGCCACCACCGGCACCAACGACAAGATTCGCATCGAAGGCGTCGGCGAAGCCTCGATCCAGGGCGACATCCGCTTCGTCGAAGCCGCCCGGCTGATGGGCGCACAAATCGATGGCGGCCCGAACTGGCTCGAAGTCCGCCGCGGCGCCTGGCCGCTCAAGGCCATCGACCTCGACTGCAACCACATCCCCGACGCCGCCATGACCCTGGCCGTGATGGCGCTCTACGCCGACGGCCCGTGCACCCTGCGCAACATCGCCAGCTGGCGCGTCAAGGAAACCGACCGCATCGCCGCCATGGCGACCGAGTTGCGCAAACTGGGCGCCACGGTAGAGGAAGGCGCGGATTTCATTCGGGTGCAGCCGCTGCCGAGCCCGGCGATCGCCGCCGCGCAGGGCCGCCCCAAGCAAGGCGCGGCCCCCTCGGGGGGCAGCGCAGTACGCGAAGCGACAAGCGTGGGGGCTTGGAAAGCCGCCAGCATCCACACCTACGACGACCATCGCGTGGCCATGTGTTTTTCGCTCGCGGCCTTCAACCCGGCCGGCCTGCCGGTGCGCATCGAAGACCCGAAATGTGTCGCCAAGACTTTTCCGGACTATTTCGAGATGCTGCTGTCGGTGTCGCACACCGCGACCCAGCGTATCCCGGTGATCTGTGTCGATGGCCCCACGGCCTCGGGCAAGGGCACGGTGGCGGTGGCCGTCGCGGCGCGCCTGGGCTACCACTTTCTCGATTCCGGTGCCATGTACCGCGTCACCGCGCTGGCGGCGCTGCGCGCCGGGCTGGCGATCGACAGCGCCAACGAGACCGCGATCGCCACGCTGGCACAAACGCTGCCGGTGCGTTTCGAGGGCGGCAAGGTCTGGCTGGCCGGCGACGACGTGACCGAGCAGATCCGCACCGAAGAAGCCGGCATGAACGCCTCCAAGGTGTCGGCGCTGCCGAGCGTGCGCACCGCGCTGGTGGCCCTGCAGCACAGGTTTCAAAGCCTGCCCGGCCTGGTGGCCGACGGGCGCGACATGGGCACGGTCATCTTCCCGCAGGCCCCGCTCAAGGTGTATCTCACCGCCAGCGCCGCGCGCCGTGCGGAACGCCGCCATAAGCAGTTGATTTCAAAGGGAATTCCAACTACAATCGACAGTCTTCGCGCGGACCTGGAAGCGCGGGATGCCCGGGACTCGTCTCGCAGCATCTCGCCTCTTAGACCCGCGCAAGATGCCTTGCTGCTCGACAACTCCGAGATCTCGATTACCCAATCGGTCGATCAGGTGCTGGCGTGGTGGCAAAGCCGGCAGCCGTTCCAGGCCTGATCCGTTCAGCGGGTCACTCACCTCGGGCACTGCCAAACACCGGTCCATTCCGTTTGTTCCGTGCTGCAGGCCATGTTCTCAAACTTTGGCCGCACCCGGTCTTCCGGTCTGGTTTTCAACCCTGCAACCCCGCGGCCTCAATGCCGCAAACCGCCACGACAGCCATAAAAACGGTCGCAATCCCGCGCCCGGAAACCTGCTCAGTGGATTAGGAACCTCCATGTCAGAATCATTTGCCGACCTTTTCGCCGAATCGGAACAACGTACTGAAACCCGTATCGGTGAAGTCGTCACCGCCGAAGTCGTCCGTATCGAACACAACTTCGTGGTCGTCAACGCCGGCCTCAAGTCCGAAGCCTACGTGCCTCTCGAAGAGTTCAAGACCGACAAGGGCGAAGTCGAAGTCCAAGTGGGCGAATTCATCTCGGTGGCCATCGTCGCCATCGAAAACGGCTACGGCGACACCATCGTCAGCCGCGACACCGCCAAGCGCCTGGCTTCCTGGATGTCCCTGGAGAAATCCCTGGAATCCGGCGAGTTCGTCACCGGCACCACCTCCGGCAAGGTCAAGGGCGGCCTGACCGTTCTGGTCAACGGCATCCGCGCCTTCCTGCCCGGCTCGCTGATCGACACCCGCCCCATCAAGGACTTGTCTCCCTACGAGAACAAGACCATGGAATTCAAGGTCATCAAGCTCGACCGCAAGCGCAACAACGTGGTGTTGTCGCGCCGCGCCGTGGTCGAAGCGTCGATGGGCGAAGAACGCGCCAAGCTGATGGAAACCCTGAAAGAAGGCTCCGTGGTGCACGGCGTGGTCAAGAACATCACCGAATACGGTGCGTTCGTGGACCTGGGCGGCATCGACGGCCTGCTGCACATCACCGACATGGCATGGCGCCGCGTGCGTCACCCATCGGAAGTGGTGACGGCTGGTCAAGAGATCACCGCCAAGATCCTCAAGTTCGACACCGAAAAGAACCGTGTCTCGCTGGGTCTGAAGCAAATGGGCGACGATCCTTGGATGGGCGTGAACCGCCGTTATCCGCAAGGCACGCGCCTGTTCGGCAAGATCACGAACATCGCCGACTACGGTGCATTCGTGGAACTCGAACCCGGCATCGAAGGCCTGGTGCACGTCTCCGAAATGGACTGGACCAACAAGAACATCGCTCCCGCCAAGCTGGTCACGCTGGGTGAAGAAGTCGAAGTCATGGTCCTGGAAATCGACGAAGACAAGCGCCGCATCAGCCTGGGCATGAAGCAGTGCAAGGCCAACCCATGGCAAGAATTCGCACAGGACACGAAGCGCGGCGACCGCGTCAAGGGTC